>Ga0265327_10003524_pt1 | contig 14843 bp, 7 predicted proteins | sample 41621metaG_FD_202089 | JGI IMG/M metagenome (GOLD analysis project Ga0265327, IMG submission 202089) | Rhizosphere microbial communities from Carex aquatilis grown in University of Washington, Seatle, WA, United States - 4-16-21 metaG | ecosystem: Host-associated > Plants > Roots > Rhizosphere >... | reverse complement strand
GCAGTTGTTCGGGATGAACGACGTGTTCGTCGAGGGCCTGTACGAGGATTACCTTTCCGATCCCGCTTCCATCTCCGCCGAGTGGCGCAGCTATTTCGATACCCTGCAAGCCACGCCAGGAGCGGTTCATGAGGTGGCGCACAGCCCGATCCAACGCTCCTTCGTAGCCTCCCCGCATGCGGGTGTCTGCGCGCCATTCATCCGCGATGCCGAGCTGGAGCGCAAACAAGTCCGCGTGCTACAGCTCATCAACGCGCACCGTTTTCTCGGCGTGCGCGTCGCCAATCTCGATCCGCTAAATCGCTACGCCAAACCGGATGTGCCGGAGCTCGACCCGGCCTATTACGGCTTGACGGAAGCCGACATGGATACCACGTTCGAGACCGGTTCTCTCGTGGCCGCGCAACGCATGACCCTGCGTGAAATCCTGCAATTATTGCGCGATACTTATTGCGGCCGCATCGGCGCGGAGTACATGTACCTCAGCGAGGTGGCGCAGAAGCGCTGGATACAAAATCGCCTAGAAGGCGTGTGCGGCAAGGCTGTATACGATGCCGCAATGCGCCGCCGTATCCTCGAACGGCTCACCGCCGCCGAGACGCTGGAACGCTATCTGCACACCAAATACGTGGGGCAGAAACGCTTCTCGCTGGAAGGCGGCGAGACGCTGATCCCGCTGCTCGATCATCTGTTGCAACGCGCCGGAGGGCAGGGCGTGCAGGAGACGGTGATCGGCATGGCGCATCGCGGGCGGCTGAACGTGCTGGTGAACATACTCGGTAAGCTGCCGAAAATGTTGTTCGCCGAATTCGAGGGCGTCCATGCCAACAATCTGACCTCGGGTGACGTGAAATACCATCAAGGTTTCGCCGCCGATGTAGCGGTTCGGCACCCTCACCCCAATCCTCTCCCGCTTGCGGGAGAGGGGGCGAACGAATCGCTGCGCGAACCTTCTGTTGATGGTTCCATGCATGTGGTATTGGCGTTCAATCCCTCGCATCTGGAAATTGTCGATCCGGTGGTGCAGGGTTCGGTGCGTGCGCGCCAGCACCGCCTCAAGGACAGTGAAGGGAAAAAAGTGTTGCCGATTTTGATCCACGGCGACGCCGCATTTGCTGGGCAGGGCGTGGTGATGGAGACGCTGGCGATGTCGCAGACGCGCGGCTATCGCACTGGCGGCACGGTGCATATCATCGTCAACAACCAGATCGGTTTCACCGTCTCCGATCCGCTCGACATGCGCTCCAGCACGTATTGCAGCGATGTGGCGAAGATGGTGGATGCGCCGATTTTTCACGTCAATGCCGACGATCCCGAGGCGGTGTTGCTGGTCACCGAGATCGCGTTGGATTACCGCATGCAGTATCAGAAAGACGTGGTGATCGACCTGGTGTGTTTCCGCAAGCTGGGGCACAACGAACAGGACGAGCCGCTGGTCACCCAGCCGTTCATGTACCGCTATGTCCGCCAGCATCCCGGCACGCGCGCCCTGTATGCGCAACGCTTGGCCGACGATGGCGTCATCCAGACAGGCGAGGCGGATACGATGATTTCCACCTATCGTCGTGCGATGGATGATGGGCGCAATTCTGTTCAGCCAACCTTGGAGCATCACACCGCAAAGTCCCTCACGGACTGGTCGCCGTACAAGCGTGATGTACCGTGGAATGTTACGCTTGATACCGCTTTGCCGCTGCAACGCTTGCAGCAACTGGCAGCCACGCTGACCACCATTCCGCAAGATTTCACCCTGCATTCCCGAGTGTTAAAAATCGTCGAGGATCGCGCCGCCATGATGCGCGGCGAGTTGCCACTGGATTGGGGCATGGCGGAAACCCTCGCCTATGCCACGTTGCTCACCGAAGGTTATGCGGTGCGTCTATCCGGGCAGGACAGCCAGCGCGGCACCTTCTTTCATCGCCATGCCACATGGCACGACCAGCAACGCGCGGAGCGGCGCGCGGGCGCTTATACGCCGTTGCAGCATCTGTCGCCGGAGCAGGCGGACTTCGAGGTGATCGACTCGCTGTTGTCGGAAGAAGCGGTGCTGGGTTTCGAATACGGTTATGCCACCGCCGACCCGCAAACGCTGGTGCTGTGGGAAGCGCAGTTCGGCGATTTCGCCAATGGCGCGCAGGTGGTGATCGACCAGTTCATTGCTTCCGGCGAAGCCAAGTGGGGCAGGCTGTGCGGGCTGGTGATGTTGTTGCCGCACGGCTATGAAGGACAGGGCGCGGAGCATTCTTCCGGGCGCATCGAGCGCTATCTGCAACTGTGCGCCGACTACAATATTCAGGTGTGTATTCCTTCCAACGCCGCGCAGATGTTCCACCTGTTGCGTCGCCAGATGTTGCGCCCGTTGCGCAAGCCGCTGATCGTGTTCACCCCCAAGAGCTTGTTGCGCAGCAAGGATGCGGCTTCAAAACTGGATGATTTCACGCGGGGAAAATTTCAGCCGGTGATGCCCGAGGCGGATACTTTAGACAGCCATAAAGTGCGCCGCATCATCGCGTGCAGTGGCAAGGTGTATTACGAGTTGCTGGCGGCGCGGCGTACCAAGGAAATCAGCGATATGGCGATCATCCGCATCGAGCAGTTGTACCCGTTTCCGCACGGCGATTTCGCCGCACAAATTGCCGCCTACCCGGATGCCACGGAATTGGTATGGTGTCAGGAAGAGCCGGGCAATCAGGGTGCGTGGCACCGCATCCAGCATTATTTGCTGCGCCATTTGCGCCCCGGCATGAAGCTGGGTTACGCGCTGCGCCCTTCATCCGCCGCGCCCGCTGCGGGCTATCTGGCGGTGCATCAGGAACAGCAGAAGGATGTGATCGCCGCCGCTTTCCGCCCTGCCATCGAGATTATGGTTATCCCAGGAGTCAGCCATCATGAACATTGAAATAAAAGTGCCGCAACTTTCCGAATCCGTGTCCGAAGCGACGCTGCTGACTTGGCACAAACAGGTGGGCGAAGCGGTTGCCGAAGGCGAAAATCTGATCGACATCGAGACCGACAAAGTAGTGCTGGAATTGCCCGCGAGCAAATCCGGCGTGCTGGTGAAAATTCTCAGGGGCGATGGCGAAAAAGTGGTAAGCGGCGAAGTGATCGCGCTGCTGGATAGCGAGGCGGTGGCGGAGCAAAAAACGGCGACGCAAGCCGCGCCTGTCGCCACGCCATCGGCGCGCAAACTGGCGCATCAGCATGATGTTGATGCCAGCCAGTTGCAGGGCAGCGGACGGCATGGTGTGGTGACCAAGGAGGATGTGCTGGCTGCGACGGTCGTTCCGCAAACTTCCAAACCTACTCCCTCGACGGGGGAAAGGGCTAGTGAAGGAGGCCGCGTCGAACAGCGCGTCCCCATGACCCGCATCCGCCAGCGCATCGCCGAGCGCCTGCTGCAATCGCAACAGAACGCCGCCATCCTCACCACCTTCAACGAAGTCAACATGCAGCCGGTGATCGAGCTGCGCAACAAGTACAAAGACGCGTTCGAGCAAAAGCATGGCGTCAAACTCGGCTTCACGTCTTTCTTCGTCCGGGCAGCGGTGCTGGCCTTGCAGCAGTTCCCGCTGGTGAATGCTTCGGTGGATGGCACCGACATCATCTACCACGGCTACTACGACATCGGCGTGGCCATCGGCAGCGAGCGCGGGCTGGTGGTGCCCATCATTCGCGATGCGGACAAGTTGTCGCTGGCCGACATCGAAAAGCAGATCGCCGATTTCGGTGCGCGCGCCAAAACGGGCAAGATCACGCTGGAAGAATTGAGCGGCGGCACCTTCTCCATTTCCAATGGTGGCGTATTTGGTTCCATGCTGTCCACGCCGATTATCAATCCGCCGCAGAGCGCCATCCTCGGTATTCATGCGACCAAGGACAGGCCGGTGGCTGAAAACGGCCAGGTAGTAATCCGCCCGATGAATTACCTCGCGCTGTCCTACGACCACCGCATCATCGATGGTCGCGATGCGGTGCTGTTCCTTGTTGCGATCAAGGAGGCGCTGGAATATCCGGGGCGGATATTGCTCGATCTTTAGCGCATCACTCCCAATCTTCATTGGGGAAAATCGCATAGCATGTGTAGAATGCGCGAACTGCGGTAATGAACGGATAACAAGATGAAGCGCAGTTCCAATATGGGGAAAGTCAATCGGGCGCTGGCTGTCGTGCTGGCTTTGGTGCTTCTGTATATCGCATGGCTGTCTTTCGATTATTTTCAACCCAAACCCAATATAAAAATAGGCGTGCTGCATTCGCTGACCGGCACCATGGCGGCGAGCGAAACGCCGCTGGTGGATGCGCTACGGCTGGCGGTGGAAGAAGCTAACCACTCGGGCGGAATAAACGGTGCTCAAATCGAGATGGTGGTCGAAGATTGCCGCTCGGATGCAAACTATTGCGCGCAGCAAGCCGAGAAATTGATTACGCAGAACAAGGTGCAAGCCTTGTTCGGCTGTTGGACTTCAGCTTGCCGCAAGGCGGTCAAGCCGGTGGTCGAGAAATATCATCACTTGCTGTTTTATCCGGTGCAGTACGAGGGGCTGGAGCGGTCGCCCGACATCGTCTATACCGGCGCAGCACCCAACCAGCAAATCATTCCCATGGTGAGTTGGGCGATGCAACAGCGCGGCAAGCGCGCCTATCTCATCGGCTCGGATTACGTGTTTCCCCGTAGCGCAAACCAGATCGTCAAAGCACAATTGCGCGCGCAAGATGGGGCGTTATTGGCCGAGCGGTATGTGCCGTTGGGCGAGCATAATCTGGATGAAGTCGTGCGCGACATCGCGGCACAACATCCGGATTTCGTGCTGAATACACTGAATGGCGACAGCAATTTATATTTTTTTCGCGCGCTGAAAAAGGCCGATATTCGCGCTCAGGATATTCCGGTATTTTCCACCAGTATCGCCGAAGCGGAGCTGGCAGCTATGGAGCCGGATTTGATGGCGGGACATTATGCGGCATGGAATTATTTTCAGAGCGTGGATAGCGAGGTAAACCGTGAATTCATCCAGCGCTTCCGCAGCCGCTTTGGTCAGGACAAGGTGCTGGATGATCCGATGGAGGCGTCCTACATCGGCGTGCGCTTGTGGGTGAATGCGTTGCGCGAAGCGGGGACACTGGACATGGCTACCGTGAAGAATGTTCTGGCACAACAAACATTGAATGCACCGGAGGGCATCGTGGCGGTAGATGACGGTACGCATCATCTGTGGAAGCAGGTGCGCATCGGGCGCGGGCGCGCGGACGGGCAGTTCGATCTGGTCTGGCAGTCCTGGCGCAGCATGGCGCCTGCGCCATTCCCATTCTTTATCACGCATGCCGAACTTTCCGAATTGGCGGGTCGCGCACCATGAAATTATCCACGCGCCTGCTAATGCTGTTCGTGCTGGTATCGGTGCTGCCGTTGGCGCTGTTCAGCTACCTCAATCTGCAAGGCGACGAAGCCACGTTGCGCACCGAGGTGCAGGAAAGATTATCGGGTCTTGCCGACAAGAAAGTAATGCAGGTCAGAACATTTCTGGACGAGCGTCAACGCGAGGTAACCATCCGGGCGCGCGGCCCGGAGGTGATGGGCGCGATAGTCGCTTTGCAAAAGCCTTATGCCGCAGGCTGGCGCAATGCGGCCTATGCCAGCGCAGACGCCCGCTTACACCAGTATTTTGAGCGTTATATCGAAGAGTCGGGGCTGTTCTACGACGTGTTTCTGATCACGCCGCAGGGCGAAGTGATTTACACCCAGAAGCATGAAACCGATTTTGCCAGCAACCTGCTCAGCGGCGCATTTCGCGAGTCGCAATTGGCTTGGGCGTTTCGCGCCGCACGCATGACACTGGAGCCGGTGATTTCGGGTTATGAGATGTATGAGCCATCGCAGGCACCGGCGCTGTTTATTGCCGCGCCCATCATGGTGGATGGCAAGTTCATGGGCGTGTTCGCCGCGCAAGTCGGCAACGAATTGCTCTATCGGGTCGCTACGGATGCGACCGGACTTGGGCTGAGCGGCGAGGTGACATTTGCCCAGCGTGATGGCGAAAGCGTGTTGTACACCATGCCGCTAAAATATTATGCCGATGCCGCGATGAAGCTCCGGGTGGGGAGGCGGGAACAGAATGCCAGTCAAATGTATTCAGCGGTTTCCGGCGAATCTGGAGAGGGAATAAAGACAGACTATCGCGGCACGCCGGTGGTGGCTGCCTGGCGTTTTCTACCCGAGTTGGATTGGGGCATGGTGGTCAAAATCGATCAGGACGAGGTATTCGCAAATATCTCGCAACAACGGATCATTATGCTGGAGGCATTGTTTGGCATGCTGTTGTTTGCGGCTTTGATCGCCTACTATTTTGCGCGCCAGATCAGTGTGCCGCTGCAAAGATTGGCGCACGCTGCGGACGAGATGGCCGATGGTGATCTGGATAAGCGGGCGGATGCCTCCGCACCCGGCGAACTGGGTCAATTCGCGCGGACATTCAACCGCATGGCCGGAAACTTGCAGGAGCTATATCGCACGCTGGAAGATCGCATCGAAGAACGTACCCAGCAATTGCAAGCCAGCAACGAGGAATTGCAGCAAGAGGTAGTCGAGCGCGAGATGATCGAGCAATCCTTGCAGCAAACGACGGATCGCATTAAGGCTCTGATGAACTCGGTGGTCGAGGGTATTTACGGGGTGGACAGACAGGGCAATTGCATTTTCATCAATGCAGCCGGACTGCGTTTGCTCGGCTATCAGGATGAAAACGAACTGTTGGGCCAGCATGTCCATGATTTGATCCACCATACGCGTCCGGACGGGTCGCACTATCCCTCGGCGGAGTGCCGTCTGTACCGTTGCCTGCAAACCCGTGAAGCAGTCCACGTTGATGATGAACTATTCTGGCGCAAAGATGGCAGTTCCTTCCCGGTGGATTACTGGTCGCGTCCCATTATGCAGGAGAGTGACTGGGGCGCGGTCATCACTTTCTTTGACATCACCGAGCGCAAAATCATGGAGGATGGCTTGCGCGTCGCGGCGGCGGCATTTGAAACGCATGAGGGCATCCTGATTACCGACACGCAGGCCAACATCGTGCGCGTCAACCGTGCGTTTCAAGACATCACCGGATACAGCGCGGAAGAGGTGCTAGGAAAAAATCCGCGCATGCTCAGTTCGGGGAGGCAGAGCAAAGAATTTTATACGGGGATGTGGCAGCAAATACTGGAGGAGGGCACTTGGTCGGGCGAGATTTGGGACCGGCGCAAGAGCGGCGAAATCTATCCGAAGTGGCTGACCATCAGCGCGGTAAAGGACGAGCGGGGCAATACTACGGAGTATGTTGCCATCTTCAGCGACATCACCGCGCGCAAACGCGCCGAAGAGGAAATACGCAATCTGGCTTTCTTCGATGCGCTCACCGGTTTGCCGAACCGACGTTTGCTGCTGGATCGTTTCCATTCCGCGCTGTTGTTGTCGGCGCGCAGCCATCATTGCGGCGCGCTGTTATTCCTCGATATGGATAAATTCAAGACGCTGAACGACACGATGGGACACGATTACGGCGACCAGATGCTGATCGAGGTGGGACGGCGCATTCAGGCTTGTGTGCGTGAAGTGGATACGGTAGCTAGGATAGGCGGCGACGAGTTCGTGGTGCTGATCGAGGAAATCGGTGCGAACATGGAGGAGGCTTCGCAACGGACGGCGCTGGTCGCCGAGAAAATACGTGCCGCGCTGGCCCTGCCTTACGAATTGAATGATAGCGAGTTCCACAGCTCGCCCAGTGTCGGGGTAAGCATGTATCGCGGCAATGCGGAGTCGGTGGACGACCTGATGAAACATGCGGACATGGCGATGTATCAGGCCAAGGATGCGGGGCGCAATGCGGTGCGTTTCTTCGATCCGCTGATGCAACATGCGGTGGAGGCGCGCGCGGTACTGGAGGCGGATTTGCGCGGCGCGCTGCCGAACAACCAGTTGCAACTGTATTACCAGATACAAGTGGACGGCGACCATCGCCCCATCGGTGCGGAAGCGCTAATTCGCTGGATGCACCCGCAACGCGGTATGGTTTCTCCCGCACACTTCATTCCCGTTGCCGAGGAAAGCGGGCTGATACTCGACATCGGGCTGTGGGTGATTGAAACGGCTTGCGTTCGGCTTGCCACTTGGGCGCATGACGAGCGGATGCGCCACTTGACGCTCGCGGTCAACGTTAGCGCACAACAGTTCAGATTGCGCGACTTCGTGGCGCGGCTGGAAGAAATCTTAATCCGGCACGATATTGTTCCCGAACGCCTGAAACTGGAATTGACCGAGAGCGTGGTGCTGGATGACGTGGCCGACGTAGTGAGCAAGATGCACGCGCTGAAGGCGTTGGGCGTCAGGCTGTCTCTGGATGATTTCGGCACCGGCTATTCGTCGCTGGCCTATCTGAAACAATTGCCGCTCGACCAACTCAAGGTGGATCAGAGTTTCGTGCGCGACATCACCACCGATCCCAACGATGCCGTAATGGTGCAAACCATCATCGATATGGCGCAAAACTTCCGCCTGAACGTGATCGCGGAAGGCGTGGAAACCGAGGCGCAACTGGCCTTTCTCAAACAAAATGGCTGCATGGCGTATCAGGGATATTTGTTCAGCAAGCCAGTGCCAGTAGCGGAATTCGAGGCGCTGGCGCGGCGCTTGTTTGGGTAATTAAAAAGCAACTACTTGTCCACGAAAAACACGAAAGGCACGAAATAAATCGGGGACTCACATCGGTTCAGCCATCACCCATGGGAATACTTTTCGTACTTTTTGTGTTTTTCGTGGATAGCTTATTTTTCTGGATTGGAAGCAAGATGAATTCGCAATTTCAGGCTTACCGCATCTTTGAGGAAAACGGCCAATCCGCCGGGCGTTTCGTCGAGTTGTCGCTGGATGATCTCGATCCCGGTGAGGTGGTGATCCGCGTGGCGTATTCCAGTGTGAATTTCAAGGATGCGCTGGCGGGAACCGGAGCAGGGAAAGTCATCCGGCGTTTCCCTTGTGTCGGCGGCGTGGATGCCTCGGGTGTGGTGGAATCTTCGCAAGATGCGCGCTTTGCGCCGGGCGATGAAGTGATCGTCACCGGCTACGGTATGGGTGTGGATCACGATGGCGGATTTGCCGAATATGTGCGCGTACCAGCCGACTGGGTAGTGCGGCTACCGCAAGGATTATCTCTGTTCGAGGCGATGGCGCTGGGTACGGCGGGATTCACGGCAGCGCTGGCGATTCATCGGCTGGAACAAAATGAGCTGTCACCGGAAAAAGGTAAGGTGATTGTCACCGGGGCGACTGGCGGAGTAGGCAGTCTTGCGATCAGGATGTTGGCGCAACTCGGTTATCACGTGGTCGCATTGACCGGAAAAGACGGCGAACACGAATATTTGAACGCCCTGGGTGCGCATGAAATTCTGCGGCATAACGAAATTGATCTGAATAACACGCGTCCGTTGGAGCAGGCGCAATGGGCCGGAGCGCTGGATGCAGTGGGTGGTGCGACGCTTTCTTGGCTGATACGCAGCATGCGGCAGAACGGCGCCATCGCCAGCTTCGGCAATGCGGGCGGGGCCGAACTGCATACCACAGTATATCCCTTCATCTTGCGGGGCATTCGACTGCTCGGTATCGATTCCGCCGCCACTGCCATGCCGTTACGTGAGAAAATATGGCTGCGCTTGGGCAGGGAATTACGCCAAAATTTGCCAGAGCGAGCCGTACGAACCATCGAATTTCCCCAGTTGCCAGCGATCTTGCAGGAGATGATGCAAAACCGTTCGCATGGTCGTGTGGTGGTAAAAATTGTAGACAATTGTTAGATGTGCCGCGCGTAACTGAGTTAGGGATTTTTTGATGTTCCTCAAGAAAAAAACCGTACCCGGAAAGGGTCGAAAGCATTTGTCGCCGCTACGCTTGTTGCTCGTTCTGGCAGCCACGGTATTTACCGTGGAGACCTCGATCATGTTTGCTCTCGATGCCTTGCCTCCCATGTCGGAGGTAACATCCACCATGGTCGACGCTACCTTATTGGTGAGCCTGATATTCCCAGTATTTTATTATCTTGTATTTCGCCCCCTAAGCCTGAACGTCCAAGAACTTGCCCGGCTGGAAGAGGCGCGCCGCGCGGATGAAGCCGCCTTGCGCGCCATGCTGGACAACTCGCCTTACCGAGCTTGGCTAAAAGACGCGGAAGGACGTTTTGTGGCGGTTAACGAAAAATTCGCCAAAGCCTCGGGAGGCAAAAACGTTGCGGATATGGTGGGCAAAACCGACACAGAGCTTTGGCCCGAGGTGCTGGCCGTTAGATACCGTGCGGATGACCTAATCGTTATGGCGTCGCGCACAGAAAAATATACCGAAGAAAAACTGATTGATTTTGGCAAGGAGAAATGGTTTGGAACATTCAAGACGCCAATTATTGATGAGAGTGGCAAGGTGCTTGGCACTACCGGATTTTCGCGCGATATCACCGAACGCAAGTGGGCCGAAGAACAGCTGCGACTGACAGCCAAGATTTTCGAGAGCAGCCATGATTCCATCATCATCACCGATACGGAAGGTAAGATCATCTCTTCCAATCCGGCCTTCACGGAAATCACCGGCTATTCCGCCGCAGAAGTGACGGGCAAGAATCCGCGCCTGCTGAATTCTGGCAGGCAGGGGCGAGAGTTTTATGAGGAAATGTGGCGGTGCATAAAACAAACTGGTTACTGGAGCGGCGAAGTATGGAATCGGCGCAAGGATGGCGCGGTTTACGCCGGGCGACTGTCCATCAATGCCTTGCGCGATGAGGCGGGAAAGGTCAGCCACTACATCGGAGTAACCAGCGACATCACCGAGCACAAAGCGGCACAGGAACGCATCCGCAATTTGGCGTATTTCGACCAGTTGACCGGACTGCCCAACCGCAGCCTACTACGTGATCGTATCAACCAGTTGATCGCATCCTCGCAACGCGACAAGCATGAGTTCGCCGTCCTGTTTATCGACCTCGACAACTTCAAGAACGTGAACGACTCGCTGGGCCACCATGCGGGTGATTTGCTGTTGCAGAGCGTCGCCGGGCGCCTGCGCTCCTCGGTGCGCGAAGTGGATACGGTATCGCGCTTGGGCGGAGACGAGTTTGTGGTGGTGCTGCCGGAAGTGGGCATTTCGGGCGCGCAGCAGGTAGCGCGCAAGATCATCGGCCAGGTTGCCAGCGCCTATTTCATCGAGTCGCACGATCTCACCGTGACCACCAGCTTGGGTATCAGCATCTATCCGGAAGACGCGACGGACATGGAGAATCTTCTGAAACATGCCGATACCGCGTTGTATCGGGCCAAGGCCAAAGGCAAGAACGATTTTGCATTGTTCACGGAAGATATGCGCTCGGCGGCCTACGAGCGCATGACGCTGGAAAATGACCTGCGCCGTGCCTTGACGAACGAGGAGCTGCTGCTGTACTACCAGCCGCAGATTAATCTGTCGAACGGACGGGTAATCGGAATGGAAGCTTTGCTGCGCTGGCCGCATCGCGAACTAGGCATGATTCCGCCGGATCAATTTATTCCGATCGCGGAAGAGTGTGGCCTGATTGTCGAACTCGGCGAATGGGTGATGCACGAGGCTTGTCGACAGAATCGGCAATGGCAATTAAGCGGTTTGCCCGCCATCCCGGTTGCGGTGAATGTATCCGCAAAACAATTGAAAAATGCAGACCTAGTTGATACGGTAGACTCGGTGTTACGCCATACCCGTCTGGAGCCGCGCTATCTGGAACTGGAGCTGACCGAGCATACCGTGATGGGAGATGTGGAATCGGCCAGCAAGATAATGAGGAGGATAGGGGAGCAGGGGGTCAAGTTTGCCATCGATGATTTCGGTACGGGCTATTCCAGCCTCGCCTATTTGAAGATGTTGCCGCTGGACAAAATCAAGATCGACAAATCATTTGTGCAAGACCTGCCCACGCACAGCGATGATCGCGAGATAGCCAACGCAATCACTTTGCTGGCACATAGCCTGCGCCTGACCGTGGTGGCCGAAGGGGTGGAAACAAAATCGCAACTGGACATCCTGCTCGGACAAGGCTGTGACAGCGCACAGGGCTATTTCTACAGCAAGCCGCTGCCCCCGCAGGAGTTTGCCGCCTTTCTGCGCGCCGCGCGCGACTCGTGATCAACCGACATTGTCCTCACGCTTAGCTGGCACGCTGAAAGTGGCTGGTTATGATGGGCGTGCTACAATTGCGTTCACGAGCGGGCGTGGTAAGAATGCCCCCCGAGATAGTAAACTCGCGATATTCGTTATGCGAGTTTCACCTTAAATGCATCAAGCGAAAGTGGCGGAATTGGTAGACGCACTGGATTTAGGTTCCAGCGCCGCAAGGCGTGCAGGTTCGATTCCTGTCTTTCGCACCAGTTACATCAACCTGGAGTTCTATGGGCTGCCGGCCCCGTCTGATTGTGGAGCCGGATTAAGACGCGCCGTTTAGACAAAGCGTATCTTAGCTTTCAGTTCGTAAGTCAAATTCTCCGCTTGTAGTCGGTGGCTGTTGGATGGCCTCATACGTTTCTTGAACTGAATAGCTGCTTTTTGTTAGTAACTCGCGGAGATCATTTAAACGATTTATTGTTAGCTCAGTGAACGTATGCTCGGATGACATTAGCAAAGCACCATCCGCAAGATAAATATTTTCTTTTAGTACCATCCCTGGGCGCAAGCTTCGTATCGTGTGACAAGACACATTCCCGTTTTTATTTCGGCCATGTTCTTTATGCATATCTACAGTGATGGCGGAGATGGCTGGAAGCTCGTGGCTATGGGGGGGGCGATAGCCAGAATTCGGCAAACTTCTAAACTCAGTCTTGATCGCCTCATAAGCTAGCGGCGGATGAAGATGAAGAGCCTCAGACATGGCTTGGGTAAGTTTTTCTTCCGCTACGGAAGGTATGATGGGCTTAACTAGGAATCCATTTATATCCAGTGCCAGTGCTGTTCCAAGCACATCTGTTTGAGAGAATTGGGTCAGAACCACAACACGCGTATCTGGCTTGGCGTGGGTTTTTCCGGTTCGAATTAGCTGAACGAATTTCAGTCCATTCACGCCAGGCATGTGGACGTCCGTAATAATCAAGTCAAACGACTGAGCTTCGAGCCGCTTTAAGGCTGATTCGGCGCTGTCTGCGTCAGTAATACAAGTGAATCCCAAGCTTTTGAGCACGCTAACAAGAGTCTTGCGAGTAAAGTTATTATCATCAACGACGAGAATATTAGTCCTGTGTTGGGTTTGGGCAGCAAACGGCGGCGAGGTAACAGATTTATAGTTGTAGTTCTCCATAAAGTCATAGAACGCCGTTAGACCCAGCGGCTTGGCGATAAAATATCCCTGTACCGTATTGCATCCCGTGCTCCTTAGTGCATCCCAGTCTTGTTGTGTTTCTACCCCTTCTGCCACGCTCTTGACCTGTAGCTTGTTTGCCATGTCGATACTCGACTCGATGACGATGCGCAATGCCTTGTTGTCAGAAAAGTCTTTCACAAAGGACTGATCTATCTTGAGTTCGCTGAAAGCGATACGTGTAAGCTGCTGCAAGCTGGAATAACCCGTTCCATAATCGTCAATGGAAAGTGCGAACCCATTCATGCATAACCGTGCTAGGTTTTCCAGTGCTTGTGCGGCGTTTGTCATCGCCGCCGACTCGGTTATCTCCAGCACGATGTATTGCGGTTCAATGCCAGCTTTATGTATCACCTGAGTAATTTTGTCAGCTAGCGCAGGATCATCTAGGGAAACCAGTGACAAATTGACTGAAGTGGTCAGAAGGTGACCTCTGGCGTGAAACGAGCGACATGCTATAGCAGATTGTTCGAGCATGAGGAAGGTCAGGCCATCGATATTGCCGCTCTGCTCAAGTTGTGGGATAAAAGCATTCGGGCCAATGACGCCATACTCCGGATGAATCCAGCGTGCCAGAGCTTCAGCCCCCACTAAGCGGCCTGTTTTTAAATCTACTTTAGGTTGGAAAAACGCTTCAAACTGATTCGCTCTTACCCCGTGCAATATTTCCTCAAGGCTAAAATATTTCTCAATTTGGGGTTGAAGCAACTCGCGTTCAGGATACTCATACTTCAACAGCATGTCATTCAGCGCTGTCAGCATGATAGGCTTCTCAATCGCGCCCAGTAATCCAATACCAAACATCTGGGTCATTCTTCCGACAGAGGCCAGTAACTTGCCATCCAGCGCGCTGACAATGATGATTGCAACGTTTTGGATTTCGTGGCTCAGGTGCCTTAGGAATTCCATTCCATCCATTTCTGGCATATTCAAGTCGCATATCGCCACATGTATAGGCTTCGAATTGTCCCTACGAATAATATCGAGGGCCTCTCTGCCGTTGCTCGCATGGAATATTGATACCACTCCGAGCGAGCGCAACATGTTGATAACCGTATTGCACTGGAAGTCATCATCTTCCACAACTAACAGGTTAAGTTCGGAAAATTTCATACGCTTCCTCCCTTCATTCTGGTCTCGACAAAGTGTGAGTCCAATTGCCGTATAGCATTGTTTAATGCCATCTGTAACGCTCTAGCACCCGCTACGTCACCATTTTTCGCAGCCTTTTCGATGTCCTCGCATACCTTTGCCAGATCCCTTGCGCCCACCATTTGGCAGGATCCCTTCATGCGATGCGCTGTGCGTTCTACATTGACGGGGTCATCTTGACCAAGCATATCCAACAGTTTGGCCTGGTCCGCGCGAATGTGTGACTGAAAGTCTTGCAGTACCTGGATTTGTTCTGCTGTGTCTGTAACAATTCTATTCAGCACGGAATAATCGATTGGCAGT
>Ga0265327_10003523_pt1 | contig 14849 bp, 13 predicted proteins | sample 41621metaG_FD_202089 | JGI IMG/M metagenome (GOLD analysis project Ga0265327, IMG submission 202089) | Rhizosphere microbial communities from Carex aquatilis grown in University of Washington, Seatle, WA, United States - 4-16-21 metaG | ecosystem: Host-associated > Plants > Roots > Rhizosphere... | reverse complement strand
CTGCTGCTGCTCCGCGCCGCGATCCCGGTCCGCTGGCTTGACCGGGTCCGGCGGCGGCGATAAGGCCCCCGCCCTCACCGTGTCAGCGCGACGACGGAAGCCAGGAAGGCTTCGAGATCGTGGCGCAATTCAGCCTTGCGCCGCAGGATCGCCTGACGAAGGGTGTCGCGTTCATCGATCATCCCCACCAGCCGGCGCAACACCTCATCGGCGGTCGCCGAGCCCGCCGCCAACACCGCGTCCAATCCCATCAACTCGAAGAACGCCCGGTTCTTGATGTCATAGGCCAGATTGAGGGTGGGCACCCCCATGTTGGTCGCCAGAATGGCGGAATGCAGCATCTCGCAAAGATGGATATCCAGCAAACCGTACCAGGACAGCATTTCCTCGGGGGAACAATCGACGACGGTGGTGTCGATGCCGACACGCCGCAGCAACCGCGGGATCAGCCGTTCCGCGTCGGAATGAACGAAATACAGAAAGCGGCAGCGACGACCGAGCCGGAGGCGACCGAGCACCTCGACCACCATGGGAAACAGGTGGGCCAGCAGGGCGGTGGAGGCCGGACCGTGGAAGGCGAGATTGATTCCCACCCAAAGGCCATCGTCCGCCTGACGCGTCGGCGTGGCGACCGTCTTGCCGACAAGCAGCAGCGCCGGATCCGGTATGAGCACCGGCCTCGCCGACGCCAGGGCCAGCACGTCGCGGGTAACGCCGTCGCGTACCGAGCAGAGACTCAGACCGGCAAGAAACTGTTGGAGGACGGCAGCCGACCTGGCCGTCAGTCGCGGCGGCTCGGCATCGAGCGACAGCAGGCAGTTCAAGCCGAGGCCGAAGCCGACGAACGGGCAGCGGATAAGCTTGAAGGCCTCGAGATGACGGACCAAGCGGTCCGGCAGATTGCCGTTGGCGTCGAAAAAGAAGTATCCGCCACCGGCGATCATCACCAGATCGGCCTGTTGGTTGGCCCGCTCGACGAACTGTTCGTCGATATCGTCCCAGCCGAATTCCGTCACCGCCACCCGACCGGCATAGGCCTGGCGCAGCAATTGAACGGAAGCCCGCCGAATCGCGCTGTCGCCGCGATTGGTGTCGCGGCGATCCAGGTAGGTGCTGTAATGGAACGGCCACGTCGCCCCGAACCGCCAGGCGACAAGGTCCCACCACCGCTCCGCGCGGTTGCGTAGCCAGCCTAGGGCGCTTCGCCGGATCGGCTGGCCCTCGGTGTCGGAGGAAAAGGTGCTGACGATGAAAATTCTGGTCCCCAGAGACGGCGCGGAGACCGTCGGCGCGGAGACCTTCGCCGCGAACCGCCGCCCAATGGCGGAGATGATCGCCCGCTCCGGCCCTTTCGGACGTCCGGCCATCCACCACAGCAGCAGCAGCCCGACGATGAAGGCTGACGCCCCCAATCCCGCGTCGAGAAATAGGCGGAGCGGCGGCAGCACGGGGAAAAGCGGGTGGCAAAGCTCGACCGCCGCCGCCATCAAGGCCGCCGCCACCATCGGACGCCACAGGCGGCTCGCCAGGTCGCCGACGCGGAGCGGCAGGATGCGGGACAGGGCGAGGAACACGCCGGGAATGAACAACAGCGTCACCAGCGTCCGGGTGGCGGCGATGGTCTCGACCGATCCCAGCCAAGCGGCGGCAATCAGCGCCGGAATCGTCATCAAGGTGCGGCTGATGGCGAGAGTCGCGCTCAATCGTCCATGGCCCGAGGCGCTGATCAGGGTGATTCCTCCCTGCATGATCGAATAGAACGCCCCGCTCATCGCCAGCCATTCGACCAGCGGAACGGCGTTCATCCAGCGTGGGCCAAGAACGACGGCGACAAAGTCCTCGGCCACCAGCATCACGCCGGTCGCGGTGGCGCAGACGAGGATGGCGGTGACGGCGAACACGCCGAGATAGGCTTCGCCCAGGGCGTTCCGATCGCCGGAGATACGCGAAAAGATCGGAAACAACGCCCGGGTGGTGGGCATCACCAGTTCCACGGTGGGAGCCGTCGCGACATCGGCGGCAACGTTGTAGTTACCCATGGTCTCGGTATTGGTCATGTTGCCGACGACGAATTCGTCGGCCTTGTCCTGCAAAAATTGGGCGACGTGGACCAACAGCATCCAGGACGAGAAGGACCAGATTTCGCCGACCTTCGATAGGCAGAAACGCGGCCGATAGGGATGCATCAAGTAGCTGATGGCGACCGCGATAATGCGGCCGCCCAGAATGCCGATCACCAAAGCCCAGTAGTTACGCAACCACAGCGCGATGAATATTGTTGCCACAAAGCTGACGATTCTTTGCGCAACTTGATACGAGAATTCCTTGGAAAAATTGAGGTTTTTGCGAAATACCACGACTCCAATATTTTCAAATCCGCCGACGAACGCCCGAATGGCCAGAATCTGAACGATCGCCACGGCACGCGGGTCGTGAAAGAAGCCCGCCGCCAATGGCGAGAGCAACCACAGCGCCAACGTGATGGCGGCGCCGATCAGGATCGACACCGTCCAGACGGTGTCGTAGTCCTCGCGGCAGGGATTGGGGTGGCGGATAAGGGCGAGAATCTGGCCGGTCTGACCGAACACCTCGATCAAGCCGATCATCAGCGTCGCCATCGCCACCAACCCGAAATCCTCGGGCAACAGCAGGCGGGCGAGGATGAAGGTGTTGACCACGCCGACACCGCGCAGGGTCCAGCGCATCGCCACCATCCAAACCGAACTCTTCACCAGGCTGCGATTGACGTCGAAAGGTGGGGCCAATGGCGCGAGGTCATTCATCGGGCGGACGCTACGCGAGCGAGAAGGCGGCGCGGCCGCAGAAACATCCAAGCGGCGAGGCGGTGACGTTGCAGCCGCCCGAACCGGTCGGCGATTTGCCCGGCGGGAATCTCGATCCGCCCCAGTATGGCGGGGGGCAGGCCTTTGACGACCTTGTTGACGATGGGGTCGCTGGTGAACAGGAGGCGGAAGCCGGCGGCAAAGGCTGCGGCGATCGCCCGGGGCGAATGCCGACCATGCGGGAAGGAAAACGCCGCGCCGACCCGACCGGGAAGCGCCTCGGCAAGCGCCCGGCGCGAGCGCTCGATGTCCGCCTCGGGATCGCCGATCAAGGAAAGAGGCAAATGTCCGGCGCCGTGCGAGCCAACCGCGATGCCGGCATCGGCAAGCGACCTCAGCCGCTCGACCGTCAGCATGTGCCGCCGAGCGCCATCGACCACGTACCGGGCCAACACTCGCCGGCGGATGTCGGGATCGCCGGCGCCATAGCGCAATAGCAGTCGAAGCGGACGCTCCACGGTGCGAAGCGACGACCAATCACCGGGGATGGCCTGCCAAAGGGTCTCGTAACTGGCCTGGCCGCGCCTGAAGGCGGATAGCAGCACCTCCTGCCACCACCAATTTTGGTCATTGGTAACCGCATCCGTGGCGGCGAACACCACCGCCGGAACCGCTTGGGCCGCCAATAGCGGCACGGCGAACTCCAGGTTGTCGTCCCACCCGTCGTCGAAGGTGATCAACAGGGCGCGCGACGGCAACGGCTCGCCGCCGCCTTGCGCGGCGAGCAGAGCGTCGAGACCGACAATGGCGTAATGGCGGCGGAAGAAGGCCAGGCATTTGGCGAACAGGCCGTCGCTCATGGCGTAGTCGGGATCGGCGTCGGCAAGGCCGGAATCCGGCAGCACCCGATGAAACATCACCACCGTCAGCGTGTCGCGGTTCACCAGACGATGATAGACGGCGAGGAGACCGAGCCGATCGCAGCAGATTTTCGCAGCCTCGAAAATGCGCATCGGAACCGGCTCTCTTCCATCTTGTCGCTGTCCGTGAAAAAGTCCTTCGGCCTTTGGCCTCAGTGTACTTTTCCCCGAGAGGATTCAGCCAACCCCGTACTCCAGGCGGCTTTCCGTGCGGGGTTGACGTTGTTTTTTCCCAGAATGTCGAGCCTGCGGCTCGACATTCCGGGCCCCGGTTTCTCCGGGTTTGGTCCCCAAACCCGGAGAAATCAAACAAGTGAAAAGTGAGCGCAGGGCCGTCCCAAGCTCACTTTTCTCCATTTATATCAATGGGAAAAAGTACACTGAGCGAATGCGAAGGACTTTTTCCCATCCGACCATGTCGCCCTGGTGCCCGGAGCCACTTCAAGCACGTCAGGATAGGGATCGACCGCCAAGACAGGCATCCCCGGAAACTACTCAGACCCGTTTGGCCGCTTCCTCAACCGCTCTTCCAGCGCCCTGATCTCGCTGATGTCGGTAAAGGTGATGACCACGCCATCGATCACATGATCCTGGGTTCGACAAAGCATGATGCGGACCCGATACCAACAGCCGTCGCCGGTACCAGCCCGCCTTTCCCGAGGCAGTCGCGTGCGCAACACGTCTTGGACATCGGCCATCAACGCCGGATAGTCGAGGTCGCGGGCGACATCCGACAGCGGCCGCCCGACATCGGCGGGAATCAGTCGGAAGAGTTTGGTGGCGTAGGCGGTAAAGCGCCGGATCCGCATCTCCACATCCAGAAAGATGGTGGCGATCTCGGTGCTGTTGAGCAGGTTCTCCATGTCGTTCCGCATCGAACCCAGGCTTTCCACCTTCGACTGCCGTTCGGCGAGGACGGTCTGCAACTCCTCGTTCAGGGACTGCATTTCCTCCTTCGAGGTCATCAATTCCTCATTGGTGGATTGCAGCTCTTCGTTGCTCGACGTCAGATCATCCAGCGAGGTCCGCATCTTCTCGCGCATGGCCTGCAAGGCATCCTGCGCCTGCTCGACGTCCTGCCGCAGGGCATCCCGGCCGGCCGAGGCGGCGAGCTTGCGGCCCTTCTTGCCGGGCGTGGCGACATCATGGAAGACGATCAGCAAACGGCCGCGCAACGCCTCGGGCTTTTCGATCGCCTGGACGGTGATTTCGACCGACCGACCGCCGTCGACCCGCAGCCCCTTGACGTCGATCATCGCCCCCGGCGACCGCAGCGCCCGCTGGACCGCTCCCGGCAGCGCTCCGCGCAATCCCTCGCGCGCCATGGCGTAGACATTCATGCTGACCTTGCCCGCCGCCGGTTCCAGGTATTTCCCGGTATGTCCGCTGACATGCAGCAGGTCGCCGTCGCCGTTGATCAGCACCGCCGCCGGTGCGTAGTTCAATTGGATCAGTTGGTCGGTCAGGTGCCCGATGTTGTCGGCATGCCCGGATCGAACCGCCTCGCTTTCAATCGGCGCCGGCTTCCGCTTGGGCTTCCCGGGCAGCAGCAACTCGGACAGTGCCGCCGACAGGTCGAGCCGGCGAAAGAGATGCGCCTTGGCGTCGACCGGCACGAACAGATTGGCGCAATCGGCGACCGTTTCGGAACGACCGAGCAGCAGCAGCCCCCCAGGGTTCAAGGCGTAACCGAACAACGCCAGGACCTTGGCTTGAAGTTCCGGACGAAAATAGATCAGCAGGTTGCGGCAAGACAGAATGTCGAGCGTGGTGAACGGCGGGTCCGAGATGACGTTCTGAGGGGCGAACACCACCATCTCGCGGATCGCCTTGCCGATCCGGTAGCCGTCCGCTTCACCGGTGAAATGGCGAGCGAGGCGTTCCGCCGAGACGCCGACCGCGATATTGCCGGAATAGCACCCCTTCCGCGCCTTCCGGATGGCATCGGGATCGAGATCGGTGGCGTAGATCTGCAACTTGAAACGCCCCGCGGCACCGGCCTTTTCCGCAACTTCGGCGAAGGTCATCGCCAGCGAATAGGCCTCTTCGCCGGTGGAACAGCCGGGAACCCACGCCCGCAGGGATTTGCCCTCGGGGTATCGCGCCAGCAGCGCGGGAAGCGCCGTGGCACGCAGATACTCCCAGACCTCGGCATCCCGGAAGAACTCGGTCACCCCGATCAGCAGTTCCTTGAAGAGCAGATCAAGCTCCTCGGGGTTGTCGCGCACATGGCGCACATATTTCGCCAGGCTTCCGACTTGATTGAGGGCGATGCGCCGTTCAACGCGACGGGCCAGCGTGTTGGTCTTATAGAGGGAGAAGTCACTACCGCACCGGCTTTGCAGAGCCGCGACGATCTTGTCGAGATTGCGCCGAGCCGCGCCGTCGTCCGAGGGCGCCCCCCCCTCGACCTGCGCCAGGTGATCGAGGTAACCGGCAATCAACGCCGGCATCTTCTCGGGAAGGGCGACGATGTCGGCCAGACCGGCGGCGATGGCCGCGCCGGGCATGCCGCCTTCCTGGGCGCTGGCGGGGTCCTGCACCACGACCAGGCCCGCCATTTCCTTGATCGCGTCCAGGCCGAGGGCGCCATCGTCGCCCATGCCGGACAGAACGATGCCGATCGCCTTTTCCCGCCGATCCTCGGCCAGGGCGCGCAGGAAGGAATCGATGGGATGGCGCGGCCCCCGCCGCTCGACCGGATCAAGCAGGCGCAGCCTGCCATCGTGAATCGACAGGTCTTTGTTGGGCGGAATGACGTAGACGTGATCGGGCTCGACCGCCATGCCGTCGCCCACCTCGGCGACCGCCATCGGGGTGACGTGTCGCAGCAGCTCGGCGAGGATGCTGTCGTGCGAGGGATCGAGGTGCTGGACGACCACGAAGGCCATGCCGCTGTCCACAGGAACGTGGGCGAGGAATTTTTCCACGGCGGCAAGCCCGCCGGCGGAACAGCCGATTCCGACGACGGGGAAATCGGCGGCGGGGACCGCCATGAGACGATGGGAAATTGAAGGGATGGCGAACCGCGAATCATCGGAGGGAAACGGACTTTGGATCGTCGCCACTTTGGTATGGCGCCTCGCGGGCGACCAGCCACGGCTTGTACCCACGGGCGGAAAAGCGGATCGAGTGGGTAATCTCCGAGCCTACCGAAACGGCGTCATCGCTCTGTAATCTGCTTGATGCCTTTTTGGCCAAAAGACGTCTTGCAAGGAGGTGCCGCCATGCCCCGAACCGCTTCGTCGCTGAATGTCGCCAAACGGATGTCGTCATCCCTGGATACCGCTGCCAGCCTTCTCGACAGCGCCAGGGACAAGGAGGCGTTCCTTGCCGCCATCCGGGTCAATCGCGCCGTCTGGCTGAAGGTTCGCGGCATCGCCCCCAGGCTGGGCTGGCCGGTCCCGAGGAACGTGCTGGAATTCTCGATTTCGGTGACCGCGCTTGGGCGACCGGGCATCAACGACCATGACGTTGAAACCCTCATCCACATCAACCGGACCATGTCCCGCAGCATCGCCGAGTGGGCCTGAACAATCTGGGCGGAACCGCGACTGAAAATCACAGATTGAGATGACAATACATTGACCTGTCTCAATAACGTAGCGCCACACAAATGAAATATGGCGCGACGCACTGGGTATTTTCCGACGCTGCTCCGCCCCAACATTACAGCCTATCGTTCCGGTGACGGTGAATGCCGCGACGGATTTCCGGAAACGACGGTGCCAGCTCCCGTCCAAAAAACCCTGCGACAACGAAGACGCGTCCCGAAGAAGCGGTGTATCCGGCGACCGGATTGAAGGCGTCGCCATGTCGAAGGACGAGGAATAATGGCCAAATATCTGGTGACCGGCGGATGCGGTTTTATCGGGAGTCATCTATCCGAACGACTGATCGCGGCGGGCCATGAAGTCCTGGTCCTGGACAACCTGTCCACCGGCAAGACCGAGAATTTACCCCCCGGCGCGAAACTCCTGATCGGCGACGTCGCCGACCCCAAGGCCGTGCTGGCCGCCATGGCCGGCGCCTCGGGCTGTTTCCATCTGGCCGCGGTCGCCTCGGTGCAGCGCGGAAACGAGGATTGGTTGGGCACCCATCATACCAACCTGTCGGGAACCATCGCGATTTTGGACGCGGCCCGCCATTACGGCAGGCTTCCCGTGGTCTACGCCTCGTCGGCCGCCGTTTATGGCGACAACACCGACCTGCCTTTGCGCGAGGCCGCCCCGCCCCGTCCCCTCAGCGCCTACGGCGCCGACAAATTGGGCTGCGAGTTGCACGCCCGGATCGGCAGCCGGGTCCACGGCGTTCCCACCACCGGCTTTCGCTTCTTCAATGTCTTCGGGCCGCGGCAAGATCCGCACTCGCCCTATTCCGGGGTGGTCTCCATTTTCATCAATCGATTGCTGAGCGACCGCCCGCTCACCATTTTCGGCGACGGATTGCAAAGCCGCGATTTCATTTATGTGGGCAACGTGGTCGATCATCTGGTGGCGGCGATGCGCTCCCCGGCGGGAACCGATCGCGTGTTCAACGCCTGCACCGGCCGAGCGACCACCCTGCTCCGCCTGATCGAAATTCTCGGCGAGTTGATCGGCGTCACACCGCGGATCACCCATCGCCTGGCCAATCCGGGCGACATCCGCTATTCGCTCGGCTCACCGGAACATTGTGTTCGGGAACTTGGCGTCAGGGCGAAAACCAGTCTTTCCCAGGGGCTGGCCACGACTTTGGCCGCCTTGCGCGAGCGGGTGGAAATTCGCCGGCCGGGGGTGCCGCCGGCCTTCGTCCAGGCACGCCATCAAGGACTGACCGCCGATTAACTTAGGTGCGCGACCGAACCACTGCTATACCTCGGGGATCAGTCTATTTGCCATCGAGGAAGAGCCATGCCGGATACCGCCACGCCGTCCGCCAAAGGGTTCACCCTCATGCTTGTCCTGTCGTTTCAGGCGGTGGTGTGGTTCGCGATCGGGCTGGCCACCGGCCATTATTTGTGGCGCTAGCGGGTCAGGTCGCTCGACCGCCCGCCGCCTCGACGGAAGCCGCGGCGATAAGCCCGGCGGCTGACCGCCCCGCATAAATTTCAGCACACACACTGTAATGCTCGCCTGACAAGGACGAGCAGCACGTTCTCGGCGACGGCTCTGAACCGTCATCCGCAGATTCTGGCACAGCCATTGCGAAGTAAATATATGCCACGGAGAAATCCATGGCGCCGGTTTTTCTTGTCTCCGCGGGAGGCTCCGGCAGGACTTAAGGATTAAAGTCATGAGTGTGAGACACATCGTCTCGTCCGCTATTGGATTAGCGCTGGCGACATCCTGCTATTCGGCCGCATCGGCATCATCGCTGCCCCTATTGGGGGCGACGGCGGCAACCTTTGCGGTCTTGGGGGGCGCCGGAGGCATAACCAGTTCCGGCGCCACCACGATCAACGGGAATGTCGGTGCCGCCCCGACCAACACCATCGTCGGCTTTCCGCCCGCACTGATTACCGGAGGCGGGCTGACAACCACGGCCATGGCGCAACAGGCCCGGGACGACGCCCTTGTGGCCTACAATTTCCTGGCCCTTCAATCCCCCACCCAGAATCTGACGGGAACGGATCTTGGCGGCCTTACGCTGACGCCGGGCGTTTACCGCTTCTCGTCCTCGGCCCAGTTGACCGGCGCCCTGACGCTCAACGCTCAAGGCGCCGACAACGCGGTTTTCATTTTCGAAATCGACGGCAGCCTTACGACCGCAAACAGCGCCGCGGTTTACGTGATCAACGGAGGCCCCAGCGATGGCGTGTTCTGGCAAGTCGGTGGCTCGGCGACCCTTGGCAATGACACCCAGTTCGAGGGAAACATCCTCGCCAACACCAGCATCACCCTCAATCCATTCGCCTCGATCGGCTGCGGACGGGCCTTGGCCGGAATCAACGCGGCCAGCGGTGCCGTGACGATGGCCAACGCCAACAACGTCGCCATCGACGCGGGTTCCGGCTGCGTCGGCGGGTATGGCGGCGGCTACCAGTCCACCGCCGACGGAGGGTTCCAGCTTATCGGTGGCGAGGTCATTGGCGGCGGATCGACGAATGTTCCCGAGCCCGCCTCCCTGGCGCTGTTATTCGGCGCCAGCCTTTCCGGCCTGCTGATTGCTCGCCGGCGTGTTCGGGCACCCGCCACCATTACCTGATTGGGATTGGTGCGACGGCGAAACTGGCGGAACGGCAATTACGCGTTCCGCCAGTGTCGCCGTCATGGCGCTTCACCTCCGGACGGATCAACCGACCGGCGTCATCTGCCAAAGAGAGGCGGTCGCGCCGGCGACGCCGGTGGGCCGGGATGGTTGACCGCGCCGGGGGTGCCAGGCCGTCGCTGTTGGGCTTCGGCATCGATGGCGAGGGAGCGACGACGGAGGGGGAAGAGCGCGTCGAAATTGGCAAGGGTCTTCGACAACATTTCCCCTGGGGGAGCGGCCGACTGCGGTTGGACGGTGTCCGAGACGCTGGCCTCATGTCTGGTCATGACGAAGTCCTCCTTGGAAACGGCGGATTGCCCTCACAAGCCCCGTCGGCGAAAGAGGCCAAAGAACCAGAGCGCAAGGATGATGACGAGCACCAAGCCAAAGGCGCCACCGAGCCCGGCGCCGCCGTAGAGGCCATAACCGTAATACCCGCCACCACCGCCAAGCAGCAGCACGACCAAGACGATAAGCAGTATTGTCCCCATCACCCGCCTCCATAAATAGCCGTTCTCCACAAGTCGCGATCTCGACCATGAAGAACACTGAACCGAAGAGTAATACCCGGCAGCTTCGAACGATAGCATCGGAAGATACCCATCGAAATACCGTAAGTATTTTCCGACGATAACCCGCCTTCTTCTTCCGGTGGTAGTCTTAGCCACGCCCCAAGCCTCGCGAATCAGCGGCGCCGTTTGGACGCGATGACCACGGAGCACCGATATGGACACGGATTTGGACAAGCCGAGCCTGCATCCAGGACTGGAAATCCGCCTGGAAGTGTTGGCCAACCGCATCGCCGAGCTAAGGCGAAAAATCGACACCGCCCAGAAGGGCGATCGGCGCGAGGCGCTGGTCGATCTGGCCGAGTTGGGACGCCGTCACAAGCTGCTCGACGACCGACTGTGTCGACTCAATCGCGAAGGCCCCTGCATTGCGGAGGACATCAAAGCCGGAATGGAAACCCTCGCCGACGACCTGATGGGCTGGGTCGCCGAGCATATGGCGTGGATCGATTCCGGCTACCGCTCCGCCCCGCGCCCGAAGACGCCCAGGCTACGCTGACGACGGCCATCGCGCCCCCCAGAGAGGTTTCCGATGAAAATCAGCCCCCGGGATTTTCGGGTAGAGGAAGGCGACACGGTCAAGCTGCGAAAGTGGCCGACGGATGTCGAGCCCCTGTACAAATCCAAAGGGGGCTATCACAAGATTCTGGCGGATCATGTCGAGCGATTGAGCGGCCAGCAGCAGCTTCTCTACGCCACCAACCGCCACGCCATCCTGCTGATTTTTCAGGCGATGGATGCGGCGGGCAAGGATGGCGCCATCAAGCATGTGATGTCGGGAGTCAATCCGCAGGGCTGTCAGGTATCCAGTTTCAAGCATCCCACGCCCGCCGAGTTGCAGCATGATTTTCTCTGGCGAACCACCCGCCAACTGCCCGAGCGCGGTCAAATCGGCATCTTCAACCGCTCCTATTACGAAGAGGTGCTGATCGCCCGCGTCCATCCCGAAATCCTCCGCGGCGAGGGACTCCCCGATTCGTCGCGCGACGAAAAGGCGGTGTGGCGGGATCGCTATCGGTCCATCGTCGATCTGGAGCGGCATCTGATCGGCAATGGCACCCGGATCATCAAGTTCTTCCTCCACCTCTCCAAGGACGAGCAGCGGAAGCGCTTCATCCAGCGCATCGACCATCCGGACAAGAACTGGAAATTCAGCCTCGCGGATATCGAGGAGCGGAATTTCTGGAAGCAGTACATGGCGGCCTATGAGGATTGCCTGGCCGCCACCAGCACCAAGGTTGCACCCTGGTATGTCATCCCCGCCGACAACAAGGAAAACGCCCGGCTGATCGTGTCGGCGACGATCCTCGACGTGCTCGAAGGGCTGAAGATGACCTACCCGCGACCGACGGCGGAGCACCGCGGGGAATTGCTTTCGATCCGCGAGAGGTTGCTGTCCGACGCCGAATGAGGGCAACGCTTGGCCTTGAGTAGATTCCGAGGATGTCCCACTCGCCTGATGGTCGGTACGATCGAAACAGTGGCCTTACGGGTCATCGAGGAGCTCCGCTTTCGGCAGCCCCCCTTCCGATGCGAGAGCCGTACACCGCCGACCCGTCCCCCCGGGTCGGCGGTTTCTCTTGATCCCTCCCGTCAGGAGCCTGGCATGCGCTTGAAAGCGATCCTTCTTGGCGTAGTCGCCGGTGTCGCCGTCATCGGCACCGTCGGGGGAATCATGCTTGGTCGCATGGATTTCGACACCTACTACAGGGGCGCGATCCTCAAGAAGGTCGCGCAGACCACCGGGCGCACGCTGGTCATCGGCGGCGAACTGAAGCTGGGCTTCCTGCCCGCTCCCGCCCTGACCGTGAAGGATGTGTCGCTTTCCAACCCCGATCGGGCCGCGACCGCGCACATGGTGGAAATCGGCGAATTGTCGGCCCAAATCGCCCTGTTGCCGCTGCTCTTCACCGGCAAACTCCATTTCGACCGCCTGGTGCTGAAAGACGTCGATCTGAAGCTGGCGACGGACGCCAATGGTCGCGGCAATTGGCTGTTCGGCGCGCCGGAACAATCGCCCCACCCCGACGACGGCGGATTGGACGTGCCGAGTTTCGACCAGATCACGCTTCGCAATATCGGCGTCACCTATGACGACGGCCAAACCCACAAGAAGACGGCGATATCGATCGGCGAGTTCCTGCTTTCCGGCTCGCCGACCGGTCCAATGAAGGTCTCGGCGGCCGCCCTGTATCAAGACCAGCCGGTCACGGTGAAGGGGACCGTCGGCGAGCTCTCATCGCTGATGAATCCGGGGCGCCCCTACCGGATCGACGCCGTCGTCACCGCCGCCGGCGCGACGGTGAAGGTGGTCGGCGGCATGGCAGAGCCTCTGGCCGGACGCGGCCTCGACCTCACGGTGTCGGCCGAAGGCAAGGATATCAGCGCCATTGGCAAGCTTTTCGCGGTCCAATTGCCGAAGAGCCCCTACCAATTCTCCACGATCGTCGGTGGCGACGCCGGAGGGACGATGACGTTGAAGACGGTTCGGGTGGCAATCGGCGCCACCACGCTTTCCGGCGAAGCGCGACTTACCGTGAACGGCCCGCGCCCAAAGCTTGGCGCGACCGTTGATGCCGCCCAGATCGACTTGACCGAACTGCTGGGGCCGAATGAAAAAACGCCCAGGCACCCCGGCGCCGACGACCGGGTGTTCGACAAGGAGCCGCTGCCGCTGGCGGCGCTGCGGCTCGCCGATGCCGACATCACCCTGCATGCCGCATTGGTCAAGGGCGCCGCCATCACACCGCGAAACCTGGCGGCGCATCTGACGCTCGACGACGGGACTCTGCGGATCAAGCCGTTCGCCTTCGACCTTGACGGCGGGCATGTCGGGGGAAACCTCGAGCTCTCCAGCCGCCAGACGCCCGCCCTGCTGGCACTCGACTTCGACGCCAAGCATCTCGAACTCGGCCGGCTGCTCTTTCTGCTTTCCGGTGACGACATCCTCGAGGGGCGGGGCGATCTCGCCGTCACCGCCCATGGCGGCGGCGCCTCGGTTCGCGCCATCATGGCCACCCTCGGCGGCACGTCGAGCCTGGTGATGGGGCACGGAATCATCAAGAACCGCTATGCCGACCTGGTCGGGGCGGACGTCTTCCGCGAGGCCTTCGCCTGGACCCAAGGGAAGCAGGACACCAAGCTGATCTGCATGGTCTCGCGCTTCGACATCCGCAACGGCCTGGCCACGTCGCGCGACCTGCTGATCGACACCGAGGACGTGACCATCGTCGGCGAGGGCACGGTCAATTTCGCCTCGGAACGGCTCGACCTTGAATTGACGCCGCGTCCCAAGGAAATAAGCCTGCTCAATCTCGCCATGCCGCTCGACATCGGCGGCACCTTCCGGCGGCCCAGCTTCCAGCCGAACCGACTGGCCATGGCCAAGGACGTGGCCAAGGGGGTCGCAACCTGGATCAACCCGCTGTTCGCCCTGGTACCGATGGTCCTTGCCAGCGCCGACGACAAGACGCCGTGCATTGCCGCGATCGAGATGCGCGGGAACCGCGGCGGCCGGAGCGACGCCGCCGAAGGCGGCATCGGCGGGGCGGTGAAAGGTCTCGGCCGGTCGATCGAGAACATCTTCAAGTGACCCATCGGTCACCGATCATCGCCTGGGAGGAAAAACGGCAATGAGCACTGTGCGGGCGGAACTCTCCCATTTGACCTTGGATCAGGTGGCCGACTGGATATCCGGCATCACACCCGACTCCCTCAATGAAATGGCGGGACGGGCTGAATTCATGCTGCGCCAGACCCGCCTGCAGGAAAAGGCCACCGACGCCGCCATTCAAACCGCCAAATTCACCCGGAAAAGCGCGATCTACATGCTGCTGTCGGTGCTCGTTCTGGCGGCTTCGTCAATCGCCACCCTGGTGCTGACCATCATCCAACATATACGCTGAGCCGGTATTATTCCCGAGCCATGGCGCGCCTTAGCCGTCCCTGCATCTCGAAGGCGCCGGCCACCATCTCGGGCGTCAGCACCAGACAGGCGTCCTGCCCTTCCCTGGCGCGCAGCGACAGGCAGCCCTCGATCGCGTTCTTCTGAGCCAATCCCACCGCCAGGCCGCGCCAGCGCACCATCGCGCCCATCAGACGGGCGACGGTGATGATTCGCCCGCTGGCGAAGCGGGGATTACGGGCCAATGCCGCCCCCGCCTCCTTGCGGGCCTTTTGTGGATTGCCGGCAATCGACAATTCCACCGCCCATCCGGCCGGAACGGCCGCATTCCCCGCGCCCTCGCCGCCTCCGCCGCAGGCGGCACCGGCAAGATCGGGGGGAGCGGCGCCGAGATTGGCCAACCCCGCCAACGGCGGGGCGCTCGGCAGGCTCGCGGCCAGGG
>Ga0265327_10003522_pt1 | contig 14851 bp, 11 predicted proteins | sample 41621metaG_FD_202089 | JGI IMG/M metagenome (GOLD analysis project Ga0265327, IMG submission 202089) | Rhizosphere microbial communities from Carex aquatilis grown in University of Washington, Seatle, WA, United States - 4-16-21 metaG | ecosystem: Host-associated > Plants > Roots > Rhizosphere... | reverse complement strand
CTTCTTTTTATTGGTCCTACTTCATTGTCATTTCTCGGCGGCCATGCGGCTAAATGATAAGCAACATATTTGCTGAATGATTCAACAGAAGTGATCATGCCGCCCATAGCGCCATAAATGCCATCGTGCAGAGGCGTTTCTTCTTTCCAATCTTCATTCAGCCATCTATATCCATGCGCTAATTGATCAGCGGGGATAGTTGAATATTCCCATGATGCATTAATACCGAGCGGCTGCCATATATTTTTTGCGATGTATTCACTGTAAGGGATACCTGAAACTTTGTGAATGATATAACCCAATGTGGCAAAGCCAAGATTGCTGTACTCATAAACCAATCCTGGATCATTTGAAAATGAAATCCCTTTTTTATAAAGGTTGATAAGATCTTCTTCACTTTTTGCAAGTTGTCTATCACCCCATGGATTATCTTCAGGGAAACCAGCCGAATGCGACATTAAATTTCTGATTGTGATTGGAGGCGCATCCGCAGTGAGCTGTTGGTTTTTTATTTCAGGAATGTAATTATAGAGCGGGTCATCCAATTTCAGCTTTCCCTCATCGCGCAATTTTAGGATAGCCATTGCTGTGAAACTTTTGCTCATGGATGCGATGCGGAACATGGATTGAATAGTAGCAGGCGTTTTTTTATTAATGTCCGCGTATCCGCCACTTCCTGAATAAACCAATTGTCCATCCACAACAACGCCAAATGCATAACCAGGGAAATGATTTTTTTCTGCAAAATCTTTATAAATTTTTTCTGCAACAGCCTCGGTTGCTTTTATCTTTTCTAGTCTATCTGCATCTGCAAATGCAGGCGGTTGATAAGTTTGCTTTGTTTGCGCAATGGAAAATGAAATGCATATTATGCCTGTAAAAAGTAATGAAATAATTTTTTTCATTTGGTTATTATTGAATGAATATTTATCCTTTTGAAAGCTTAAAAGTGAATGGCACTTTTTTATAAGCTTTTACTTGTCTTCCGTTTTGTATAGCGGGCACCCACTTGCCGCTCAGTTTTATCAATCGGATGCCTTCCTGTCTCAGTCCGCCATTTGTTGGTCCGCTCACTGCGCTAATATCGCTTACAGAGCCATCTTTATCAACAATGAACTGGATATATACCACACCTTGTATTTCATTGTTGATTGCATTGTCAGGATAGCGGAGATTTTTTGTCAAGAACCTCATCCATGCAGCTTGACCACCCGGGTACGCTGCTTCAATTTCTGTTTTGGTAAAAGTCTTATCATATTCTTCCTCCATTGATTTCTTTAAGGTATCTTTTGAAGATGAAGTTTTAGTGCTATCCTGTGCTTTAGCGGTTGACGCGAAAACAACCATACTGATAATAAAAATGATTTTCATAAATAGAAGTGTTGGTTATTTTTTAGTGTGATGAAGATAATAAGATAAATATAAAATTTGCTAAGCTATAATAATTGGGCATTATCATTATGAGTTCATCGAAATCTTGTCAGCTTTCTAATCCGCAATTCAAATTTTTAGATATGCCGGATAATAATCCCTGCTGCTTGCCCGTTTGAATACTCAGCCCTGAGCAGTATATTAGCATTCTCAAAACCTTAAAAACCTATTCTATGAAAAGAACTAGACTTCTTTACTTTCTTGCTATTTTGGCAATTGCAGCCTCTTGTACAAAAACAAAAATTACCAAACCCCACATTTTATCTGACTCTGTTGTTACGGACGAAGCTGATGTTTATGTTGTTGGTTTCGATGGTGACACTTCAACAATATGGAAGAATGGGATTGCCGAAGCAATCTCTGATGGCAATAACTATTCATCTTCCTTTTCCGTTTTTGTGAGCGACACAGATGTGTATGTTGCTGGTTATGTAAATAGTGGGCCTAATGGCGTAGCTACATTATGGAAAAATGGAGTTGCCACACAGCTTAGTGATAGCGCTGATAATGCTTCTGCTAATTCAGTGTATGTGGATGGCACAGATGTTTACGTTGCAGGTTATGATAATAAAGGATCGAATGGGGTGGCAACTGTCTGGAAAAATGGAGTGGTGACTTCGCTCACAGATGGCAGCAACGATGCTTCTGCTTATTCCGTTTATGTGGATGGCCCAAATGTTTATGTGGCGGGATATGAAGTGAGCGTATCAAACAACGTTGCCAAGGTCTGGAAAAATGGCGTTGCGATGGCTCTTAGTGATAGTAACAGTTATACCTATGCGCAATCTGTTTATGTGAGCGGAGCAGATGTATATGTTGTAGGCGTAAAATTTAATGGAACGAAGAACGTGGCAGTGCTTTGGATAAATGGCACTGAAACCGATCTCACAGATGGTAGCAACGATGCTTATGCGCAATCTGTTTATGTGAATGGAACAGATGTGTATGTGGCCGGAGCTGAATATAACGGAACGGAAAATGTAGCGAAGCTCTGGAAAAATGGTGTAGCAACAGCACTTACTGATGGCACGCAGAATTCTTATGCATTCTCTGTTTGTATGAGTGGATCGGATGTATATGTTGCAGGCAAAGAATTCAATGGAACAAATTATGTTGCCAAAGTTTGGAAAAATGGCATAGAGACAGATCTTACCAATGGCAATAAAACCGCTAATGCGCTTTCGGTTTTTGTGAAATAAATTTTTGAAAAGAGTATTGAGGTTGCTTGGATTATTTGCTGGATATAGTCATCAAAAAAAGCTACAATAAAACGCCTTGCATGAAAACAAAAGAAACGGAGAAGTAAATAATAAGACCGGTGACATCAACAAGCGTGGCAACAAATGGCGCAGAAGAAACTGCAGGGTCAGCCCCGAATTTTTTTAGTATGATGGGAAGCATGGATCCTGATAATGTGCCCCAAAGTACAACGCCAATGAGCGATACACCTACGCTTAATGCAACCAGCAGCCAGTGCGGGCCATAGATATCTTTAAAGATGCCATGCTGCATAAGAACATGCCACATAAAAATTCTTATAAAACCAATAAGCCCTAATATGGATCCTAGTATAAAGCCCGATGATATTTCTCTGCGCATTACCCTCCACCAATCAGCAAGAGAAACTTCGCCAAGCGCCATTGCCTGAATGATCAATGTGGATGCTTGTGATCCGCTGTTGCCACCACTCGATGCAATCAGCGGCATAAATAGAACGAGCACGCTTGCTTTAGCAATTTCATCATTAAAATATGCAAGCGCAGTTGCCGTTAGCAGCTCGCTGCAAAAAAGTATAATCAACCAGCCAACCCTTTTCCTGATCAGCTTGAAAAAAGGTGTTTCAAGATATGGTTCATCCAGCGCTTCTGTACCACCAATCTTTTGAATGTCTTCGCTGAATTCTTCGCTGGCAACCCACAGCACATCATCAATGGTAACAATCCCTAATAATTTATTACTGTTGCTTACAACGGGCAAGGCTACCCGATTATTCATTTTAAATGCTTCGTATGCTTTTTCCTGATCGTCGTAAGCATTCAATGCTATCACTCGTCTTTCATCCATCAGGTCGCTCACTTTTTTTGAAGGATGGTTCAAAATGAATTCGCGGATACGTATGTCATCCAATAATTCTCCTTTATCATTGATCACATAGATCACATCAATGGTTTCGCTATTCTTTCCAATCTTTCTAATAATATCCAGTACCTCACTTACTGTGTTGTTCTCAAAAACATATACATAGTCCGGCGTCATCAATCTGCCTACTGTATTTTCGGGATAGCCAAAAAGCGAGAGCGTTATTTTTCTTTCTTCAGGCGTAAGAAGTTTTATCAATTCGCGAACGATGCTGCTTGGCAATCCTTCAAAAAAATCCGTTCTGTCATCTGGGGGAAGCGCATTGAGCAGTTCTGCTATCTTAGAGGGTGGAAGATCGCGCATTACTCTTTTCTGCGTGGGCAGATCGAGTATTTTAAAAGTGCTGGCAGCGCGGTGAATACTCAAATGCTCAATAATCTGCTGTTCATATTCGGGGTATTCATCTACCAATTTCGACACATCGCTGATGTTCTGGTCATCTAGAAATTCTTTAAGGTTCGACACATCGTTGCCTTGCACGATCTCGAGAAATTGCTCAAGCATTAAATGATTTTCAAATTCCAACGGCATGCGCCAAATTTACTACTTAGTATCTACTAAAAACTCTTTTACAATTTTTTGATAATAAAATCACATGAGGCATTTGCGATTATAGAAATGCAAAAGCCCCGACAACATGCCGGGGCTTTTGCAAATTCAAAATTGCGTATTAATATTTTGGTTTTAATTCCACTCTTCTGTTCTTGGCTCTTCCTGCCGCTGTTTTATTGCTTGCAATTGGTTTAGTATCACCAAAGCCTACTGCTGTAAGTTTGCTTGCATCTACGCCACCTTTTGTAGTGAGATAATCAAGAACGGCTTTTGCACGGCTCTCACTTAGTACCTGATTTTTTTCTGGCTTGCCAGTATTGTCAGTATTGCCTTCTATATCCAATTTTAGATCGGCATCAGCTTTTAAAACTTTCGCCACTTCATTCAAGGATTTGAAAGATTTAGGCAATAATTTTGAGCTGCCTGTTGCGAAGAAAATATTTTTTGCTTCACCGGCTACTTTCTTAACGATTTCTTCTTTCACCAGTGGGCAACCCTGGTTTTCTTTTACACCAGCAACTGTTGGACATCTGTCCTCTTCGTCATTCACGCCATCGTTATCAGTATCAGGAATAGGGCAGCCATGATATTTCGCCACACCAGCAACTGTTATACATTTATCTTCTTCATCATTGATGCCATCGCCATCTGTGTCAGGAATTGGACAGCCATTGTATTTAGCAGTACCTTTTTGGTTAGGGCATTTGTCATCTTTATCAGGAATGCCATCACCATCAGTATCAGGGCAACCTTGAAATTCGCGCAGGCCCGCAACATTGGGGCAAGCGTCATCTTTATCAGGTACGCCATCGCCATCGCTATCTTTAGGAGGCTCAACTGTTGGGATAACAACAGCAACTGGAGCAGGTTTTGCTTTTGGCTTTGAAATATTTTCAGTAACACCGAGAGAATAGAACAAGTTATTATCAAGATTGTTTTTGTTCAAAGATGCACGATAATTCAGCTGAAGAAAAATGTAGGTAACGCTCTGCAAATTTATCTGGATGCCACCACCCAAAGGAGCATAAGGTGCCCATGTGCCATCATAACCACCAATGCCGATACCAGCAGTAAGAAATGGATTGAAGAGATGATTGTCCGACATTGCACGAAGATGTAATGAACCTTCAAACTCATTTGCATAGCTTGAATTGCTGCTTGTATTCTTTTTAGAATAGTCGGTAAAGAGACCATTATAACGAACAGAGAGATCAAGCACATTTGCAAGACCTTTCCAGTACATAATGGAAAACCCAGGATTTAAATTTTCGTTTTTAAATGAATTGCCGATAGAAAGGGGTTGGCTGAAATCAGTAATGTTTGCACTGAAGCCAATCAGGCTCCCTTTTTTAGGAGAAGTAAAATCTTGTGCAAAGACTGAAACAGTGAGTGCACAGAAAAGTAGCAAAAGTGATAAGGCTCTTTTTGTCATTGGTAAAGGCTTTTAATTTTAAAGAATTTTAATGGCGATGCCATATTTTCGAGTTGCAAAGTTAATTTTCTTTTTTCAGAATCCAAATGGGGGTAGTGGGTAAATTTGAACTGGACTGTAGGAGCATAACTTTCAATAGTATTATCAACATGTTGCTGCCAACAATATTTATAGACAATTCCCCCAACAAAGGGAAGGGCGTTTTTACCAGAACGGGTATCCCCAAAGGAACGATTATTGAGATTTCTCCTGTTATTGTGATGAACATGGGAGAAAGACTTCTTCTTGATCAAACTCTTTTACACGATTATATATTTGAATGGGGCGATAGAAAAAATCAGTGCTGTATTGCTTTGGGTTACATATCTGTTTATAATCATTCCTATAAATCGAATTGCGAATATGAAATGGATTTTCACGATCAAACCATAAGCATCAAAACAATGCGGCCGATAAAAGCAGGGGAAGAATTGTTAATTAATTATAATGGGAACTGGAATGATTCAAAACCAGTATGGTTTGATGTGAAAGATTGATGATTTTTTATTAATGCCTCGATCTTTTTAGGATTGGGGAATATTTGATGCCGATATTAATGCCATAACTGTTAAGCCGCATATTTCCAACGCCAATGTTTTTTAGCGGAAGTTTTACGTAAGGATCAAATTGCAAAGAGACATTCTTTTGTACGAATGTTTCAAAGCCCAACGATAAATTAAGCATCGAAAACCAATAGCTTTGATTTTTCCCATCGTTTTCTTTTATCCATCTTTGTGACCCAACATAATCATGACAGAAATAGGAATTGTCTTGATCAAGTATAAAATAAGAAGATAACCCCCCATTCACGAAAAAAATACTGTTTCCATCAGCACTAAAATCATATCTCAGGTTCAAAGGCATTTCAATCATCTTAAATGATCCGCGAACAAACTCCACATGTTCATTTACGAGAGCAGCACTCAGTTGTTGCTGTTGTTGATGAAAATCATCGCCGCTTGCTTGATAAAATTTGTTTGCATAAAGCACACCAGAGTTAATTGAAAACTTGTGAAGTAACTGATAACTTAACGTGATGCCAACACTGGTGCCTATGTGATAATTTTCATAAACATATTTTACTTTCGAAAAATCAGGCGCAAATAAAATACCTATTTGAAGCGATCTGTTTATGCTAAGTGATTTGTTTTTCTTATTTAGATTAATCATTTCATCATGCAATCTAGAAACCTCAGTATTCAATGAGGAATCGCTAACAATAATTTTATGATGGTTAGCGGCAAGCACTGTTCCTTCAAGCCATGCATGTTTTAAGTCTTCTTCAGTATTTGGGTTGTCTGAATTCTTTAGATTTATTGGATTATCGATACTGCTGTTTTTGTCATCTTCAATAGAAGCGAGATCGTTTTTTTCTTTTCCTTTTGATATGAAGTGTTTGGAAATATCGCTTTCGTTTGTCTTATTAGCAGCAGCACTTTTTAATTCATCAGTCTTTCTCTTTTTATCGGTATTGTTTTTTAGATTTTCATTATTAATTAGTTTGTTTTGATTTGATGCGACTGATTCGTTTGAGACCTCGTCAAAACTTAACGAAGTAGATTTACCTGTTTCTTTTTTACCTAATTTTTTTCCGTCTTTCTTTTCTAGTTCTTTTTCTGCGATCGATTTGAGATTATCTAAATACGTCTTCTCTTTTTTCGGGCTTGCGTTTGAAACTGCATTCGCTTCTTCTGTATTATCTGTCGTTGCGCTCTCTTGTTTGTTCAATGTGCCATTGGCATCAGTTGCGGCATCAGGTTCGTTTTTCTTTTGTTCCGTAATTCCAGATCCCGAAGTGTTTGTCCCTTCGTTATTCTCTGCAGAATTTTTACTGTCTGAATTATTAAGTGTATAATTTACTTTATCGGTTATGTCGCTTTTTTTACCTGATTTTAAAAGAAAATAACCAGAGCTTATCAACAAAATTATTAATGAAATATAAGCAATAGGTGATATGAACCTACGCGGAGGTGGTACTGCGGGGTTAGGTCTTGGAGCTGTGCCCAGTTCCTGATCAAGGCGATTTTCCAATGCTTCCCATGATGAAGTATTTTTTTCTACTTCATAAGCATCGGCGGCCTCGCGGCTCAGGCGATCCAACTCTTTATCAGAGAGGTTGAACATAAATTTTCTGGTCAGTTTTTTTTAACAGGATCTTTCTCAGGTTCTCTCTTGCTTTTGATAAATTTGATTTAGACGCTCCCACAGAAATCCCTAATTGTGTAGCTATCTCATCGTGCGACAACCCTTCAATAACAAATAAATTGAAAACCGTTCTGTAAGCGGGCGATAAATGTTTTATTGCTTCGATAATTTCTTTGTACGAAAGTACGTCCAGTCCGTTTTCCGAATAGCCAGCTATATTCTCTGTTTCTTTTGTTAATATTTTATTTGATATCCTGGATGCATTTTTTCTATAGTGATCGATACATGTGTTTATAAGTATTCTCTTGAACCATCCTTTCAATGCTACTTCTATATTTGAATGTCTGGCCTCATCAAACTGATCGATGTTTTTAAAGAGCTTAATAAAACCTTCGTTCATTATTTCTTCTGCTTCTTCAGAATGATTTTGATAACGATAACAAATTTTCATGGCATAATCCTTAAGCAGTTGATACAACTCTTTTTGGCTTGCTCTTTCATTTTGCCGGCAGCCTGCAATAATTGCGCTTATTTGTTTACCTCCTGCGATCAAGTTGTTAAGGTTCTAATGTTTGAAAGCGCAAACTACCTCACACGCTTTCTCGATTACGTAAACGAATTGTTAAAGGTTGCTTTTTTAGTACAGATTTTAAAGATCTATGACAAATGATTTTATTGGGGTAAAGTTGCTATTAGGGAAATACTCGCATTCGCATAAACCTGCATTTGTATCACATTTTTCTGCGCTAGTAAACCGATGATTTTTAAATCATTCACTTTGCCTGCTGAATAGATATTATTAGAGAGTTGTTCATTAAGTTTTGCATCAAGCAATGGCATATTTGTTTTTATCAAAGCCCCTATATCTAAATAAGATTTGCCATTAAGGTTCTTTTTAATCTTGTTCCTGAACAATGTTTTCCCAATTTTTAATGCTAGATCCTCATCTTCCAATGTATAAGAAATGTCTGGAATTGTAAGCGTTTGGTTTGCTGCATCGAGAACAGGTGTTCCCCTTAAATAAAGTTTGCCTTTATTGGTTCCTGCAAAATCTATTTTTATTTCAACCTGATGATGGTCGATTCCTTTTAATGAAGCTTCTTTAATTACGATTGTCCTTCCATCAACTTCAAAAGCTTTATTATGCAAAGTGTCATTTAATAATTTTGAAAGGAAAGCATAATCATAATTTATATTTAAGTACACGGAAGCGGTGTTCCTTTTTTCATTTGGGTTCAACAATGGAAAACCTAACAGAATAAATGTACTTGAACTATCTGATGAAAGCTGCGGTTTGCACGTTGCACCTACGAAAATGCTAAAAGTATCTTTTGAATAATTTAATGGTCCCAGTCGAACAGCAGAAGGGTTTATAGAAATATATCCGTACTTGCTGAGCGCGACAGTTTTGTATTTTATGTATGTTTCGAATAATGTTTTTGTAAAATCCATTCCGTTAACGGTAGCATCCAATGTGGAACAAAACGCATTTACTGACGAACGAACACTATCAACAACAAGCGATGTGACATCATTTGAAAATAAAGAAACAATGCATTTATCTGCGGCCTGAAGATTGTCGAGCTTTGTTGACGTCTTTAATTTATAAGTTGGGAGAAAAGATAATTGCGAACTAACGTTTATGCCTATCTTACGTAAAGGTTCAGCCCCATACCCGCAACTCCCCGATATCCATGGTGAAACTGGTTTACCGATAGTGCAGATGCATTTGCTCCCAGAAAGCTGATAATTGCCGGTAAAATGGATGCCTATTTTATTATTGATGCATGTAAGGCTAAGTGGTGATCTAACAAAATGATATTTGTACCTGAAATCGCATGATGGTTGCGAATAATTTGGATAATTATCAGAATTGAATTCTTTTGGCACTAAAGCCTCTGCTTTAGCAAGAATAGGAGGGCCATATATTTTTAATTGAACATCAATTTCACTTGCTGGCAGAGTTGGTAACGAATCCGGAAGATTAAAACCGGATGGTTGTTGCGGATGAGCGACCGTTTTTTTTGATGACGAACATGATGCGAACAGCAAGGTAATAAGCAAATAAGAAAACAGGGACAGGTATTTCATCTTCAGCAAGGAAAAATATTTGAAGCGAATTTAGCGAAGCGATTTGTATAAGTGAAGAACGACATTCTTTATTTTATTGTCTTTACCACTCCTTATATTTTCTTAAAATAGCGACCTGTCTTTGTTAAAATGAAAGGTCGGATTTCAGATTTTGCACCGTTGTTTTTTAAGCTCCCCTCTTTATATAAAGCCATTATTGCGTTTTTTTTGACTGATATCAGAATATTGAATAAAGCCAATCAGAATCTTAAATGCTTAATTCCTAGGTAGTTTGCCGTTCTTCGGAACCATTTACCACTTAAATAGTAATTATGCCATCCACTGTACTTTGTATTGCATAGTACATGCTTTTGGATATATCTTTGTTATGTCAATTTGAAAAAACAAACACTAATTGATTAACAATAAAAAATTTAAAAAATGAAAAAGAGAATTTTGATTTTTGCTTTGTTGCTGACAGGAATCAGCTACAGCTATGCCGACACAACTAATGGCATCACAAAAAAAACAGTTGCTTCTTTAAACAAAGATTTTGCAAATGCACAAAACGTTCAATGGCAACAGAAAAATGATTACTCAATTGCCACTTTCTCTTTAAACAATGATGTGATGTTTGCTTATTACGGAAATGATGGTGAGCTAAAGGCGGTTGCAAGAAATATCCTTTCTGATAAATTGCCTATTGCTCAAATGATAAATCTTAAAAAGAATTACAGTAATTACTGGATAAGCAATCTTTTTGAAGTGAGCATAGGAAACGATACTTATTATTATGTTACTGTTGAGAACGCTGATCAGAAACTGATTTTAAAATCTGCCGGTACTGGTTGGGAAGAATATTCAAAAGAAGAAAAACAATAACGATCGGGGGTTGTCCTGAAATTCAAAAGCAAGCCATGCAATGGCTTGCTTTTTTTATTTTGAATGTTTTATTTTTATTGCACCATTAATTTTGTCACAACCTGCTGGTTGCTGGATTGATCTCTCATGCGCAAAAAATATAAACCCCTTCTCAGCGTGCTCACATCAATTGTCATTTGATTGTTTCCGGCAAGTGTTACTTCTTTTCTTTGAACGCAGAAACCTGAGCCATTAGACAGTTCTAATAAATATTTGCCTGTAAGCATTTCATCAAACTCCACAGTGGCCGAGCTTCTGGCAGGGTTTGGATAAACATTGCATCCTCCAATCCCTTCAGCATCCAAATTAACCCACCTTGCTGGCGAATAGGTTACGTTGCCAGCAGTGTCAGTGCATTTTATTCTGAAATACAGTTTATGCTTATCAGATTGTGAGAGATTGTATTTGTATTGATAAGAACTGGTATCCGCTCCACTTTGTGAAGATGTGTGCCCTGCTGATGAAAAATGGTTTCCATCTTTGCTGTAATCAATTTCATAATTGCAATTTTTAGGCAAGTGCGATGATTCCCATTGTAGGTTCACGCATCCAGTACCTTTGGTAGCTTTGAAATTAATACAATGACCGTTGTTTTTTGAAGGGTCTTGGCAATAGAAATAGGTTAGCCGGAAACTGCCCCAATAATTGGTAATGATTTGTGCATTATAATTCAAGCCACCTGCAATTGCTTTCAATCCCCCGCCCAATGTATATGTGAAATCTACCGAACCTTTTCCTTGATATCCTGCTGTATCTGATGCATAACTAGAGTCCTTTACATTTTTGAACAGGCTGTCTGGTCCATAAGTAACGCTCGCACCTGCGTCCAGTGAAGTGGGCCCATAATTAGCAACAGAAATTTCGTTGAGAGAAACACCCGATCCTGTTATTCCATTTATTACTGTCAATTGAAATTGAAATGGGGTAGTGGTCGAGCCAGAATTCTGTATAGTAGTATTTGTTACGCCTGATATGGTGTCTTGAAAAAGCACACAGCCCAATGCGCCCGTTGATGGATCGAATCGCGGAAACGATATGGTAGAGGCGGCGGCATTTGTTGTGTTTATTTTCTGAACATACGATATTGTATTGGCTGATGCACCACCAGCACATGAACATTGCGCAGAAAGGTTTTCTGAAACTGAAATTGATAAGGTGCACAATACTGCAAGCAGTATGTAAAACTGTTTCATGGGTTATGGGATTTTAACAGGTTAGTAATCCTATAAAATTATTCTGTAAAATCAGCAATTGCAAAGCAGTTTTACTAAAAAATAGATTATAGTAAATGCTGCAATTTTTTGCGTACTTCTTATCAATTATTGTTTATATGTTGTTATAACAGTATTATAAACATGAATGTTTTTATCGGTTACCCCTTACGGTTAGTATATTTCGACTGCTCAAGAAAAGATTTTTTTTGATGGATAGGACATTAAGAAATTTAAAAAGTGATTTCTCCGAGAAGGAAAATTATATGGGAAATGAAAGAATGGGGATTACTAATAACCAATGCTGACAAGGATTTTATAAACATCTAAGTAAAAACTAACAGGCTCGTCACAAAAAAAACCTCTATGTAAAACATGAGGTCTTTTATTTTTTAAGTTACCCGACCTGGATTCGAACCAAGACACTCAGATCCAGAATCTGACGTACTACCATTATACTATCGGGCAAAGAAATGCAAATATAGCTATTTATGTTTTTCGGTTTTGTCAATAATAAAATTATCTCTAACCCGTTATACTTATGTAAATCCAATTTCTTTTAATAACCTAGGCTCTAAATTTTTTTATTTTGTACGCTCTGATTCGTAATACAAAATATGTAATTTGGAATTATCGTAAAGAAAATTTTTCTTCTTTAATTTCTTATTACTCCAGAGGATTAAAAATCTTTTTTTATCTGACTGGTCATATAAAACTAAGCAAGATTTTAAGACCCTTTCACACTTCGGGTTTCATTTCTCCTAAAATTTTTTATATCTACCTTTTCAAATATCTTTCCAACTCTCTGAACACAAAAGACAAGTTGAGGATATTGACAAATCATTATGCTTTTTTCAAAAAGCATTTTCCATATCACATTTTGAAATCAATATTCTCCGATGGTCTGAAATGCTGGTCTGAAGTAAGGGGCAAAGATATTTTTGAAATGAGGCTGATAAGCACGACTCCTTATGAAAACGAAGGCTCTCTATCAATGTTATTTAATATGAATGGCGTTACATTGTACAGGATAGCTTTTACATTTTCTTCAGGTGAAACTTTCGGTGTTTTGGACAATCAGATTATTTACGTAACCCGTATTCAAGGTGTGAAAGGTGGCTTAGATGAAATTTCAAAATCTTCAAAATACTTCAATGATATAACCCCTCCTGTTTTATTGGTTTCAGCTATTGAAGGTCTGGCGCTTTCATTAGGCATCAAGACAATTATAGGTATCAGTCTGGAGAACCAATTAAGCTATTTATACAGCGATGAGTATAGTTTTCAAAAAAATTATAATGAATTTTGGAAAACTTATGAGTCTATAAAAATTTATAGCGGGGATTATCTGTTGCCATTACCGCTGCAGCACAAAGGGATTGCTCTCATTAAATCAAAACACAGAAGCCGTGCGCTCAATAAGCGAAAAATAAGGCAAGAGATTTCCAGAAAAGTTTATTCCTTTTTTATAAGTGAAGTATTTACTGCGAAGAGAATACGCCTTTCGCCATTGCGTGTTGTTGCGGAAATGAAAGCAACTGCATAAAATTCAATTTGAGTTAGTTTGGTGGTTTGATATATAAAATAAGAAGACCCTGCACATTTGATGCAGGGTCTCTCTTTTTGAATTAGCTTGTTGCCCGACCTGGATTCGAACCAAGACAAACAGAATCAAAATCTGTCGTACTACCATTATACTATCAGGCAAAATCTATAGTCGCTAGCGGCTAAGGGACTGCAAAAGTAAGAATCAGCAAAAGATGTTCCAAAAGAATTTGATTTTAATTTTTGATTGACTGCAAATGATTTAAAGTCAATCAAAATCTCATGCATAATAATGGCTGTAAACTGCCAACTGAAAAATGCCAACTACTAATCCTGAACTGCCAACTGCTCACTATTAACTGCCGATTGCTGACTTCTTCCCGCATCTTCATCTTCTTTCAAGCTCTTAATAAATTCAAGCGCATCTGGCACTACATCGCACATAATAGTTATTAATGCTCCTTGTGTTGCATTTTGATATGCATAAATAATAGCATCCTTTTCTTTCGGGATTATCACCAATGGGATTTCTTTTCTTTTTGTTTCGTCAATACCCTGAACGAGCAAGTTGATAATTTCTTCAGCTGTTCTACCACGCAGGTTTTTATCTTGCCTAATTATTATTTCATCAAAATGTCTTGCAGAAATTCTTCCGAGCTCGCGAATGTCATCATCTCGCCGATCGCCAGTGCCGCTGATGATGCCGATTTTCGGGCTGCCATCCATCTTGCTCACAAAATCACAGAGCAATTCAAGGCCTGCAGGGTTATGCGCAAAGTCAACAAGGAATTGAAATTTTTTGAACTGGAATAAATTCAATCTCCCTGGTGTTTGTACAGGAGAAGGAATAAATGTTTGCAATGCCAATCTTATATCTTCTACTTTTATATTCCTGAAAAGATAAGTTGACAGAACTGCTGGCAATGTGTTCATGATATTATGAATTGCCTTTCCACCAAACGTGAGAGGAATTTCTGATACTTTTTCAATGCGTATTTTCCAGTTGCCTTTTAACAGTGATACATATCCATTTTCATAAACAGCAGCCATGCCGCCATCATTGCAATGTTTTTTGATGCGTGGATTATTTTCATCCATGCTGAACAATGCGATATTGCACTCAAGGCCATCTTTCATTGCATAAACTAAATCATCATCTGCATTCAAAATAGCAAAGCCATGTTTGTAAACAGTTTCTGGCACCACGCTTTTTACTTTCGCCATTTGCTCCAGCGAATCAATGCCGCCAAGACCAAGATGGTCAGCAGTTACATTGGTGACAATCGCAATATCACAATTTGAAAACGCAAGACCAGATTTTAATATACCACCTCTTGCACATTCGAGCACAGCAAAATCAACCGTC
>Ga0265327_10003521_pt1 | contig 14857 bp, 11 predicted proteins | sample 41621metaG_FD_202089 | JGI IMG/M metagenome (GOLD analysis project Ga0265327, IMG submission 202089) | Rhizosphere microbial communities from Carex aquatilis grown in University of Washington, Seatle, WA, United States - 4-16-21 metaG | ecosystem: Host-associated > Plants > Roots > Rhizosphere... | reverse complement strand
GAACCGGTTCACCGACAGGATGAAGGTGACCATCACGCCCACGCCCAGCTGTCCGCCCAGCACCGCGTCGCCGCCCACCACGATCACCACCGCCATGGCGAAGCCGGTAAGCACGTCCACCGTGGGGACCATGATCTGGGTCATCCAGGAGGCGCCCACCTGGGCGGTGAAGTTCTCCCGGTTCTTCTCCTTGTAGAGCTCGTAGTTCACCGCCTCGCGGCGGGTCTCCTGCACCGTGCGGATGCCATTGATGTTCTCCGCCAGGGCCGAATTGGCCGTGGAGGAAGCGTCCCGCGCCACCCGGAAGCTCTTCTTGGAATAGGGCAGCCACACCGCGCGGACGGCGATCAGGGCCGGCAGCACGGTGAGGGTCAGAAGGGCCAGCTTCAGGTCGATGGTGAGCAGGACCGCGGTGATGCCGATCAGGGTGACGAAGTCCCCCAGCGCCCCGTTCATGTTCTCCAGGAACTCCTGCAGGGCGTTCACGTCCCCCTGCAGCCGGGCCATGATCCGGCCCACATGGGTCTTGTCCATGAAGCTCAGGGACACGTCCTGGAAGTGGGCGAACATCGCCCGCCGGACGTCGAAGATCACCCGCTGGGCCAGACGTGAGCTCAGCCACTCGCCGATGAAGAAGGTGGTGGCCGAAATGGATGCGGCGATGGCGAAGGCCATCAGCACCCGGTCGAGGCCCGGAATGTCGTGGCGGACCGCGCGGTTCACCGCCGTCCCGATCAGCCAGGGAATGGTCACCTGGCAGGCGGCCGTCAGGATCACGGCGGCCTGGGCGACGAAGATCGCCCCCTTGTGCGGCGCCAGATAGGCCAGGAACCGGCGGGCCACCCCCACATCGAAGGTCCCGAAGATGTCGTCGCCTTCGGTGCTGCCCAGCGAGGCCCGCGGCGTGCGGCGGGGGGCGTCAGCGGCGTCGGTCATGCGCGGAGCTCCGCAGCCTGCCGACCAAACCCTACTCCGCTCATCCCGGCGAATGCCGGGACCCAGATCGTATGGCTGGGGGGCGGGAGGCGTCGCACTAGCGATCCCTGGACCAGGCTTTGCGCCCTAGGATCTGGGTCCCGGCATTCGCCGGGATGAGCGGAAAACAAGGTCATGCCCGCACCTCCTCGTCGATCCGGGTCACCAGCTCGTCGTCCAGGACGGCCTCGGCGTCGGAGCGGGTCTGCAGTTCATAGAGGTCGGCATAGATGCCCCCGGCCGCCACCAGCTCGCCATGGGTCCCCCGCTCGACGATGCGCCCCTCGTCCAGCACCAGGATGTGGTCGGCGTGCATCAGCGAGGACAGCCGATGGGCGATGATGATGGTGGCCTTGGTGCGGGTGGCGTGGGCCAGCGCATCGCGCACCCGCCGCTCGGTCACCGCATCGATGGCGGCGGTGGAGTCATCGAAGATCATCACCCCCGGCCCCGGCACCACGCCCCGGGCGATGCTCATCCGCTGGCGCTGGCCGCCGGACAGCGCCACGCCGCGCTCCCCCACGCGGGTCTCGTAGGTCTCCGGCAGGCCGGCGATATGGTCGTGGATCTGGGCGGTCTTGGCGGCGTCGACGATGCGGATCTCTTCCGCCCACGGGTCGGCATAGGCGACGTTGTGGCCGATGGATGAATCGAACAGGAAGGCCTCCTGCTGCACCAGGCCGACATATTCCCGCAGTGAGGCCAGGGTCACCTGGCGGATGTCGACCCCGTCGATGGTGATCTTCCCGCCGGTGGCGTCGTAGAACCGTGGGATCAGGTTCGCCAGGGTCGACTTGCCCGACCCCGGCGGCCCCACCACCCCCAGGGTCTGGCCGGGGCCTACCTCGAACTCCAGGTCCGACAGGATGTTGCGGCCCCCCGGGACATAGGCGAAATCCACATGCTCAAAGCGCAGCACCCCCTTGGTCGGCGCCAGGGCCTGAGCGTTCGGGCGGTCGGCGATCTCCGGCTCCAGATCCAGCACCTCGAACAGCCGCGCGCCGGAGGAGGTGGCCCGGGCGGCCGCGTTGAAGATCATGGCGATCTGCCGGATCGGGGCCTGCAGCAGGGTCATGTAGAACAGGTAGGCGGTGAGCTCGCCCACGCTCATGGTCCCGGCCGCCACCTTGTGGCCGCCATAGAGCAGCACCCCGCCCATGGAGGCGTTGAACGTCACCTGCATCACCGCCACCGCGCGGAAGCGCAGGGTGATGCGGTTGTAGGAATAGGCCAGGGCGTCCTTGGAAGCCTTGTCGAACTTCATCAGTTCGAAGGCCTTGCCGGCGAAGGCCCGCACCACCCGGATCCCCTGGAGGTTCTCTTCCATGGTGAGGGTAAGCGCGCTCATCAGCTCCTGGAACCTGAGCCAGGTGACCCGCAGCAGGAAGCCCATCCGCCCCAGGGCCAGGGTGGCGAAGGGCACGAAGGCCAGGCCGATCAGGCCCATGGTGAAGTCGGTGGACAGCATCATGTAGCTGGCGGTGGCCAGCAGCATGACGAGGGTGAGCAGGGGCACCATGGCGCCCTGGATGAATACCCGCGCCCCTTCGAGATCGAGCATGCCGCGGGTGATCAGGTCGCCGGAATGGATGCGGTCGTGGAAGCTGAACGACAGTCGCTGCAGCTGTTGGAAGAACTGAAGCCTGAGGTCGTAGCCCACCTTCTGGGAGACATATTCCCCCAGATAGCCGGAGAGCATGGTCATCACGCCGCGCACCACCGTGGCGGCCACCACCAGGGCGGCGCTCACCAGCAGGGCCTGGCGCGCGGCGGCGGGGTCGACATGACCGGCCGCCAGCAGGTGATGGGCCTGGTCCACGGCGCGGCCCAGCAGGCGCGGCAGGGCCAGGGACGCCACCGCCGAGCCCATGGAGGTGAGCATGGCGAGCGCCATCAGGCCCGGATAGCGGAAGGCCAGGATGACGATCCGCTGCAGGACCCGCGGCATCTGGGAGACGTCGACCTTGGCCTTGTCGGAGAACTCCGCAGACTCAGCCGCCGCCACACCCCGTCCGGAGGGGTGGGAATCACTCATGGACCAATCCATCGTTAGGTATGCGAACTAGTTTGGCCCAGACCCGCCGGGCGCGCCAGGGTTGATTTGACCCCTGCGTCGAATGGCTGGGGTCTTAGGTGACGGTCCTGGCCGCCGGCGCCACGGTGACCGGCCTTTGGGGCTTGGGCGGACGACCCCGGACCCGCTCGCCCTTCAGCCAGATCTGAAGGGCCTCCCAGTGGATGGCGGCCAGCACGCCGAGCGTCATCCACGGATGGCCGAGCCAGGCCCGCCAGAGATTGGCGTCGGTGAGAGGCCGACGGGTCCCCGCGAATGACGCCGCCAGCACCCGGCCATCCGGATCGCTCACATCTATGGCCACCGAGACCTGGTCTCCCGGCGTGCGAACACGGAAGGCGTAGGCGAGGTCCATGTCCATGAACGGCGAGACGTAGAAGGCCTTGTCCACCCCGTGGCGGACCTCCTCGCCTGCGTCGCCCGCCGGGATCAGGTAGCTGTGTCGCTCACCAAAGGTGTTGTTGACCTCGTAGAGCAGGGCCGAGAGCGCCCCATCGGGCCGGTGGCAGAAATAGACGCTCAGGGGATTGAACCCACGCCCCAGGATCCTGGGCATGCAGAGCAGCCGGATCGGCCCGCCGGCCGCGATCCCCGCCGCCGCCAGGTGCGCCTCAACCTGGGCCTTGAGCGGGGCGCCGGAGCCGTCCAGGTGATCGGCCTCGGAGAAGCCGGTGAGGGCAAGCCGGTCCCGGCCGAACAGCTTCAGACTGCGGTCCAGGACCGCCAGCTCGTCGAGGTCCAGCAGCAGCATGAAGATGCGGTAGCGCAGCCGGTGCGGCCTGGGCCGCAGCCGCACGTGGGTGACCACCCCCGGATAGAGCGCCGAGCTCAGCCCCGGAATGATCGGGTTCACGCTGCGCGCTCCTGGGCATTGGCGCCCGCCGCCGCCAGGTGGATCCGCCCGGACTCGTTCTCCACCGACCAGGGCCGGCGGGGCGCGCCCAGGGCCTCGGCCACGGCCAGGCCCGACTGCAGGGCGTCCTCGTGAAAGCCGTGGCCGAAATAGGAGCCGCAGAACCAGGTGCGCCGCGCGCCCTGCAGGGACCATAGTTCCCGCTGGGCGGCGATGGCGGCGGCGTCGAACAGGGGGTGTTCGTAGACGTCGGTGTGGAGCACCGCCTCAGGCGCGATGTCCCGGGTCGGGTTCAGGGTGACGAACAGATCTGGCGCGTCTTTCAGGCTCTGGAGCTTGTTCATCCAGTAGGTGACGCAGCCCTCCTGCGGATGGGCGCGCCGGCCGATATGGTTCCAGCTTGTCCAGGCGGCCCGGCGCCTCGGCATCAGGGTCCGGTCGGTGTGCAGCACCGCGTGATTGCGGCTGTAGCGGAAGGCCCTCAGCAGGCGTCGTTCGTCCAGGCTGGGGTCCTCGAGGAGGCAGAGCGCCTGGTCCCCATGGGTGGCGATCACCACCTGGTCGAACCGCTCCACCTGGCCCTGGGCGTCCCGGAGATCCGCGCCCTCGGGGGTGCGACGGATGGCGACGATGCGGGCGTGCGTGCGGATCTCGCCGGCGAAGGCTTCCGCCAGGCGTGAGACATAGGCCCGGCTGCCGCCCGCCACCGTGCGCCACAGGCCGCGACCGAACACCTGCAGCATCCCGTGGTTCTGGAAGAAGCGGATCAGGGCGGCCGCCGGATAGTCGCGGATCTGGGCCATGGGGGTGGACCAGATGGCTGCGGCCTGGGGCAGCAGGTGGTCGTCCCGGAACGCGTTGCAGTAGCCCTTGTCCAGCAGGTAGTCGTCGAGGCTCGCCATGGACGCCGATGCGGGCGCCGATGCGGGCGCCGCCTGCAACGCCTCCAGCGCCGCCAGGTCGCGGGGCCCATTGCGATAAAACCGCGTCACGTCGCGAAGCATGTTCCAGAACCGCGCCGAGAACAGGTTCCGCTTCTGGGCAAACAGGGCGTTGGAGGAATATTCGAAGGCGCCGTCGTCCAGGGAGACGCTGAGCGCCATGTCGGCCGCCTTGTGGACCACCCCCAGATGGGCCAGCAGGGCGGTGAAATTGGGATAGTTGGCCTCGTTGAACACGATGAAGCCGGTATCCACCGGGACCGCGCCCCTGCGCCCCTGCGCCTCCACCGTATTGGCATGTCCGCCCACACGACCGTCGGCCTCGAACAGGGTCACCTGGTGGGTGCGGGACAGCAGCCAGGCCGCCGAGAGACCGGCGATCCCTGCGCCCACCACGGCGATCCGGAGCGGTGGCTCAACCTGGGTCTTGGCGGTCACGGGGCATCCCCTCGGTCTGTGATCCGGCGCGGTCATCAAGTCGCCTTGGCGCAGATACGCAGCGCCCGCGCCCGCGGATGCATCCGCAGCCGCCGGCCCGCCGTATCGGTTCCCGAGGCAAGTTCCTCCATCGACCCCACGGAGCTCCGATGTCGCCTGTCGCCGCCGCCATCCGCGCCTTTGAGGGCGCGCCCCTGCCGGACCTGATCCGCCGCGCGGCGGTGGAGATACTGGTGTCGGGCGCCCGACGAGGCCTGGCCGGAGTTCCCGCCGAAACGGCCGCCGCCTTCGCCCGGGACATGGCCCGGCGCCCCATCGCCGAGCATGCCGACGCCGCCAACGCCCAGCACTACGAACTGCCCGCCGCCTTCTTCGAGGCGGTGTTGGGCCCGCAGCTGAAATATTCCTGCGGGCTCTACGCGCAGGCCGGCGACACCCTGGCCGTGGCCGAGGAACGCGCGCTTTCCGAGACGGCCGCCCACGCCGGACTGGCGAATGGCCAGGCCATCCTGGAACTCGGCTGCGGCTGGGGATCCCTGTCCCTGTGGATGGCCCGCGCCCTACCCGCCGCCAGGATCACCTCGGTGTCCAATTCCGCCAGCCAGGGCGCCTTCATCCGCGCCCGCGCCGCCGCCCTCGGTCTCGCCAACCTCACGGTGATCACCGCCGACATGAACGACTTCGTGGCGAAGGCGGGAGCCTATGACCGGATCGTTTCGGTGGAGATGTTCGAGCACATGGCCAACTGGCGCGCCCTGCTCACCCGCGCCCGGACCTGGCTGAAGCCCGACGGGCGGATGTTCCTCCACGTCTTCACCCACCGGACGACGCCCTACAGGTTCGACCTGGACGACGAGGCCGACTGGATCGGCCAGCATTTCTTCTCCGGCGGGGTGATGCCCAGCCACGACCTGATCGGCCAGTTCCCGGACCTGTTCGCGGTAGAGGCCGACTGGCGATGGAGCGGCGGCCACTATCGCCGCACGGCCGAGGACTGGCTGCGCAACTATGACCGAAACGCCCGGACCATCCGCCAGGTGCTGCGCCAGGTCTATGGGGATGACGCCGTACTGTGGCGGCGGCGCTGGCGGCTGTTCTTCCTGGCCACGTCCGGGCTGTTCGGACATCGGGGCGGGGCGGAATGGGGGGTCAGCCACTACCGCCTGAAGCCGGTGGGCCCGCTCACCGCGGCGGCCGCTTTCCGGCCCGCCACAGCGGCGCCGGTGGTCTGAGCTGATGTTGAAATACCTGGCTTCCTATGTGGGGACGGCGGTGGTCTTCCTCAGCACTGACATCGTCTGGCTTTCCGGCCTGAGCGCGGGGGTCTACCGTCCGACCCTGAACCCGGTCCTGGCCGACCAGGTCCGCCTGGGACCGGCGATCCTTTTCTACCTGGCCTATCTGGCCGGCATGCAGATCCTGGTGATCGCGCCGGCCGGTCGCGCCGGCTCCCTGCGCCAGGCGGCGACCCACGGGGCGGTGCTGGGGGCCATGGCCTACGCCACCTACGACCTCACCAACCAGGCGACGCTCAAGGCCTGGTCCACGGCCATTACGGTCGCCGATATCGGCTGGGGAACCTTCCTCACCGCCCTGGGCTGCAGCGCCGGCTATCTGGTCTGGCGCTGGGCCCGGATGCGGTTCGGCTGAGGCCCCCGATCCGAACATCGGCCGGATTCTCCTGAGCGTTGTCGCCGCTCCTTCCCCCTGTCATTGTGCGCGCCGGAGACGGACGCGGTTCCCTCGCCGGGCATATTTCGCCCGCGCATCGGCCGACAAAACGCCGCTCCGTCATAGGAAATGCGTTGCGCCAATGCTGGGCGCCGGGAGGAAATTTGATGGACGCGTTGAACGAACAGGTGAGCCTGGGTGACCGGTTGGATGCGGCGGCCCTCGTCGGCATGACCACGGCGGTCTGGGGCGATGTGCAAGGCGACAAGGTCGCCATCTACGATCCCAGCGGCAAGACCCACACCTTCGCCAAGATCAACGCCCAGGCCAACCGCCTGGTCCGCCTGTTCCGCCAGCACGGCCTGAAGGCCGGCGACTCGGTCGCCCTGGTCTGTTCCAACCGCGCCGAGTTCGTGGAGGTCCTGGCCGCCACCCTGCGGTCCGGCCTGCGGGTCACCCCCGTCAACTGGCACCTCACCGCCGACGAGATCGCCTATGTGATCCGCGACTGCGAGGCCAAGGCGGTGGTGGGCGAGGCCCGCATCGCCACCCTGGCCGAGGCCGCGAGCCTGTGCCCCGATGTGGTGCTGAAGCTCGCCGTCGGCGGCGAGATCGAGGGCTTCGCCGGCTATGACGCCTCCCTCGCCGGGCTCGACGGGAGCGACATCGAAGACCCCGTCCTGGGCAATTCGATGATGTACACCTCGGGCACCACGGGCCGGCCCAAGGGGGTCTATCGCCCGGTCCCGGTGGTGACGCCCCGGGCCATGTACGAGCTGCGCGGCTACGACCACGCCACCTCCGTGCAGATGTGCGCCGGGCCGGCCTATCACGCCGCGCCTTTGGCCTTCGACGTCCGCGCCGCCATGGGCGCCGGCGTGCCCCTGGTGTTCATCGACAAGTGGGATTCCGAGCACGTCCTGAAGACCATCGCCGACAAGAAGGTCACCCACCTGCACCTGGTGCCGATCATGTTCCAGCGCCTGCTGGCCCTGCCGGACCACATCAAGTCGCAGTACGATGTGAGCCACGTGAAATACATCGTCCACGGCGCGGCGCCCTGCCCGCCGGAGGTGAAGTTCGCGATGATCGAGTGGTTCGGCCCGATCCTCTCGGAATACTATGCGGGCTCAGAAGGCGGCGCCGGCTTCACCATCGACAGCCACGAATGGCTGAAGAAGCCCGGATCGGTCGGCAAGCGTCCCATGCTGCTGCAGTGCCGGATCCTGGACGAGAACGGCAAGGACCTGCCCAATGGCGTCCCCGGCGGCATCTATCACCAGCTCCCGCCCGGCGGCGGCTTCACCTATTACAAGGATGAGGCCAAGACCAATGCCAGCCGGGTCGACGGCTTCTTCACCATGGGCGATGTGGGTTATTTCGACGAGGACGACTACCTGTTCCTCACCGGCCGCAACGCCGAGACCATCATCTCCGGCGGGGTGAACATCTATCCGCAGGAAGTGGACAACGAGCTCATCAAGCACGAGGCGGTGGCCGACAGCGCCACCATCGGGGCGCCGCACGACGAGTGGGGCGAACAGGTCAAGGCGGTGATCCTGCTGAAGCCGGGCTACGAGCCGTCGCCCGAACTGGCCCAGGAGATCCTCGACTTCGGCCGCAAGTCCCTGCCGGCCTTCAAGGTCCCGCGCAGCCTGGACTTCGTCACCACCCTGCCCCGCTCCGAAGCCGGCAAGATCCAGCGCAACAAGGTCCGCGCCCCCTACTGGGAAGGCCGCGCCCGGCAGATCTAGGGGCGGCGCCTCCGCGACCTCCACCGCCGTCATCCTCGGGCTTGTCCCGAGGACCCCTTTCTCAGCTGTCGCGGCCCAGGTGATGCAAGCGTCGACGCCACCACCCCACAATCGAACTCATCGCCATCGGAGCGAGGGGTCCTCGGGACAAGCCCGAGGATGACGGTGGTGGGTGAAGGGACGTGGAGGAATGACAAGCCGTCACAGCTCTGCGACCTTGGCCGCCTAGGGCAGAGGCCGTTCGCGTGAGGGACCCGACATGACCAGACTCGACCGGCGCAGCTTCCTCATGGCGGCGGCCGCCACCGCGACCCTGCCGCCGGTCCTGGCCCGGGCCGCGGCGATCGACGCCCATGTGCGAACCGGCACGATCAAGGACGTCGAGCATGTGGTGATCCTCTGCCAGGAGAACCGCAGCTTCGACCACTATTTCGGGGCCATGGCCGGGGTGCGGGGGTTCGGCGACCGCTTCCCCATTCCCCTGCCCGACCACCCCCAGGCCAAGGCCCGCACGGTCTGGGCCCAGGCCAACGGGACCGGCGCCGGCCGTCCGCCGCTGATCGCCCCGTTCGACCTCAATACGAAGCAGACCTTCGCCCACATGCGGGTGGAGGGCACACCCCACAACTGGTTCGACGCCCAGGCCGCCTGGAACGAGGGCCGTATCGACCAGTGGCCCCACGCCAAGGGCGAGCACGCCATGGGCGGCTATCGCGCCGCCGACATCCCCTTCCAGTATGCGCTGGCCGACGCCTTCACCATCTGCGACGCCTATCACTGCTCGTTCCAGGGCGGCACCAACACCAACCGCCTGTTCCTGTTCACCGGGACCAACGACCCCACCGGGGCGCACGGCGGCCCGTCGATCACCAATTCCCACGACCGGTTCCCCGAGGTGGGCGGCGCGGCCGATCCCTATACCTGGACCACCTATCTGGAGCGGCTGCAGGCGGCCGGGGTCTCCTGGCGCATCTACCAGGACATGGCCGACAACTTCACCGACAACCCCACGGCGGGCTTCAAGGCGTTCCGGGAGTCCTGGCACAAGGTCCCGGGGTCGGATCCACGCCTGGCGGCCGAGGGGCTCACCACCTTCAAGCTCGACCGGCTGAAGGCCGACGTCTTGGCCGGCAAGCTGCCCCAGGTTTCGCACGTGGTGGCCCCCGAAGCGGACTCAGAACATCCCGGCCCGTCGAGCCCCGCCCAGGGCGCGGACTTCACCGCCCGGGTGATCGAGGCCCTCACCGCCGACCCCAAGGTCTGGGCCAGGACCGTGCTGCTGGTGATGTACGACGAAAACGACGGCTTCTTCGACCACATGCCGCCCCCGGCCCCGCCGTCGAAGGACGCCGCCGGCGCGCTGCTGGGCGGCTCCACGATAGACACTGTGGGCGAGCATCACCTGGTGGCCAATCCCACCGAGAAGCTGGGAGAGGTCGCCGCCCTCATGGGCCGGCCCTATGGCCTGGGACCCCGCGTGCCGATGTTCGTGATCTCCCCCTGGAGCCGGGGCGGCTATGTGAACTCCGAGGTGTTCGACCACACCTCGGTGATCCGCTTCCTGGAGGCCCGGTTCGGGGTGGCGGAGCCCGCCATCTCCCCCTGGCGCCGGGCGGTCTGCGGCGACCTCACCACCGCCTTCGACTTCAAGACCCCCAACGCCGCCCCCATGGCCGCCCTGCCGGAGACCGCCGCGACGGCCGCCCAGGCCAAGGCCCTGCCCGGCCGCACCAGGCCGCCGATCCCCGCCGCCATGACCCCGCCGGTCCAGGCCAAGGGCGTGCGGCCGTCCAGAGCCCTGCCCTATGCCTTGGAGGCGACGGCGACGGCCTCCGGGGCAGGCCTGCGCCTCACCTTCGCCAATTCCGGCCGCGCCGGGGCGGTGTTCCATGTCTATGACCATCACCGGCTGGACCAGGGCCCGCGCCGCTATACCGTGGAGGCCGGCAAACGGCTCGAGGGCGCCTGGCCGGCCGGGCCCTATGACCTGTTCATTCTGGGCCCCAACGGGTTCCATCGCCGCCTGCAGGGTGATGGCGGCGTCGAGCCCATCGAGATCGCCGCAACCGCCGCCGCCGGCGTCCTGGCTCTGACGGCGCGGAACCACGGGGCCGCCGCCCATGGAATCATCATCAACCATCGCATCGACCAGTCCGTGCTCGGCCGCCCGCGCATGGTGATGACGCTGAATAAGACCGATGAGCATGTGCTGATCCCGCCCGGCGGCGCCTCGCCCAAGGCGGACAAGCTGCTGCGCGCCTCTGCCGGCTGGTACGACATCACCGTCACCGACCCCGCCCACCCGGGCTGGCTGCGGCGCTTCGCCGGCCGGGTGGAGACCGGCCGTGACAGCATCAGCGATCCCGCCATGGGCGGCCCGGCGCGGATGAGCTGGGACGGGTAGGACCGCCCCCTCCCCGAAACCTTGCGAAAACAACCGTGTTTGGCGCTGCCGGGCGACGCGTGCCAATGAGCGCGCCAGATTCAAGACCCGGACGCCTCCCCATGCCCATTCCCTTCATCGACCTTCAGGCCCAGCGCCTCCGCCTCGGCCAGCCCCTGGAGGACGCCATCCTCAAGGTGGTCCGTTCCGGCGCCTACATCATGGGCCCGGAGATCGCCGCCTTCGAAAAGGCCCTGGGGGAGTTCGGGGAGGCGCCCTTCGTGCTGTCCTGTGGCTCCGGCACCGAGGCCCTGCAGCTGCCGCTGATGGCCTGGGGCGTGGGCCCCGGCGACGCGGTGTTCTGTCCGTCCTTCACCTTCGCGGCCACCGCCGAGGTCATGCCGCTGGTGGGCGCCTCCCCGGTGTTCGTGGACATCGACGCCGACACCTTCAACCTCGACCCGGCCAGGCTCGACGCCGCCATCAAGGCGGTGAAAGCCGAGGGCAAGCTCGTCCCCAAGGCGATCATCGCCGTCGACCTGTTCGGCCAGCCTGCCGACTATCCCGCCATCGCCGCGGTGGCGAAGACGCACGGCCTGAAACTGATCGCCGATTCCGCCCAGGGCTTCGGCTGCACGCTGAACGGCCATCACCCGATCCACTGGGCCGACGTCACCACCACCAGCTTCTTCCCGGCCAAGCCGCTGGGCTGCTACGGCGACGGCGGCGCGGTGCTCTCCAAGGACGCCGGCTTCCACGACCTGCTGGTCTCGCTGCGGGTCCACGGCCAGGCCGTGAAGTCCGACATCGAGGGCAGGACCTTCGACCACGACCCCAAATACCTGAACATGCGGGTCGGGATGAACAGCCGCATGGACACCATCCAGGCCGCAGTCCTCTTGCAGAAACTCACCATCTTCGCCGACGAGATCGTCGCCCGGAACGCCGTGGCCGCCCGCTACGCCGCGGGCCTGTCGGACGTGGTCACTACCCCCAAGGTGATCGATGGCGGGGTCTCGGTCTGGGCCCAGTACACGATCGAGACCCCGGATCGCGACGGCCTTGTGGCCCACCTGAAGGCCTCGGAGATCCCGAGCGCGGTCTATTATCCGATCCCGATCCACCGCCAGGGGGTCTATTCCGGCTATCCGGCCCCCGGCGGCCTGCCGGTCACCGACGCCAAGGCCCAGACCGTGATCAGCCTGCCCATGCACCCCTACCTGACCACCGACCACCAGGATCAGATCATCGCCGCCATCCGCGCCCATGTGAAACGCAACGTCTAGGTCCGCGACGGACCGCACGACATCGGGCGTGTGAAGGGAAACCCACAAGGAGCCTTCCATGACCCTTCGCGTCATCGCCTTCGCCCTCGCCCTCGCCGCGGCCGCGCCGGCCCTCGCCCAGAGCGCCGCCACCTCGGCGATCCCGGACGCCGCCGGCGGCGGACACGGCGACCGGCGCGGCGCCATGAAGGCCTGCGCCGCCGACCGCCAGACCTATTGCGCTGACGTGGAAAAGGGCGGCGGCCGGATCATGAAGTGCATGAAGGAACATGCCGACAAGCTCGCCCCCGCCTGCAAGGAAGCCTTGGCCTCCATGCGCGCCGAGCGGCAGGGCAAGTAGGTCCTCCCCTCTTGGGGGAGGTGGCGCGAAGCGCCGGAAGGGGCTGAAGCCCACGAGCTTCGGACGACCCGAAGCTCACAGCCCTATGAGCCCCCTCAGTCGGCTTCGCCGACAGCTCCCCCAGGAGGGGAGCACCTTCAGCCCGGACAGTCGAACGGGCGCGGCCCTCGCGGATCGCGCCCGTTTTCTGATGCCATGAAAGCTCCCCCGAGCTCTCAGGACGCCGCATCGAACCACGCCCGGTTGCGAGGCCGCATGATGCAAATGCACTAAGGCCGCGAGATTCACCGAACAGGATATCTAATCCAGGGCGCCCACGATCGAGGCGCGCTGGGACAGTTCGATCCAGTTGCCGTCCGGATCCCGCACCATGGAGATCCGCGCCGTCGTTCCCAGAGTCGTGGGGGGCATGGCCTCCCGGCCCCCCGCCGCCAGCACCCGGGCGTGCTCCTCATCCACCTTGAACACCTGGAAGGTGATGTAGCGCCAGCCATGGCCGCGGAACTCCGCATCCGCCGGGGCGTCGGGGCTTTGCTCGACGATCAGCAGGGTCTCCCCGGCCCGGAACGCCGCCCCGCCGGCATGGGGCTCCTCGGTGAGGCCGAAGGCTTCGGTGTAGAACCGCCGATGGGCGGCGAGGTCGCGCACGGCCAGCCGGATCCCGATCTGGGTGACCCCATCCTGGCCAGGCGGAACCAGCCGGACCCGATTGCCTTCCGGATCCGCCAGGGAGACCGGCGCCTCCAGCCCGTCCCGCGCCAGGATCAGCTCGCGATAGCCGCTGGGCGGGGTGTCCGGCAGGGGATCGCTCATCTGGTTGATCTTCAGCACCGAGCCCCGGGCGTCGTGCCGGTGCTGCACCTGGCCGCGGCGGATCGGCAGCAGATGGTCGAACGGCACGCCGGCCGGTCCTTGCCAGAAGGCCAGCATGGGTTCGATGTCGTTGGTGGCGAGGCCGATATCGACCCGCGGCTTTGCCAGCTGCATGACCTTGCGTCCTCCCGTTTAGTTTTCTTGGGCTTGCCCGCGAACCAGGGCCATGACAAGTCCAATTCCAAACAAGCGTTTGAAGCTGGAGGAAGCTCATGAAGGCGGCGGTCTATTACGAGAACGGCGGTCCCGAGGTCCTGAAATACGAGGACGCCCCGGATCCGCAGCTTCATCCCGCGGGCGTGATCATCCGGGTTGAGGCCATCGCCATCGAGGGCGGCGACACCCTCAACCGCTTCGGCGGCGCCCTGGTCACCAAGCCGCATATCGTCGGCTACCAGGCGGCTGGCGAGATCATCGCCGTGGGCGAGCAGGTGACCCATCTGCGGGTCGGCCAGAAGGTCGCCACCGTCAACGCCTTCGGCAGCCATGCGGAACTGCGCAGCGTCCCGGCCCGCTCCTGCTGGGTGATCCCGGACGGCTATGACGTCAAGAAGGCCGCGGCCATCCCCGTCACCTTCGGCACCGCCGACGACTGCCTGTTCGAATTCGGCCGCATGAAGAAGGGCGAGACCGTGCTGGTCCAGGCCGGCGCGAGCGGCGTGGGCGTGGCCGCCATCCAGCTGGCCAAGCGCGGCGGCGCAGGCCTGATCCTGGCCACCGCCTCCTCGGACGAGCGCCTCGAGAAGCTGAAGCGCCTCGGCCTCGATCACGGCATCAACTACAAGACCCACGACGTCGCCAAGGAGGTCATGCGCCTTACCAACAACAAGGGCGCCGACGTGGTGGTGGACTCGGTGGGGGGGTCGACCCTGCAGGGCTCGATCAATTCGCTCGCCTATCGCGGCCGGGTCTCCATGGTGGGCGCCGCGGGCCGCGAGCCGATGCGGGTGGATGTCGGCTCGATGATGGGCGGGAACCGCTCCCTCTCCGGAGTCTTCCTGGGCGCCGAGATCGGCACGGACCGGGTGCATGACAACATCCAGGGCCTGATCGACGCCGCCGCCCGCGGCGAGCTGGAGGTGGTGATCGACAAGGTCTTCCCGCTCTCCGACGCCGCCGGCGCCCACGCCTATATCGAGAGCCGCGCGGCCGTGGGCCGGGTGGTGATGGTGCCGTAGAGGCGCCAAGATGCTCCTCCTCTGGGGGAGCTGTCAGCGAAGCTGACTGAGGGGGCTGCGACCCACCGTCCGCGGGCTTCAACCCCCACCC
>Ga0265327_10003520_pt1 | contig 14858 bp, 16 predicted proteins | sample 41621metaG_FD_202089 | JGI IMG/M metagenome (GOLD analysis project Ga0265327, IMG submission 202089) | Rhizosphere microbial communities from Carex aquatilis grown in University of Washington, Seatle, WA, United States - 4-16-21 metaG | ecosystem: Host-associated > Plants > Roots > Rhizosphere... | reverse complement strand
GCAAAAATGCGGCGCGCCGGGCTACTCGCCTCTGAAAGAGGCTTGGGCTGCTCGGGCAGTGCCCAGTGTTCCGTGACTCGTCAGGTCAGGCAACCATGTTGACACTCGCAAATGCAACCTAACATCCATCAGGAGTTGCTGAGCCCTCGCGAGCCGATGAGCACCTGACACAAACGCTGAAGGCGGCGTTGGCGCTGGTGGACGTGCGGGTGCTGGATCACCTGATCGTCGCGGGCAGCGACGTGCTCAGCTTTGCGGAGCGCGGGTTGCTGTGACACGAGGGGCCTGCGGGCCCTTTGATTCTTTCGTCATCTTGCGCGTTGCGCGCGTGGTCGGGAGTTCTTCAGGGGACTGGCTGAAGCCAATCCCCGCCGCGCAGGCTTGGCGCCCCTGGATACCGCCGACCAGGCAGCGCCTGATCGGCCTGCGCATGGTGCCGATGCGCGCTGCGCGTTTGTTCAACTCCAGTCAGGCGTGCCCGCGGCACGCAGGGGCGCTCGCCGCGCGGCCGTGGGTTCGTCGCTCCCATGGCCATTGACCGGGTTTCGGTCTTTCCTCTCCTTCATCGCTGATCCCGCGACCGTAGCCACCGGGGCCTGGCCGTCAAGGCGCGCAGGGCCGTGTCCTCGCCTTCGGCTGCGGGCCGCACCAACCCTGCGCTTGTTTCCTTGACGGCCAGGCCCCGCCGGCCCGGTTTTTCGCGGGCGATGAACTCAGGAAAGACGGCGGCAACGGCGACCAGGCCAGGTCACTGCGCCGAACCCAGCGAAGCCAACACCGGGCTCCGAATCTTGGAATCCGGCTGGGGTGGGAAACCAGAGGAGAGCCGCGCATGCAGACACCGACACCTTGAACCCCCTCCCTCTTTTTCTTCCTTCACTTTCAACGTCCCAGTGTGGGACAGGAGATTTCAATATGAACACCGCTACCCTTCACGAAAACACCGCCATCGCCGCTGCTGTCGCAGCCGTCACGGCTGCGCAGGAACTGCTGCTGATTCCGCTGTCCAAGCTGCGGCCTTCCAGCCGCAACGTGCGCAAGAGCGGCGGCACGTCAATACCCGAACTCGCTGCAGCATCGCCCGCGTCGGCTTGCTGCAAAACCTCAACGTGGTGCTGGCCGCCGACGGCGAGTACTACGAGGTCGTGGCCGGTCGCCGTCGCCTCGCCGCGCTCAAGCTGCTGGTCAAGCGGCGCAAGCTCGTCAAGGACTTCGAGGTGCCCTGCCTGAAGGGGTCCGATGCGGCGGCACGCACCATGAGCCTGACCGAGAACGTGCAGCGCGAAGCCATGCACCCCGCCGACCAGTTCGAGGCCTTTGCCGATCTGGTGGCCGAGGGTCGGCCCATTGAGGACATTGCCGCCGACTTCGGCGTGACGCCCTTGGTGGTGCAGCGGCGCTTGAAGCTCGCCAACGTCTCGCCGCGCCTGTTGGCTGACTACCGGGCTGACGCCGTCACGCTGGAGCAATTGATGGCTCTTGCCATCACCGACGACCATGGGGCGCAGGAGGCGGCGTTTTATGAATCGCCGCAGTGGCAGCGCAGCCCGGAGGCGCTGCGCGACCACCTCACGCATGAAGAGATCGACGCGGGCCGCGATGCGCTCGCGAAGTTCGTGGGCGTTGAGGTTTACGAGCAGGCTGGCGGGGCTGTGCGGCGCGACCTGTTCGCGGACGAGCAGAACGGCATCTTCCTCACGGATGCTGCGCTGCTGGAGTCGCTGACGAAGGAAAGGCTCATGCCGGTGGCTGAGCAGGTGCAGACCGAGGGCTGGGGTTGGGTGGACGTGGCGCCGCGCGCCACCTACGCGGACCTGCACCAGGTCCAGCGGATGCGCAGCAAGCGGCGCGAGCCGAGCAATGCCGAAGCCAAGCGCATCGCCAAGCTCGAAGCGCAGCAACGCAAGCTGCAAGACCGCCTGGACGACGAGAACGAGGACATGACGGACGAGCAGGCGCAGGCAATGCAGGACGAGATGGACAGCCTGGGCAATGAGCTGGAAGCCTTCGAGCGCACCCTGGTGGTCTATCCGGCGCGTGGGATGGCGATGGCGGGGGCCGTGGTGTCACTCGATCACATGAGCGGCGTGATCGTGCATCGCGGGCTGCTGCGCGAGGAACAGGCCAAGGCGTTGCGGGAGCAGGAACGCGATGGGCAAGGTACGTGCGACGAAGCCGAAGACGGCAGTCGGCGGCAGGAGGCCAAGCTCACTATTTCGGAGAAGCTAGTCAAGCGCCTGAGTGCCCATCGCACCGCCGCCCTTCAGGCGGAAGTTGCGCGGCACCCGCAGGTGGCCTTGGTCGCCGTGGTGCACCGGCTTGCATTGCGCGTCATTCATGACGCGCACTACGGTTCGCCCATCAACATCACCGCCAACCCGCAAGACCGTCTGGAGCAATACGCTCCAGACGTGGCAGAGGCTCCGGCTGCTGTGGGCATGCGGCAGGTGCGGGAGGCCTGGGCTGAACGCCTGCCCAACGACTCGGAAGCGCTGTTCGCCGAGTTGCTGGCAATGCCACAGCAGGAACTGCTGTCGCTGCTGGCGGTGTGCGTGGGCTTCACGGTAACGGCCATCGCTTCGCGTGAGGACGAAGCCCCGGCTGCTGCACTGGCGCAGGCCGTGGGACTGGACACGCACGGGTGGTGGACGCCGACCGCAGCAAGCTACTTCGACCACGTCTCCAAGGCCAAGGCACTTGAAGGAGTGTGCGCCTTCGCGCCCGGTGAGGTGAACCGGCTCGGCAAACTCAAGAAGGCGCAGATCGCCAGTGAGGCCGAGCGGCTGGCGGCGGGCACGGGCTGGTTGCCTGCGATGTTCCGCGCCCCGGAGGTAGCGCCGGCTGACGTTGCGAGCGCTGAACCGTTTGCTGAGGGGCATGCCGATGCCGAAAACCACAAGGAGGCGCACGCAACGGCGTGATCCTCATGACTCCCCGGCCGCGAGGCCGGGATCGAGAAATCGGCGCGACGCGCGCGGCAGGTCTGCCGCGCGCGTTTTGACTTCCGGAACGCACAAGCCCAATGCTCCCTGCGTGCCTCCCTACGCCAGTGCTCGCTGCGGTGGGTTGGGAATGCCTGCCGGACACGGGAGCATCGAACAGCACCGGTCACCCGCTTTCAGCGCGCTGATCGAGCCTTCACAACCGCACCCGGATACCCATGAACCACCAAGGCGTCAGCGAGATATTCTTTGAAGAGTCCTACACCGTGCCAGCGGACCAGACGGCGAAGTCGCTTTTCGCGCGGCTTCCGCACGGAAGCGGGTATGCGGAGCGACTGATCGAATGTCTTGCCACCGGCTACCTGGTGGCGGTGGTCGAATCCATTTGCATTCGTGAGATGCAGCAGCACGTCGATGCCGTCGCCGAAGTGGTGGTCGGCCGTTCGATCCGTATCGACCATCGAGGGCCGATCCCACCCGGGTCCCCCCTGCGACTGCGCGGATGGCTTGAACGGCTGGGGGACCGGAGCGCGACATTCCGCGTGCAGGCCCATGATGCGCACGAAATCGTCTGCGAGGCGGCTGTCACGCTGGTGGCCGCACAGCGGGCACCAATGGAGTCGCGCATCGCGACAAAGGTCCTGGCGCTCCAAGGCTCTGAAAGCTAGAGCGTGTTCCCACAAATGGACGCCAGCGTTTAAGCTTTAGGCCACGGCGTATATGGTTGCTCACCGGGCAGCCGCGAGCAGCGCCACGCCTGACAGCAGCATCAAGCAATCGAGTAGCCGCTGGAACATCTCTGCAGGCAGGCGCAACACGAAGATTTTGCCAATGAAGGTGCCGATGGTCAGTGCGCCGCCGACGATCAGACCTTTGATTGCCAAGTCCGGCGGAAGTGCGCCCAGGCCAGAGAAAGTTATGACCTTGGTCAGATAGAGGACCAGCGCACTTGCTGCTTCCGTCGCGAGGAATGCGCCTTTCAGCAAGCCATAGGCCGTGAAAGCAGGTACGCTGAGCGGGCCAGTTGACAGGACCAGCCCGGTCAGGAACCCGGTCACGGCGCCGGCAACAGCCAGTTGCGAAAGATTCAGCCGCCATTGGCGCTTTCGCAGAAGATGGCGCGCCGGAACGAGCAGCACGAAGAAGAGCCCAAGTGCCAGATCGATCGCATGGGCTGGCATCGCCCACAGTGTTCTTGCGCCCAACGCCGCAGCTGGCGCGCCGGGCAGCGCATAGGCGCCGACGGCGCGCCAATCGACCTCCCGCCACCAAGCCAGCACACGCCCTGCGTTGCCGACGACGGCTGCCATCGCCATAACGGGCACGGCCTCCTTAGGGCCAAAAACATGCACCAGGACCGGCAGCAGCATTACAGAGGAGCCCGTGCCGATCACTCCACTGACAGCGCCCGCAATCAAGCTCACCGTGAGCACCCAGATATACCCCTGCAGCATTCAGCGTTCCTCGGTTTCTTCCGCCATATGCCGTGCGGGTTCGGCGCGGCACTTCAAGCCCCGCAACCATAAACTGTGATTGCGGATCACCATATCGATAAAATATCACCATAACTGATTGATTTGGTCACAGATGAGCCGTGATTTGCCTCCGCTGAATGCGCTTCGCATTTTCGAAACGGCCGCGCGCGCAGAGAGCTTCACCGCCGCCGCGAGCGAGCTGAACATCACGCATGGCGCTGTAAGCAGGCAGATAAAATTGCTCGAAGAGCGACTGGGTCAACAGCTCTTCGTACGACAAGGAAAGCGCAGCGTGGCAACTGACCACGCGCGAGCGTTTGCGCTCGAGATCAGCGCGCTGTTCGATCGAATGGGAGATGCGACGCTGAGATTCGGAAAGTCACCGCGCAGTCGCGTAGTGCGCGTCAATGCTCAGACGACACTTGCCATGCGCTGGCTCATCCCGCGCTTGCCCGAATTCCATGCACTGCACCCGAATGTTGAAGTAGTTCTGACAACTGCCAGCAGTGCCGATCCTGGGTTCCGCGGCAGCTTCGACGTCGCGGTACGGCGCGACCCGGGCGCCGCACCGGAATTTCGGCATTTCAGAAAGACTCCGCTGTTCAGCGAATGGCGCACGGTCATCGCCGCGCCGAGTCTGCTTGAACGGCAACCGCTGCAGCGCGTTTCGGCACTTGCACGCCAAACATTTATCGCCACGGCAACGCGCGCAGGCGATTGGGAGGCCTGGCTCACCGCAGCCGGCCGGGAAAGCCTGCGTCCAGCGAGCTTCCTGCGGTTCGATCATTTTCACGTCAGCCTGCAGGCCATCGTCGATGGTCTTGGCATCGGCATCGGCACATTGCCGACGCTGTCGCGCGACGTGACCCAAGGAAGACTCACACTTCCATTTTCAGAACTCCGCGTGGCCGGTGCTGACTATGTGGCGTTAGTACCAGCGGCTGCAGACGGTGCCCGCCAACTTCACGACTTTATCGCTTGGCTAGTGGCGGTGGCCTCCGAAGCTCCCTCAGCATAAATGCTGGTCTGATCTTGATGGTGCGAGCCCGGCTTGCGCTCTAACGGGACAGACGGAAAGCTGAGAACACCAACAAGGCCCTCAACGAGGGGCGCGTTAATACACACTAAGTCCCTCCGCGATCAGCATGAAGTCCAACTGCGCCTGCGCTCCATGTCCGGAGTTTCCTATATGGGCCTGAGGTCGCAAGAGTAGTGTTAACGCCGCGCCACGCCGAATGGCGGGGCGCGGGATGCGACTACACCTGCTGCACTCGGATGGCGTGCGATGGCTGCTGAATAAGGGGGGCTTACGGTCCGCCATGAGGACGGCCGCTCATGGAGAGTGTTCCGGTGCTCATCTCCTTCCACGCCGCAAATGCGAGTCATTGGCAAACGCCGATATGGTGGGATCGTCTTCCTTGTTCGTTCCCATGGCCGACATGGACCTAGCCTGCATCGGGAACAGTGCCGGGGCGCTGTTGCAACGGAGACGGTGCTGGAGCCATGCGTCCTTTGATTACAGGATCGAACCCACAGCGGCCTTGTATTTGTCGTGAATCCTGGCGCGGGCACGGCGGCGCTGTACTTCGCTTCGCGCCGCCTCGGGCTTCTTCGCCGCAACCGTCCGGCCCGACAAATTTCCCCGACCTGCGGTCTTCCTCGCGAGGCAAATTTCTCGGGCCTCCCGGTCCTTCACTGCGTTGCGGCCCCTTCGCTTCGCTGTGGGATGTGGCGCGCCCGGACCCTCGCCCATCGGATCACGCCAAGGCCGCGATGGGCGCGACCTGGTCAACTTCAAAAGGACTTCATCATGGCCAACATCGGCACCTTCACCGCACAGAACGACAGCTACACCGGCACGGTTCGCACCCTGACGCTCAACGTCAAGGTCAAGATCGTGCCCAACGACAAGGAAAGCGAAAACGCCCCGGACTACCGCATCGTCGCCGGCAACTTTGAGATCGGCGCGGCGTGGAAGAAGCTCAGCCGGGCTGAACGCCCCTACCTCTCGGTGACCCTGGATGATCCGTCGTTCCCGGCGACTATCTATGCCCGCCTGGTCGAAGGCGAGGACGGCGCGCACAACCTGATCTGGTCGCGCAGCAAGGGCGACTGAGCGTCGCCCTCGGCGCCCCGCCACCGGCGGGGCGCTTTTCTTCTGCCAGTCAGCTACTTCAACAGGTCGGGCAGGCAGTCGGCGAACGCAGGCTGGATCTTGCGCATGGGCTTGGCGACGGCTTCATCCCATGTCAGGACCGCCAGGGCCATGGCGGTCATCGTGAGCAATCCATTTGAATTGCGCAGGATCTGCAGGGCCAGGTGGACCGGAAAGCCCTCGGACTGGCGGCGCAGCGGGTGGATGCCGCCATGCACGAACGAGTTCAGGGAATGCCAGGACACCTCCTTGAAATGCGCCAGCATCTGGTGCGCGGCCGCGGGCACGCTGGGTCCGACACGTTTGCCAATCTGCTCGATCATCTCGCTGGCCGAGGGGAGGTTCTTCGCGGCCTGCTCGCTCTGCAGGGTCAGCGGTGCGCTGAGCTTCTCGATGGCCAGATCGCTGGCGGCATATTGCAGCCACATGGCGCGGGTCAAGGCCTCGAACTGCAGCCGCATCAGGCCGACCGCCGATGTGGCCAATCCCATCGCCATCAAGGCGCGCAGGCTGAGCCCATGCTCGAGCGCCACGGAGCACATGCCGAAGGCGGCCTCGCCACGAGGTGAGGGATCGAACTCGGCGCCGTCGAGCAGGTGCAGCAGCGCTTCGTGCAGCTCGTCGGACCGACGGAGCATGACTTCCAGGGGATCGTCCGAGGGTTCTTGTTGGGGAGCTTCCATGCAGGCATCGTATTCGCTCGGTGCTGCTATTGAGCGACAGCAGATCGGCGCAGGCAGGCACCTGTCTGGCGGCTTTGCGGATGTACCCGAATGAGTAAACGCGTATCTGCGTCTGCTCGCCAATCCGCTTTCACGGCTTTGCGCTTCCACGGTTCAACGGCGATGCGTGAAGGCGGCTTTACGCTTCGGAGGGTTTTGTTGAATGCCGGATCGCCGGCTCTACGACTCCAGATATCCATCATCCAGACCAAGCGTTTTTGTGCGTCTCCGGCGATGCCGGTCGCGCTGTCGTGCTGCGCATCGAGCCGCCAGTGGCGTCTCGTCCCTTCGGGCTTCCATCGCTGACGCCTTCGCGCCTGTCGGCGCTGCGCGTTGCGCTTGCCAAGTCAGGTGGGTGGAGCTGGTGGGCCGGGGCTGGCTTGCTGTTCCCTTCACCGTATCACGGCGTTCTCACCGTCAAGGTCTGCGCGTGCTGTGCACGCTGGCGGCCTCGCGGCCGTCTGCCGAACCCTGACGGCTGCGCTGCGCCGTGCTGCTTCCGGTCTCGGGCAATCCCGCCCTGATTCCTTCCAAGGAGAAGACCATGACGAAGCTCATCACGGACGAACAACACGCGCAGCTGCTGGCCAACGGCCGGCAGTCCCTCGAACAGGACAACTTCGATCCCGCGCCGGTGGTCAAGCTGTTCACCCCGGACGCCGCTGCGACCTGGCTTCTGACCGAGATCGACCCGGACGACCACGACCATGCATTCGGGCTGTGCGACCTGGGCCTGGGCTACCCCGAGCTGGGGTGGGTCAGCCTGGCGGAGATCGCAACTGTGCGCGGCCGGCTCGGGCTTCCCATTGAACGGGACTTGCACTTCGCGGCGCAGAAACGCTTGAGCGCGTATGCGCGAGAGGCACATCTTGCCGGTCGCATCGTGGCCTAGCCAAGACGCATTGGCCGCCGGCGACGGTCGGCGGCCAATCTCGTCTTAACCCTCTTCCTTGGGAAGACGCGCTTCGGTTTCCAGCATCAGTTCGCCAGCGCTACGGCCCAACGCCCGTGCGATCTTCAGGATCATCGCCAGCGTCGGCATGTGCTCGCCGCGCTCGATCTTGCCCATGTGCGAACGCTCGATGCCAGCCTGGTGCGCCAAGGTTTCCTGGGCAACACCATCTTCAGTGCGCAAGGCGCGCACCGCAGCTCCAAAGGCCCGTGCCGGGCCTGCCTCAAATGTCGTCGCGCCGGTCGGCCGCCCGCGCTGTATTCCCTGCTTCTGCATCAACAGAAGCGTTACGTTTTAAAGCAATTAAAACCACGTTATCTTTAACTCATAAAATACCGCCTGGCCACGACTGAGGCAGCGCTGATGCAATCGCTGCAGCACTTGCATCTGGCGCTTCCCCGGCTTGCACAGTTCTATTTGAAAGCTATATTCGTATTTCCCCAGGCCATAACGATGACATTCCTAACCGACGAACAGCGCCTTCGAATGCTGGCCAACGGCACCGCGCGCACGCGCGGCGAAACCATCGACCCCCTGCCTGTGGTCAAGCTCTACACCCTCGACGCAGGAGCCGCTTGGCTGCTGACTGAACTCGATGCCGACGAGGATCGGGCCTTCGGGCTGTGCGATGCCGGCACCGGTAGCCCGGAGCTGGGTCAAGTCAGCCTCTCGGCCCTCGAAGGCGTCCGCGGCCCGCGCGGCATGCGCATCGTTGCTGATCCACACTTCAAGCCGCGCCAGCCACTCTCGGGCTATCTGGCAGACGCACAACGGGACGGGTCGATCAACGACTGACCGGCCGCGGGTAGTCGCCGATGGCGCGATGCAGGGTCGCCTCGAAAGCGACCCTATGCGCCCTCCCCTGTGGCAGGTTTCCTCTTCCAAGGAGGATTCCCGTGACCATGCCCAACCCCGAAGATCTGCCCCGCGCCCCGTGGGCCCTCTCTGCCGCATATCTCTACGTGCTGGACCTCGACGACTCGGGCGTCGCATGGGAGTACCTGCGCCGACATCCGGGCTACGGCCTGGACTGGGCGCGCCGCAGGCGCGTGGTGTCCTTCGCCCGCTGGGGGTTGCGATGTCGCCGAAGATCCAGGTCTCGACGGGCGCTCTGCGCGTCCGCTGTGGCTGTCCTTCCAGGACGGATTGCTGCAGGTGCGGGCCGCGCATGGCCACGACGCCGCAGCCCACCGTTTCGACTTGTGGCGCATTCCCGGCTGCAAGCGCTTGGCGCTTGACGGCCCGGACCTGTCGCTCACTGCCGACCTCAGCGCACGGCGCATGCGCTTGTTGCTGTCGGGCACCGTGGCTGATGGTGCTGCCTATGTGAGCGCAGTGCCGCTGACATCGCGCCTGCGGGGCCAGCTCGATACCTTCCTTGCGCAGGCACAGGCCCTCGAAGGCCATGCGCCTCGGGTCAATCCTGCGCGGGCGGTCACCCGCGCCGCGCTGCTGCACCTGCGCGCCCTACAGGCGCTCGATGCCGCGCAGGCGGGCGCATCGCACCGGGACATCGCCCAAGCCTTGTTCGGCCTCGAAGCCGTCGTCCTGCGCTGGCGCGAGGATGGCGAACTGCGCGCGCAGGTGCGCCACCTGCTGCGGCGTGCACAGGCATACATGAGCGGCGGCTATTTGGCCCTGGCCGGCGTATCCCGCACCGCAGCAAACCACCCCGGAGACGAACCAGTACGCTGAATCTCTCCCTGCCTTGATCGAGCCCGATTACCGAGACTGCCTCCATCGGGCCGCGAACGGTTTGCGGCCCATCGACAGCGATGGAGTCCGTCATGGCAGTTGGCAGTTCGTTTCCTCCCCTCACGGCCGCAGCGGCTGCGCCGCAGCCTGCTGCGGTTCCGGCTGCGCCGGCCAATCCTGAGTTCCTGACCACCGACGAAGCCGGCGCCTTCCTGCGGCTGTCGCCGCGGACGCTGGAGAAGCAGCGGGTGCTCGGCGGCGGTCCGCGCTTTCGCAAGTTCGGTGCGCGCGTGGTCTACGCCGCCACCGATCTGCGCGCGTGGGCCGACAGCCGAGCCTATGGCATGACCTCGGACCCCGGCTACGTGCAGCGCGATTCCGTCCGCTGACATAGGTTGGGCAACGTCGCATGTCCAAGCGCATGAGCGAGCGTGAACAGCTCTCGCTGTTCCGCGCGCTGCCGCACGACGGCATGGCGCTGCGTGATGCGCAGGACCTGATGGCCTACCCCTTCTTTTCGCTGGCCAAGTCGCCGCGCATCGTGCCGATCCGCTTCGAGGCCGGTGGCATCTCGCTCACCGTGGAGGGCGTGCCCGAGCACGGCATCGCCACCATCTGGGACGCCGACGTGCTGATCTGGGCTGCCAGCCAGATCATCCAGGCGAAGAAGGAAGGCATCGCGCCTTCGCGGCTGATGGTGGCCACGCCCTACGAGATCCTGCGCTTTGCGCAGCGAGGCACCGGGCGCAGTGATTACCTCGCGCTGCGCGCCGCGCTGGACCGCCTGCAGTCCACCACCGTCGCCACGACGCTGCGCCAGCGCGAGCGCCCGAACGGCGGCAAGCGGGCGCACCGCTTCTCGTGGATCAACGAGTGGAAGGAGTACATCCGGCCGGATGGGCGCTCCGATGGCATCGAGCTGATTCTGGCCGACTGGTTCTTCACCGGCGTGATGGAGGAAGCGCTCGTGCTCACGCTCGATCCCACATATTTCCGGCTTTCAGGCGGTATCGAACGCTGGCTGTACCGGCTCGTGCGCAAGCATGGCGGGCGGCAGCCCACTGGTTGGCGCTTCGAGATGCGGCACCTGTACTTGAAGTCCGGCGCGCTCCAGCGTTCGCGCGACTTCGCCGCCCACGTGCGCGGCCTCGCACTGCGCCAGGCGCTGCCGGGCTACCGCTTGTCCGTGGAACGCAGGGGCGGGATCGAGTGGTTGGCCTTTCACGCTTGCCCCGAGCACTCCCCGAAGACCGACTTATCCACTGCTCGTGTCGAGCGAGACTTATCCACAGCTTCTGTTGAAGAACCTGTGGATTTCATGGGGACGGGCTCGGTGGATCACCGGCACGCGACTCGGGTAATCACCGGCGCAAACATCGGTGGATCACCGGCGCAAAACGGCCCGCAACCCGCGCCCAGCAATGGTTTCGAGCCTCCCTAAACATCTAAAGGGATACATAAATGGAAGTCACGCGCGCGCGAACCGAAGCTGCCCAAAAAGCGGGCAGCGCCTCGCAGGAGGCAGTCCGAACATCCGAAAACCGCTTGCCAGGAAGACAAGACGGGCCTGGCAAGGTGATCGCGTTGCTCAACCAGAAAGGCGGCGCGGGCAAGACGACGCTCGCCACGCACCTGGCCGGCGAACTGGCGATGGCGGGAAGGCGCGTGACGCTGCTCGACGCGGATCCGCAGGGGTCGGCCCTTGACTGGGCGCAACGGCGCCTTCAAAACGGCCAGGGACGGCTCTACGGCGTGTTCGGGCTGGCCCGGGACTCGCTGCACCAGGAGGCGCCACAGATCGCCCTGGAAGCGGATTACGTGGTGATCGACGGGCCGCCCCGCGTAGCGGCCCTTGCGCGCTCCGCGCTGCTGGCCGCCGACCTGGTGCTGATCCCCGTCCAGCCCAGCGCCTACGACGTGTGGGCCAGCCACGAGATGGTGACGCTCATCGCCGAAGCCCGGGTGTTCAGGCCGCAGCTTCGCGCGGCCTTCGTGATCAACCGGCGCGTGGTCGGCACGGTGATCGGCCGCGAAGCGCGCGCCGCCTTGGCGGATCAGCCCTTTGCCGCGCTGCAGACCGAAGTCTCGCAGCGCATCGTGTTCGCCGACAGCGTGGCCGCCGGGCGGCTCGCATGCGAGGCCGCGCCGACGTGCGCCGCCGCGCGCGAGATCGCGGCACTGGCGCAGGCAGTGCAGGAGATGCTGCAATGACGGCATCCGCGCCTTCTGCCGTACCGAAGCGGGCATCCATCGGCCGCAAACCTGCCGCCGACCCGGCATCGACGTGGGTGCGCCAGGCGGACGCAGCGGAGAGCCTCGCGAAGGCGTCGATCTACACCGCACGCCTCACCGTCGACGTGACGCCGGCGCTGCGGGGCCGCATCAAGGTGATTGCCTTCCAACGTGGCGTCACGGCGGCTGAAATGCTGCGCGAGCTGCTGGAGCGCGAATACGGTGGAGGCAAGTCATGACGCAGCCGTCGCCCATTGCCGCGCAGACCTGGCCACACGCAGCGCTGCCGCCACGGCCTGCCCCTATGTGCGTCTCACTCGCCTTCGTCGAGCATCGCGTGAACGTCTGGCTGCGCTTTGGCCAGCCGGTGCGCGAGACGGTGCTCGACCGATGGCGGCGCGTGGCAATCTTCGAGCCCAATGCGGTGTGCTGTCGCGTCAAATGGATCGGCAACGACTACGGCACGGCGCTCTGGCAGCTCATGGTGCTGCAAGCACCGCTGCCGTTCGATGGCGCACAGCGCATCGCCGGCGTAGTGCCTGGCGCACGCATCCTGCTGCGCGCCGATGGCGAGCAGCAGGTCAAGGCGGTGCTCGAAGTGATCGACGCCATCGAAGCACTCGGCATTGAACCGGCCGCGATTGCCGCTACGTACTGGCACACTGTTGGCAACCGGCTCGCTGCACGCCAGCCGCTGCCGGACTACACCAGCGAGCGCCATGCGGCGCATCTTGCGCGCGGGGCGCTGCGATGAGCCGGCGGGTACTTTTTGCCGCCATGGGCATCGGCTTGGCTGCGCTGTGCGCGCCGGCCTTCATGCCGGCGTCGGTGCATGAACATGTGTTCCTGGTCTACAACCCGACGGACAGTGTGCCGCGCGGCTGGTACCAGGTCGGCAGCATCGACAGCGCAGCTGCGCTGCACGTCGGCGGCATCGTGCTGGCCCGGCTTCCTGTCGACGTGGCAGCGTTCGCAGGACAACGCCGCTACCTGCCGAACGGTGTCCCGATCCTTAAGCGCATTGGCGCCATTGCTCCGCAGTCTGTGTGCGTTCGGCAACAGGTCGTGCTGATTGATGGCGCAGTGGCTGCGACCGCACGCACACATGACGGCGCGCGCCGACCACTGCACGTCTGGCAGCAATGCCGCCCCCTTGCCAGCGGCGAACTGTTCCTGCTCAGCGACACGAACCCGGCGTCTTTCGACAGCCGCTACTTCGGCCCCATCGCGACGTCTGCCGTGCTCGGCATCGCGCGACCCCTGTGGACATGGACCACGCCATGAGATCTGCCTCATCGCATCACCAAAGATGCCTCCAGACTGCAGCCGGGCATGCGCCCGCGCTGCACTCCATCGTGCAGGGGGCCCGCCGCCAGCGTGCAGCACGGGCTGCATTGCCGCTGCCCCTCAAGCAGCGCTGCGCACCCGGTGCGCCGCTGGCGGCAGGTCGGAGCCGGGAGCGGATGCGGAAGGCGGAGACGGAGGGCCAGATAAAGGGGGCGGCACGCCGTGCCCTCGAAAACCAGTCTGCACGTGGGTTTGCGGCGGCACCGCGAGGGGTCTCGCATGTGCCTTGCAGACACGGGAGTCCCCCTGGTTGCGGCATTTGCCGCGTGCCGTTTTCGATGGCGTGCGCCGTGATGCGCTCCGGACTTCGCCGTGGCCGGTCGTGACGATGACCGCTTTCGGATCAAGCCGGCGGCGTCCAGGTCGCGTGCAGGACCGGGCTCGCGGCGCTTCATTTCGCAAGTGCTCAAGGAGGTGTCGAAAGCCGGTCCTACGCGTTCCGGAAAGAACGCTGGGCGGCCCGCCAATACCTTCGGCCGGGGCCGTGTCGCGGCCACCATGGCCGGCCAACGCTTAGGTGCGAATGCTCGGCGCGTCATCATCAAAAGCCGCTTCGTAGTGCTTCAGCGTGCCGGTCCGAATTCCGTCTCGGTCCACCTCCGCTACATCGAGCGTGACGGCGTCACACGCGACGGGCAGAAGGGGCAGGCCTATGGGGCCAACACCGAAACGGCGGATGTGAAAGCCCTTCAGGAGCGCGGCGAGAGCGATCGCCACCAGTTCCGTTTTATCGTCTCACCCGAGGACGGCTTGGAGCTGGAAGACCTTAGGAGCTTCACCCGGGAACTCATGCGGCGCATGGAGGTCGACCTGGAGACCCGGCTGGACTGGGTGGCCGTCGATCACTGGGATACGGACAACCCGCACACCCATATCGTGCTGAACGGTCGCACCGCCAGCAAAGAGGATCTGGTGATTGCTCCAGACTACATGTCCCACGGCATGCGAATGCGTGCCAGCGAGATCGCCACCGAATGGCTGGGGCCGCGCACCGAGGCCGAGATGCGGCAGAGCCTGCTGCGCGAGGTGGACCAGCAGCGGCTCACCAGCCTCGACCGGGCGCTGATCAGTCAAGCCGGTCCAGACGGCATCGACCTCACCGGCAATCCACTGGATCAGCAGCGGCAGAACGTGCTGCGGGCGCGACTGCAGCGGCTTGAAGGGATGGGTCTGGCCGAGCGGGTGGGTGCGAACCGGTGGACGCTGCAACCGGGCATGGCAGTCACGCTAAACGCCGTTTGCGAACGCGAGGACGCGCTGGACACGATGCGCCGCGCGCTAAAGGGACAACAGCGTGAACTGGTGGTGCATGGCGCGGATAGCGCCAACACTGCCCCT
>Ga0265327_10003519_pt1 | contig 14858 bp, 8 predicted proteins | sample 41621metaG_FD_202089 | JGI IMG/M metagenome (GOLD analysis project Ga0265327, IMG submission 202089) | Rhizosphere microbial communities from Carex aquatilis grown in University of Washington, Seatle, WA, United States - 4-16-21 metaG | ecosystem: Host-associated > Plants > Roots > Rhizosphere >... | reverse complement strand
GTTCACCGGGCGCGGCCTCGGGCTCTCCGCCATCATGGGCATCGTCCGCGGCCACCAGGGGGCGTTGCGGGTGGATTCCAAAGTCGGGCAGGGCACCACGTTCAAAATCTTCCTTCCCGCCCGGGGACTCCCCCAGGAAGCGCTCACCACGCCAGGTCAGGAGGTCGCCTGGGCCGGACGGGGCGTGGTCCTGGTGGTGGATGATGACGAGACCGTTCGGGCCGTGGCGCGGCAGGCCATGGAGCTGAAGGGCTTCCATGTCATGGAGGCCCACGATGGCCGCGTGGCGGTGGACCTGATCCGAGCCTACGGCGAAACCATCAGCCTGGTCCTCCTGGACATGACCATGCCGCACATGGGTGGGGAGGAGGCCTACCGTGAGATGCGCATCCTCCGACCGGACCTCCGGGTGATTCTCAGCTCGGGGTACAACGAAACGGATGCCATGGGCCGCTTCACGGGCAAAGGTCTCAGAGGCTTCCTCCAGAAACCCTACGGACCCCGAGACCTGTTGGTGAAGATCCAAGCCGCGCTGGAGGCCTAGCAGTGGGGACCATCCTCCTGCCGCTGGCACTCAGCAACCTGCTCTTCGTCATCTGGGCCCAGGCGACATGGTTTCGATGAAACACCTTCAGGAGGATGACCGGTGCTGACCATCGTGCTGCTCGTGCTCAGCAACATCTTCATGACCTTCGCGTGGTACGGCCACCTGAAGCACCACCAGAACAGCCCGCTCTGGCTGGCCATCTTGGCGAGCTGGGGCATCGCCTTCTTTGAATATTGCCTGATGGTGCCCGCGAACCGCATGGGCTTCGGTCGCTTCAGCCTGCCGCAGCTCAAGGTGATCCAGGAGGTGGTGACCCTCCTGGTGTTCGCGGTGTTCGCCACAGTCTGGATGCGCGAGCGATTGCACCTCAACCACCTGTGGGCGGGGCTCTGCCTGATCGGGGCGGTCTTCTTCACCTTCCAGCGTTAGCCCGGCAGGTGGATCAGTCCGCGTTTGAGGGCGATGACCGCGGCCTCGGTGCGGTCCTTGGCTTCCAATTTCCGTAGCAGGTTGTTCACGTGGATCTTCACGGTGGGCTCGGCCAAGCCCAGCGCATCGGCGATTTCGCGGTTGCGCTGCCCTTCGGCCAGGAGCTTCAGCACGTCCAATTCACGGGGCGTGAGGCGTTCGGATTCCATGGCCTCGAGCAGGCGCGCGGCCGTGGCCGGCGGAAGGTAGCGCTGGCCTGAAGCCACCGCCCGCACCGCCTCGATCAGGATGGCCCGACGCACACTCTTCAGCAGGTAGCCTCGGGCGCCCGCCTCCAGTGCCCGCTGGATGTCCGCGTCGCCGTCGAAGGTGGTGAGCACCAGGATGCAGGCCTCCGGGTCCTCGCGACGGATCGCCTGGATGGCTTCAACTCCGGACTGGCCGGGCAACTGGAGGTCCATGATCGTCACGGTGGGACGGAGGCTGCGCCACGTGTTCACGGCCTCTTTTCCGTCTCCGGCCTCCCCGACGACTTCCAGATCAGGCTCGCCTTCGTGGAGGATGGACACCAACCCGTCACGGACCACGGGGTGGTCATCGACGATGAGGAGGCGGATCCGATCGGGCTGATGCGTGGTCATGGACGCCACCTCCGAATGGGTAGGGTGATGGAAATGCGGGAACCGAGGCCTTCGCTGCTGTCGATGTCCAGGTGACCCCGCAGCTGTTTGACGCTCTCGCGGATGCTGCGCATGCCATAGCCGGCGGCATCGGCCGACGGATCGAAGCCCCGGCCATCGTCCTCGATGCTGAGGTTCACCAGTCGGCCCTCGAACTGCAGGACGACCCGCACCCACCGGGCTTTGCCGTGGCGGAGCGAGTTCGTGAGCAGCTCCTGGGCCATGCGAAGCAATTCATCTTCCAGGCGCTCGCGCAGTGGCCTCGGCTGCCCTGTGACGACCAGCTCCACCTGGATGTCCGTGCCGGCCAACAGACGATCGGAGAGCAGGCGCAGGGCACCAAGGAGGTCCGTCCCTTCCGGCTTGCGGGGGCGGAGGGCCATAACCGAACGTCGGGCCTCCTGCAGGCTCGAGACCGCGAGGTTTCGGGCGTGGTCGAGGCGGGTGAGGATGGGGGCGGGGTCGCCCTCCATGCGGGACAACTTGGCCTCCGCGGCTTCCAACTGCAACAGCACCCCGGTGAACCCTTGAGCCAGGTGGTCGTGGATCTCCCGCGCCATGCGGTTCCGCTCGGAGAGCACCGCTGATCTGGCCTCCAGCTGCTGGAGGCGGAGGCGATGCAGCCACCAGCCGAACGCGGCGATGGCAACCACCCCGGCAACCCAGAAGATGGGTCGCTGGTAGAGGAAGGGCTGGACGTGAACGTCGACGGTGCGCTCCTGCGGCGGTCCGACTTCATCGAGGCGCCAGGCCTGCAGAACAAAGCGGTAGGTCCCCGGCGGGAGGTTGGAGTACGCCGAGAAACGGCGATCGCCCACCTCATCCCAACCTTCGTCAAGGCCCTCAAGGCGATAGCGGAACCGGACTTTGTCGGAGCGGGTGAGGGAGGTCGCGGTGTAGTAGATCTCGAAGCGGTGCGTGCCCGGTGGCACCTCGATTGGCCGCGTGTCAGGCAGGACACTCTCATCACTTTCGGCCTTCAGGATATGCAGCCGAAGCGGGGGGCCATGTGGTGGTGGCGTGCCCCGGCCGAACCGCGCCAGCCCCCGGCTGGTGGGAAAGTACAGATCGCCCTCCCGGGTGAGCCAGGCCACCGGTTGGGCACCATTGCTGGTCTCCCGGGAAGGCATGCCATCGTGGTGATCGAACACCACCGAGGGAATAGGGCCAGGGGTCTGCAGACTCTGGAGGAGCGCAGCTCGGGGGATCTGGAATACGCCTTGATCCGTGCTCAGCCACAGGCGGCGGGTATCGTCCTCGAGGATGCTGTGGATGGCCAGCTGGTGGGGCCCGGCACCTTCCCCCAGACGCTGGATGGTTCCATTCGCGTAGTGTCTAAGGCCGTCGGCGGTGCCGACCCAGAGGCCGCCCTCCCCATCCGGGAGCAGCGAGAGGGCCTTGTTGGAACCAAGGCCCTCAGTCCGTCCCAGCCACCGGGTCTGACCAGATTCCACCACGCCAAGTCCCATTGTCCGGCTGGCCAGATAGAGAGGTTCGGACCCCCCACCAACGATGGCCTGAACGCCGAGGATGGCGGGGAAACGGATGGATTGGGCGCCTGGGGTAAGGCGGTAGAGCCCCTGGTGCGAGGTCGCGACCCAGAGCACCCGCTGGGGATCCTCATACATCCCAACGATCTGATCGGCCTGAGGTGATTCAGGCCAAGGGACGCGGTTGAAGCGGCCGCGCTCAAAGGTGTGGAGTTCCCCGTTCCGGGTGCCCACCCACAGGCCACCTGCCCGCCTGGGCCAGATTGCAGTGATGGGCGCCAATGGTGAATTGCTTTGAGCCACCCGCTCGATCCGACCCTCACGCACTTGGCCAAGGGCCTGGGTTCCAGTGAGGCACCAAACCGTGCCTTCTGTGTCCTGACTCACCATTCGCACGGGCTCTTCCGGATCCGCGCCCACGATCGGCAGGGCCTGGAAGGGCACCGGAAACAGCACCTGAAGGCCGCGCGCTTCGCTGCCGGCCCAGAATGCTCCGGAGCTGTCCTCCAACAGGCTGAGGGGTGTCCAGGGTGAACCAAGGGGCGAGGGAGAAACCTCGATTCGGCCATCCTTGGTGCGACGCAGGAGCCCGGCCTGTTCCTGTCCAATCCAGAGGCTGCCTTGTCGGTCCAGGTGGAGGGAGCTGATGGCTTTCCGTGACAGGGCGCGGGCCCAGTCCGGCTGGCTGAGATGTCCCTCGACAAGGGAGAGAAGGCCATGGGAGCGGGTTCCAATCAGCACTTCGTCTTCACCAGGCGTTTCAAGACAGGTGATCTCAGCGGCGGTCAGGGCCGCCAGCACCAGCCGATGGTCGCGCAGACGCCAGAGCCCGGACCCGGCGCTGCCCACCCAGAGGACGCCCTGGGCGTCCTCGGCCAGGGCCCGGATTCGGAGTTGGGCCGCGTCCGATGGGACGGGCTGGAATCGTGTGCCGTCAAAGCGGAGGAGGGGGCCTTCCACTGGCGCCGCCCAAAGGCTGCCCTCGCGATCCCGCAGCAGGCGGAGGATGGGCCGGTCAGGCAAACCCTCTGCGCTTCCGATGGGGGTCATCCGGCCGTGGTGGAAGCGGTACAGGCCCGGTTCAGAAGTCCCGATCCACAAGGACCCATCCACTCCTTCCGCAAGGCATTGGATGGCGTTGTGTTCAAACGTGGGCACGTTGAGGCGCGAGTAAGGCTCGAAAGTGGCGCCGTCGAACCGCACCAGTCCTGCGCCGGTCCCGATCCAAAGAAAGCCATCCCTGGATTCCAGCAGGGCTGAGACGGTGTCCTGGAGCAACCCGTCCTCACTGCGCCAGGTGTGGTGGGCTTGGCGCGAGAGAGGCTGGGCTGGGTCCAGGGCGAACGCCGCGACCGAAAGCCACAGGCCGCACAGCCCCAGAACGAGGCTGCGCATGGCTTTCCCAGGGAAAGATCGGTTTCCTGCCAGTCGTGGACGCATGGAAGCTGAAGGTTAGGCCATCCCCGAAGTGGGATCAACGGAAGAAGACGTTAGATCGAAGGGTCTAAGAATAAGGATCCAATCGGGATATGGGCTCGAAATGTCACGGGCGCGATAGTGGAGAAAGCACTTGTTCTGACACGGTAATTCCGAGTCGAGAATTTTATAAAACCTTCACTCCTTGTGGTTTCGGGGTGGAGGTATGCTGGTTCCCTTCTCCAATCCTTCAGTTTTTCTGTGGCAAACCGATGGCATTTGAACTGTCTCATTACGATTTGTGCCGTTTTTTTCTCTCTAGGTCTTCTTTCGATGCAGTGCCTGCTTTCCTCGGGTGTCGCCATGAACAGCGCTAGCAATCGGACCAGGACGATGGGTGTGGCAGGAGCCATCGGAGCCGCCTTGCTTGCCGTCTTGTCCCTCGTGGGCTGTGGCAGCAGCAAAGGATCCTCGGGCCCCGCGCAATATTACGGGGACTACCACCCTGCCGGCTGGATCACCGCGCATGCTGGGCAGGCCGTGGCAGGCATCGATGCCTGTACGAGATGCCATGAGATCTCCATCCTGAAAGTCGGCAGCGGCGTTCCCACCTGTCTGACCTCCGGTTGCCACCATCAGTCCACGCCGGGTTATGCCGATCCAGCCACTCACGGGGTGCGCGCCAAGATGGCCGCGGATGCCGTCACTGGTGGCAGCTTGGTCTCCTGTCAGATCTGCCATGGCAAGACTTTCACGGGCGGGGCCGCGGCCAATGCCTGCAGCACCTGCCACGGCGTGAACGCGCCGCATCCTCCCAAGCCCTGGCGGAGTTCGGCAGGTTCCATCTACACCCATGCCACGACCGATCCTTCCAACGCGGCGGTCTGCGCGCAGTGCCACTATCCGGGGTCGCCCAACAACCCGGCGGGCCACCCCAGCGCGCCAGCTCCAGCCAACACCCAGCCTGGCTGTTTCAACGCCACGCTGTGCCATGGAAACAACACCGCGCCCCATCCGGTCCCCTTCCTGACTGGGCAGACGGATTCCAACGGAAACGGCCACCTCACGCTCACGGCCGCAGCCTTCGCAGCGGATTGCGCGGCCTGCCACGCCTACTCGGGCACTTCACCCCTCACGTCGGCCCCGCTTTGCAGCACCTGCCACCAGAAGGCTGATCCGGTGGCGGCTGGAACGAATGCAGGCACCTGCCTGTCCTGCCATGCGGGGGCCCCCGGCCTGCCGAACGGTCCCAGCGGCACGGGTTTCCCGAGCATCTCGGGCGCCCATGCCAAGCACATGGCTTTGGCCACGACCTTGAGCTGCGAGACCTGCCATGCGGGCAGCGGCACAGGCACCACCACGCACTACACCAATGCCAATGCGCGGGTCAGCACGCCGACAGGCCCTGCCACCGTCGCCCTTGACGCCACCTTCAACGCCAAGTCGGGCGCCTCCAGCTTCAGCCCTGCCGCCCTTACCTGTTCCAACGTGAGCTGCCACGGAGGCCAGACCACTCCGGCCTGGCAGGGTGGAACCATCAACTCCACGGCCCAGTGTTCGGCCTGCCACGGCGTAGCAAGTTCGGCCACGACCACGACTCAGTTCAATGACGCCTTCGGTCGCCACAGCCTCGGAACGCACAATGCCCTGAACTCAGCCAATGGCATCGCCTGCACCACCTGCCACAACATGGGCAATGGCTCAGCGGGTGCCCTGGCCCACTTCAAATACCTCAACACACCTGCCGTGGATGGCACCGCCACAGGCTCACCCGCGGATCAGCTTCCCAGCGGCACCATCGCCTTTGATGGCTCCATCGTCACCGCAGGCACTTACACGGTCACCAGCTCCACCCAGGGCAACGGCTCCTGCGCCCTGACCTGCCACACCCACGTGCACACGAACGCGGTGAATACCTGGACCGCCGCGGGTGTTCCGCACCCCGTGCCCTTCCTGACGGGCCAGACCGATACCCAGGGCAATGGTCACCTCAATGCGACTGCCACCACCTTCGCGGCAGATTGCGCCAACTGTCACGCCTACTCCGGCGCATCGCCGGTGGCGTCGGCCCCGCTCTGCAACGTGTGTCACACACTCGCAAACCCAGTCTCCGCGGGAACGAACGCGGGTACCTGCTTGTCGTGCCATGCGGGCGCCTCAGGTTTGCCTGCGGGTCCCACAGGCGCCACCTTCCCGAGCTTCGCCGGTGCCCACGCCAAGCACATGGCCCTGGCCACGGCGCTCACCTGCGACACCTGCCACGCGGGGAGTGGCACGGGAACCGCCCAGCACTACACCAATGCCAACGCGCGGACGAGCACACCCACCGGTCCGGCGTCCGTGGCCATCGACCTGCTCTACACCGCCAAGACAGGCGGGAATCCCGCCTTCACCCCCGCGGCCCTGACCTGTTCCAACGTCAGTTGCCATGGCGGCCAGACGACACCCGGCTGGCGCGTGGGCACCATCAACTCCAGCACGCAGTGCACGGCCTGCCATTCTGTTGCGACTTCGGCTGGAACGATCACCCAGTACAACGACGCCTTCGGTCGCCACAGCATCGGCACCCACAATGCCTTGACCGTGGCAAATGGCATCGCCTGCACCACCTGCCACAACATGGGCAACGGGTCTCCCGGCGCCCTGGCCCACTTCAAGTACCTCAACACGGGCGCCGTGGACGGCGTGGCCACCGGCACCCCGGCAGACCAGATGCCCAGCGGCACCATCGTCTTCGACACATCGATTGTGTCCGGAGCCGGCACCTACACCGTCACCAGTTCCACTCAGGGCAATGGCGGCTGCGCCTTGACCTGCCATACGCACATCCATGCCGGCGCACCGCTCGACACCTGGACGTCCAGTGGAGCCCCCCACCCCGTGCCGTTCCTCTCGGGGAACACGGACACCCAGGGCAATGGCCACCTCACGATCACGGCGGCGGCCTTCACCGCCGACTGCGCCGCGTGCCATGCCTACACCGGAACTTCACCCATTTCAGGCGCGCCGCTCTGCTCGGTGTGCCATGCCCTTGCCGATCCCACCCAGGTGGCCACCGGCACCGGCACCTGCCTGTCCTGCCATGTGGGTAGCAGTGGGCTGCCGAGTGGCCCGACCGGGGCTTCCTTCCCGAACGTCGCCGGCTCCCACCCCAAGCACATGGGCCTGCTCACCACCCTGACCTGCGACACCTGCCACGCCAATGCCGGCACCGGAACGACCACCCACTACACCAATGCCAACGCCCGGGTCACCCCGCCCACGGGACCGGCCACGGTGAGCATCGACGGAACCTTCAACGCGCAGAGCGGAGGCACCGCCGCCTTCACACCCTCCGCCCTCACTTGCTCCAACGTGAGCTGCCATGGCGGCAAGGCCACGCCGAATTGGCAGACGGGCAGCATCGTCTCGACCTCTCAGTGCACGGCCTGCCACGCCATCAACGGCGGCTCATCCACGTCGCAGTACAACGATGCCATCGGCCGTCATGCCTGGGGCACGCACTCCACCGCAGGCACCCTGGATTGCACCATCTGCCACGACATGACCCAGGCCACCCTGGGGGTCCAGAACCACTTCGCGGAACTCAACACCACGGCGGTCAGCAGCACCAACAAGCTGCCCAGCACCACCATCAAGTTCAACCTCAGCAACGCCACCTACCCCATCACCGGGGCGGCCACCTACACCATCAACGCCACCTATCCGGAAGGGGATGGCGGCTGCGCGCTCACCTGCCACAGCCAGGTGCACACACCCGCGACCAATCACTGGAACATGCCCAAGGGTTCAGGCGTCGCTCACCCCGTGCCATTCCTGAGCACGGATGTCAGCACAGGCGGCAACCATCACCAGACGCTCACCCTCGCCCAGTTCAACGGCGAGTGCACCAATTGCCATGACCTCGGTGGCACCTCAAGCAAGACGGGCCCCACCTGCAACGTCTGCCACACCTTGGCGGATCCCACAGCCGTGGCCACGGGTGCCGGCACCTGCCTTTCCTGCCACGTGGGCGCCGCCTTCAAGACCCAGGGCCCCACGGGCGCCGCTTGGCCCAACCTCCAGGGCGCCCACCCCAAGCATCTGTCCCTGCTCACTTTCACCCGTGGGACACCGGCGCTGCCCGCGTCGCTGACCACCTCGGTGTGCGAAGCTTGCCACTCCGGTTCGATGCCAGGGGATGCCACGAATACGCACTACAGTAATGCCAACAAGCGGGTCAGCAGCCCCATCCTCTCGGGGCCTGCCTCGGTGGCCGTCGATGCGACCTTCAATGCGCAGTCTGGCGCCGCCAGCATCACCGCCAGCGCCACGGCCTTCACCTGCTCCAACGTGAGCTGCCATGGTGGACAAACCACGCCTGGTTGGCAGACCGGGACGAACCCTGTGAATGCCACCACCTACTGCATCGCCTGCCACAAGGTGGCTTCCACGGCCACCCAATACAACGATGCAACGGGGCGCCACTCGAACCCCGGCGCGCATCAGCAGACCTGCGATTACTGCCACGACATGACCCAGGCCAAGCCCGGTGCCCAGAACCACTTCAAGTATCTGGACACCACCGTCGTGCGGGTTTCCCCAGACCAGCTCTCCAGTGACACCATCCTCTTCGGATCCAGCGTCACCGGGGCCAAGACCTACACACCGACGGGGACCCTTGGCCGCGGCGGCTGCGCCTTGACCTGCCACGGCGAGAACCACACCACCAGCAACAATGTTTGGAATTGATGACTTTCATTCCTGCCTTTCCCACCACTCCTTAGGAGGATTCATGCGTCGCTTTACCCTTTCCGCCCTGCTCCTGGTTGGCGCCTCCCTCATGGCTGGCGACGCCGCCAAGGACCTGCCCAAGTTCCAGGGCGGTGACCTTCAGAAATACTGGACGGATGCCTGCGCCCGCTGCCACGGCGTGAATGGCAATGGCCGCGACAACAGTGGAAAGCCACTCCCCGATGCGGGCTTCGACTTCACGGACAGCCGCAAGGCCAACAAGAAGAAGGACAGCGACTGGGTGAAGATCACCCTGGAAGGCAAGGACAAGATGCCGGCCTTCAAGGACAAGATGACCGCCGATGACGCGGGGAAGATGATTGCCATCATGCGCAAGTTCGCCGCCAAGTAGACACCCTGGAGTACCGATGACACGGAAGACCGCTCCCCTGCTCGCCTGCGCCCTTCTGGCCGGGGGAGCGCTTCAAGCCGAATCGTCTGAATATCCGCTGGTGATCAACCTCCCCTCTGCAGAGCGGATGCAGTACTGGGATATCGGCGTGGTCTTCACCCACCGGTTCATCCAGCCGGTGAAGGACCATGGCAAAGATGTCTACGGTCTGGACGGGTTCACCTACGCGGGCCTGGGCTTCACCTTCGGAATCAAGCCCGTGCCGGGGCTGAACGCCTTCATCTATCGCACGGCCGACAACAAGACCTTCACGTTCGGGCTGCAGGAACAGGTTCTGAACGGCGATCGGGTCCGCCTGGCCGTCCGGGCGGAGCGGTTCGATGAGGTGGTGAAGCAAGCCGTGACCCCGCTCGGCAATGTGGGCATCAGCGGCATCACCCTGCAGGTCCCCACGGAAATCTTCATCACCGATGACATCATTTTCTCCCTGGTTCCTTCCTACGTCTCGAAGACCACCACGGCTGACACCGTGCTGATCGCGGCCCCGGGTGAGTCGGTTTCAAGCACGCCCAACAAGGCTGGCGTCTTCAATGTCGGCGTGGGATTGCGCATCGGCTTCACGGAGAAGTTCTCCTTTGTGGGCGAGTACTATCCACGCCCCTCCAAGCTGGCCAAGGCGGCCCCGGGCGGCATCACCGACGGCACCACCTACCAGAACGGTTTCGCCGCCGGATTCTCTTACAAGACCTTCAAGCACCGGTTCACGGTGGTGGGCTCCAATGCCAGCGGCACCACGGCCAATCAGGTGATGAGTGGCGACTACGGCGGTGGGCCGCGGCCGACGTCGAACTGGTCCATCGGCTTCAACGTCGCCCGTGTCTTCTAGCTGAGGGACTTCATGACCGCGTCACCCCTGATTGAACTCATCGCCCGCGAACATCCGGCCTTCGTCCACATCCCACTGGGGTTGGTGGCCGTGCTGCCCCTGGCCATGCTGGCCTCTTTCCACCCCCGGCATGGCCGGGTGCTGGCAGGAACCTCCTTCTTCCTGGCCGGCATCGGGTGGCTTGCCAGTTCCAGCGCCCTCTTTAGCGGCCTGGTCTGGGGCCGGCAGATCAACCTCATCGGCCCCTCGGGCTTCCTGCCTGTGGTCGCCAATGAGAAGCAGGTGCTCCAGAAAATCCTGCAGATTCACATCCTGGCCGCTGTGAGTGGGTTCCTGGTGGGCGGGATTTGTGTCTTCTTGCTGTGGCGGGTCTGGCGTCGCGATTTCGGCGGGAGTGGCACGGAGGGCGAACACCGCCACCGGGCCGGTCGTCGATTCTGGGAGCGCGGCGTCGGCGCTCCGGCCCTCCTGGTGGCTTTCCTCTGGCTGGGCTGCTGGGGGTTCAGCGGGAAGCTGGGAGGCATCATGGTCTTCGGCAACGAGGAGACCAACAAGGCCGCCGCCGAGGCAGATGCTGCGCGCCGCAACGACGTGGAAGCCGACCTGCCCATCCGCGCCCTGGACTACGCGAGCCTCGAGCCGGCCGAAAGCGGCCCCAGCCGCAGCAAGGCCCATGGCGACCGCTGGCGCCGGATCTGGGTAACCGCCTCGGGCATCGACGCCTACAAGGCGGGCAAGGCCCTGCCGCCCGGTGCCTATGCCGTCATGTCCACGTTCTCGGATGAGAATGGCAAGCCCGGCACCGAGCCTGGTCCCCTTTACATGAAGGAGACCAAGGGCGATGGCACCACTGCCTTTGCGTTCTACTGGCCCCGCGTGCCGGCGGCCCTCCAGAAAGACTTCGGTGGCGACAGCGTCTACTGGCGCAGCCCCGACCCCAAGCTGGCCACCTGCCTGGGTTGCCACGAGAAGGGTGGCCCCGCCGCCAAGTGACCTGAACCCGCACAGACCAACGCCCCGGACTCCCATGAGGAACCGGGGCGTTGGTTATTAGGGAAGACCTAGAGCAGGGCCCGCAGGGCCTGGATGGCCTCTGGTAGGCCAGCCGGATTGCTGCCGCCACCCTGGGCCAGGTCCTTCTTGCCGCCGCCGCGACCGTTCAGGGCGGGTAGCATGGCCTTGAAGAGGGTGCCTGCGTCGTAGGTCAGGTCCGGGGAGACGGCGACCAGGGCAGCCACCTTGTCTTCGGCGGTCTTGGAGGCGAGGACGATGACGGCACTGTGGTGGCGGGTGCGGACCTGGTCCATGAACTCGCGCAGGGCGTTGCCTTCCAGACCTTCCACGAGGGCGGTGACGAGGGTGATGCCCTTCACCTGCTCCACCTGTTCCGCGCCGCCCCCGCCGCCGGCGGCCTTCAGCTTGGCCTCTTTCAGATCGCGCTCCAGCTGGGCAATGCGCTGGTCCTTGGCCACCAGCAGTTCGGGCAGGTGCTCGCGGTTGGCATTGGCCTGTCGGGCCAGCCCCTGGATCATGGCCTCGTCGGCCTGCAGCAGCTCCAGGGCCAAGTCGCCGGCCACGGCTTCGATGCGGCGGACGCCGGCGGCCACGGCCCCTTCGGTGAGGATCTTGACCACGCCGATCTCGCCGGTGTTGGCCACATGGGTTCCGCCGCAGAGCTCGGTGGAGAAGCCCGGCACCTGCACCACACGCACCACATCGCCGTACTTTTCACCGAACAGAGCCATCGCGCCGGAGGACAGGGCCTCCTCGATGTCCATCTCCCGCACGGAGGTGTCGATGGACTTCAGGGCCTGACGGGAGGCGAGGCGCTCGATCTCGGCGATCTGGCCGGGTTCCAGCGGGGCGAAATGCGTGAAGTCGAAGCGCAGGCGGGAGGCATCCACCACGCTACCGGCCTGCTTCACGTGCGAGCCCAGCACTTCCCGCAGGGCGGCGTGCAGCAGGTGGGTGGCAGTGTGATGGGCGCGGATCCGACGCCGACGGACGGCATGGACCAGCGCGTTTACGGACATGTTCTCCAGCAGGCTGCCGATGACCTCGACCTTATGAAGGTGGCGCTTCTGCGCAGGGGCCGTGCAATCCAGCACCTCTGCATGGCCGCCCTCGAAGCGGAGCTGGCCCGTGTCGCCCACCTGGCCGCCGGACAGGGCGTAGAAGGGGGTACGATCCAGCAGGACGTAGCCGGGGCCCGTGAGCTGTTTCACCCTGCGATGCGATTCGTCGAACAGGGCCACCACGTGGGCTTGGCTTTCGAGGTGATCGTAGCCGGTGAAGCGCGTGGGGGGCAGGTCCGCCAGGATGGCGAGGTCCCCCGCCAGCCGCAGGTCATGAGCCTTCATGGCCGCCCGGGCGCGTGTGCGCTGGGCGTTCAGTTCCTGCTGGAACCCCGTCAGGTCCGCGGTGATGCCACGCTCCCGGCACCAGTCCTCGACGAGGTCCACCGGGAACCCGTAGGTGTCGTAAAGCCGGAAGATGTCCGAGCCGGCCAGGGTGCCGGTGGAAATGTCGCTGGATTCCAGCAACTTCAGGCCTGTGGAGAGGGTCTGGCTGAACTGCTGTTCCTCGCGGTGCAGTGATTTCTGGATGCGGCCCATCTCGGCCATCAGCTCGGGGTACTGGTCACCCATGGCTCGGAAGACCGCCGGGGCGAGGTCCGCGAAGAAGAGGCCCTCGATGCCGAGCTTGCGGCCGAAGCGCAGGGCACGCCGCACGATCTTGCGCAGCACGTAGCCGCGACCCTCGTTGCTGGGTACGACACCGTCGTAGCACATGAAGGTGGCGGCGCGGATATGGTCGGCCACCACCTGGGAGGCCGTGCGGTTCGACAGCTCGTGGCGATCCTCCGGCCTCACCTTGGCCACGTTCCAGATGGCCTCGAAGATGGGCGCGAAGAGGTCGATTTCGTAGTTGGTGTTGACGCCCTGCAGGATGCTGGCCGTGCGCTCCAGGCCCATGCCGGTGTCGATGCTGGGCTTGGGCAGCGGCGCGAGCACGCCCTTGGCGTCGCGCTCGTACTGCATGAACACCAGGTTCCAGATCTCCATGACCCGGTCGCCCTCGCCGTTGGGCGTGGCGTCGCCGGGCACGTGCTCGCCGCGGTCGAAGTGCAGCTCGGAACAAGGGCCGCAGGGCCCGGTATCGCCCATCTGCCAGAAGTTGTCCTTCTTGCCGAAGCGCATGATGCGGTTCGCCGGCACGCCGGCCGCCTTCCACATCTCCTCGGCCTCGGTGTCCGCGGGCACGCCATCGGCGCCTTCGAACACCGTGACCCAGAGGCGGGAGGCATCGAGGCCCAGATTTCCCTGATCCACAGGACCCGTGAGGAACTCCCAGGCGAAACGGATGGCATCGGCCTTGAAATAGTCGCCGAAGCTGAAGTTGCCCAGCATCTCGAAGAAGGTGTGGTGGCGGGCGGTGAAGCCCACCTGGTCGAGGTCATTGTGCTTGCCGCCGGCGCGCAGGCACTTCTGGCTGGTGGTGGCGCGGCTGTAGTCGCGGTTCTCCTTGCCGAGGAACACATCCTTGAACTGGATCATCCCGGAGTTCGTCCACATCACCGTGGGATCGTCGGCAGGCCCGATGACTGCGCTGGAGGCCACGCGGCGGTGGCCCTGGTGCTCGAAGTACTGCAGGAAGCGCTGGCGGAGCTCAGAGGTTTTCATAGGTGATCCAGGATACCGGACGATCGGAAAGAAAAGCGCAGGACGGGCTTGGCCCGGCCTGCACGCGGGGGCTCCGGGGGTGTAGCGCGCGGCGCGATTCCCCGGACAGCATCAGCATCAATGCCGGAAGTGGCGCATGCCCGTGAAGAACAGCCACACGCCCAGCTTCTGAGCCGCTTCGATGACTTCCTTGTCGCGGAGGCTTCCGCCGGGTTCGACGAAGGCGGTGACTCCGGCCTGAGCGGCCACTTCCAAACCATCGGCGAAGGGGAAGAAGGCGTCGCTGCCCAGCACCGCACCCTTGGCCTTCTCGCCGGCCTTGCGCACGGCGATCTCCACGGAATCCACGCGGCTCATCTGGCCTGCGCCGATGCCCACCGTGGCGCCGTCCTTCACCAGCACGATGGCATTGGATTTCACGGCCTTGGCCACGCGCTGGGCCAGCACCAGATCCTCGGTCCGAGGCTTCGCGCCGGTGCCGGAGGCCTTCACTTCCCATTCCTCGAAGGGCACGAAGGCATCGTCGGCGCGCTGCACGAGGTAGCCGCCGCCGATGGAGCGGGTGTCCAGGCCCTCGGCGCTCTGCGGCCACTGGTCGGGCG
>Ga0265327_10003518_pt1 | contig 14865 bp, 14 predicted proteins | sample 41621metaG_FD_202089 | JGI IMG/M metagenome (GOLD analysis project Ga0265327, IMG submission 202089) | Rhizosphere microbial communities from Carex aquatilis grown in University of Washington, Seatle, WA, United States - 4-16-21 metaG | ecosystem: Host-associated > Plants > Roots > Rhizosphere... | reverse complement strand
CAGTCTCGATCAGCTTGGGCGTGGTGCCCGACGAGATCAGCGAGTGGAAGCCAGACACCGCGCCGCAGGCGATGGTGATGAACAGGAACGGGAACAGCGAACCCGAGAACACCGGGCCGGAGCCGTCGATGAAGCGGGTGACCGCCGGCATCTTGAGTTCGGGGTTGACGAACAGGATGCCGATGGCGAGCGCGGTGATGGTGCCGATCTTGAGGAAGGTCGACAGATAGTCACGCGGCGCCAGCAGCAGCCACACCGGCAGCACCGAGGCGATGAAGCCGTAGCCGATCAACAGCAGGGCCAACTGGGTGCCGCTGAAGGTGAAGAGCGGCGCCAGGTCCGGGCTTTCCGACACGGTGCGGCCGAAATACAGCGCCGCCATCAGCAGGGCGAAGCCGATCACCGACATTTCGCCGATCCGGCCTGGGCGGATGAAGCGGCAATAGACGCCCATGATCATCGCGGTGGGGATGGTGGCGAACACCGTGAAGGTGCCCCACGGGCTGCCCGCCAGCGCCTTGACCACCACCAGGGCGAGGACCGCCAGCAGGATGATCATGATCATCAGCACGCCGACCAGGGCGATGCCGCCGGCGGTCGGCCCCATCTCGGACCGGATGATGTCGCCAAGCGAACGGCCGTCGCGGCGGGTCGAGATGAACAGGACGATGGAATCCTGCACCGCGCCGGCGAAGACGACGCCGATTAGAATCCACAGGGTGCCCGGCAAATAGCCCATCTGCGCGGCGAGCACCGGACCGACCAGCGGGCCGGCGCCGGCGATGGCGGCGAAATGGTGGCCGAACAGGACGTAGCGGTTGGTGGGCACATAGTCGAGGCCGTCGTTGTAGCGCATCGCCGGCGTCGCCCGCGTCCCATCGACCCCCAGCACGGACTTGGCGATGAACAGGCCGTAGAAGCGATAGGCGACGAAGTAGATGCACACGGCGGCGATCACCAGCCAGATGGCGTTGATCGCCTCGCCGCGCTGAAGCGCGACGAAGCCCAGGCAGCCGGCACCGACGATTGCGGTGGCCAGCCAGCCCAGCCTAGAGATTGCGGTACTCATCAGACGACCTCCTTCACGGAAGAAAGTCGTTCGAATCTAAGCACTCCGGGCGGGAATGTCCATCCCCACCCCATCCGAAAGAAGTAGACCCACCCATGCACCCGCAGAGTATGTCAGCAATATTGCCCTAATGAGGCCGAAAGGAACGGCGGCGGGAACACTCCTTCAAAGTCTTCCAGATACAAAGTATTGCGGCGGGAAACGCCGCGCGGCTACTGGCCCGCCGCCCCGATCACCCCCAATCGTCACCACCACCGCCGTCGCCGCTATCGGCGAAATCGACACCGCCATCGTCGTCCGCGGCCAGATTGGAATTGCCCGGCGCGCCGTCGTAGTAATTGTTGACGGTGACGTTCTCGACCACCTCGCGGCCGCCGCCGAAGCCGCCGCCGCCAAAGCCGCCGTGCCCCCCCGAAAACAGGCTGGAGACGCTCTCGGCCAACAGCATGCCGCCGGCGACGCCGGCCGCCGTCGTCGCCGCATTGCGCAGGAAGCCGCCACCGGCGGGTTGCCCCCCCCAAGGCGAGGCCGCCGGTTGGGGAGCATAGGCGGGCTGGGCGTAGGTCGGTTGGCCGGGAGGCGGCGCCACCGACGGAATCGGGCTGGCGCCGCGCGGCGCCCCACCGCCGGGAGCCCAGGGGTTGCCGGCGCCAAGGAAAGAGCCGCCGGCGGCGGGGGCGCCCTCGGACAGACGACGCTCGAGTTCGGCGATGCGGGCCTGGGCCTGCTTCAGCGCCATCTCCTGCACCGCCACCGCCTGCACCAGGCCGTAGGCGGCGTCGGGCAGCGCCCGCGAGCGCTCGGCGATCAACGCCACCGCCTCGGGGTCCTTGGGGGCATTGGCCACCTGGCCCAGCCGGTGGAACACGCTTTCGATCAGGTCACGTTCTTCGGGAGTCATGGCCACCCTTCACGATAGGAGGAATACCGAAGCCAGATATAAGGCGGGAAATGTGGCGGCGCAAAGGCGCCGGAAAAGAGCCGCGCGTCAGAACAGGGCGTACTGGGCCAGGGCCTTGTCGGCGCGACCCGGCGCCCGGCGGCGACGGGCTTGACGCGGGGCGCGCGCCGCCTCGGCGACGAAGGGCGCCTCGGGGGCCAGTGGCCCGCCGTTTTCGGCGATGGCGTCGAGGCGGGCCCGCAGCGCCTGGGCCAGCAGGGTCAAGCGTCGGCGCTCGGCCTGCGCCTCCTCCAACTGACGGGAGATTTGGGCGGCGTGGGCGCGGTGGCGCAACGCCTCGGCCCGCTCGACCTCCATCTCCTCGGTCAATTCGGCCACCCGCGCCCTCAGGCGGATCGCCGATGCCGCCGCCTCGGCCGCCTCGGCCAGTCCGCCGCTCACGGCGGTGGCCAGCAACTCGGCCTTCATCCGCTCGTTGTCGCCGCGCATTTGGCGCAATTCGGCGCGCAGATCGAAAATGGTGTCCTCGAGATCCTCGATCACCTCGTCGCCGCCCTCGCCGCCGCCGAGGCGGGCCGCCAGGGAGACGAAGTCCGAACCGTCCGCCTCAAGCAGACGCCGCGCCGTGCGCAACGCGTGCAGCGCCTCGGAATCGTTGTCCGAGGCGGCCAGCGCCAGGACCTTGGCAAGCTTCTGGACGTTCACCACTTCCCCGCATGTCGTGGCGCCGCGACAAGACACCCCCCGGATATTGACGCCCGAGGCATCGGGACGCAACCGATTTCGGCCACTCGCCGCCGCCGCCACGGCCCGCCGGCCGGAAGATTTTGTTGCGATGGCGCTTCCAGGGGTTTAGGTGTCCCCTCCAGCCCTCCCCCTTCGACCGGTGCCCCCATGATGAAGGTCATCCGCGCCAAGCTGCACGGTATTCGCGTCACAGCGGCGGATCTCAATTACCACGGCTCCATCACCCTCGACCCCGAGCTGTGCGAGATCGCCGGGCTCTATCCGATGGAATTCGTCGAGATCTGGAACAAGAATTCCGGCGCCCGCATTTCCACCTACGTGATCTTCGGCGAGCCCGGCTCGCGCTGCTGCGTGTTGAACGGCGCCGCCGCCAGGACCTGCCAAGTCGGCGACGAACTGATCATCGCCGCCTCGGAGATGCTGGCCAATCCTTCCGGCCTTTACGGTCTCAAGCCGCGCATCCTGACCTTCCTGCCCGACAACCAGATCGACCAGGTGCTGTTCTACGACGTCTTCAAGAGCGAAAAGCGTCCCTTCGACTTCCGCATCGTCGATGCCGAGGAACAGCCGGTGGAATGCCACACCTGGCCCAACGTCGACATCGCCGGCGTACGCTCGGACCTGCGCAAGAAAGGCTGGCCGGAATCCGAGATCGACGCCTTCGTCAAAGCCCACTTCTCGCTGTGACCGCGATGAAACCCGCCATCGTCCTGTTGTCCGGCGGCCTCGATTCGGCCACCACCTTGGCCATCGCCAAGGCCGAGGGCTTCCGGCCGGCGGCGCTGTCCTTCCGCTATGGCCAGCGCCATGCGGTCGAGATCGAGGCGGCCGGCCGCGTCGCCGCCGCCCAGGGCATCGCCGATCACCGCATCGTCGATATCGACCTCGCCGTCTTTGGCGGCTCGGCCCTGACCGGCGACATCCCGGTGCCCAAGGACCGCGCCGATGCGGAAATCGCCGACGGCATCCCGGTGACCTATGTGCCGGCCCGCAACACCATCATGCTGTCCTTCGCCCTGGCCTTCGCCGAGGTGACCGGCGCCGCCGACATCTTCGTCGGCGTCAACGCCGTCGATTATTCGGGCTATCCCGATTGCCGCCCCGAATACGTCGCCGCCTTCGAGGCGATGGCCAACCTGGCCACCAAGGCCGGGGTCGAGGGCCGCAAGCTGACGGTGCACGCGCCGCTGATTCGCCTGACCAAGGGCGAGATCATCCGGCGCGGCCTGGAATTGGGCGTCGACTACGCCTTGACCTGCAGCTGTTACGACCCGACGCCCACCGGCATCGCCTGCGGCCATTGCGACGCCTGCCGGCTGCGCCTCAAGGGCTTCGCCGAGGCCGGCCGCGCCGACCCCGTCGCCTACGCCTGATTTTGACCGTCAATCGCCCAGCGTCCGCCGCAACAGGTCGAGAAGCTGGCGGCCGTTGACCGGCTTGTGCAGGATCGGCAGGCCCGAGGCGGCGGCGTGGCGCAGGCGATCGACGGCGGTATCGCCGGTGACCAGCACGGCGGGAATGTCGCCATAGGCATCGCGGACGCTCTCGATCGCCTCGGTACCGGTGCGGCCTTCCTTGAGGCGGTAATCGGCCAGGATGAAGCGCGGCGCCTCGGCCCTATCGTTCAACAGCGCCATCGCCTCGTCGGTGGATTGCGCCGCCGCCACCCGGTAGCCCCAGCTTTCGAACAGCATCTGATAGCCGGCGAGGACAATGGCCTCATCCTCGATGACAACGATCAACGGCGCCGCACTATCGACATCCAGACTGCCCACACGCCCAACCCATCGGAGTTTCGCACAGGCTGGATAATGAGCCATCGCAGATGCGAGGAAAACATCTTCCATCGCCATACTGGCGTATGACCTTCGCGATACCTTGGGTCTCGGCGGCGGTGGCGGGTGCGGTTGACACCATCCGCCCGGCCGCCGATACTCGCCGCCGCCTTCCCTCGGGTAGTTTTGAAATGCCGCACGTCAACGACGCCCCCGATCCCGGCCGGGCCATCGCCTTCCAGGGTTTCCCCGGCGCTTATTCGCATGTCGCCTGCCTCAACGCCTATCCGGCGATGCAGCCGCTGCCCTGCCTGACCTTCGAGGACGTCTTCGCCGCGGTGCGCGAGGGGCGCGCCCGCTACGCCATGATTCCGATCGACAATTCGGTGGCGGGCCGGGTGGCCGACGTTCACCACCTGATGCCCTATGCCGGCCTGCACATCATCGCCGAGCATTTCGAGCGCATCAGCCATCACCTGCTGGCGGTCAAGGGCGCCACGCTGGAAACGATCAAAGCGGTCGAGAGCCACGTCCACGCGCTGGGTCAGTGCCGCAACCTGATCCGCCAGATGGGTCTTACCGCCATCGTCGGCGCCGACACCGCCGGCGCCGCCGCCCAATTGGCCGAGAGCGGCGACACCAGCCGCGCGGCCATCGCCTCGGGCCTGGCCGGCGAGATTTACGGACTGGAGACGCTGAAGGCGGGTGTCGAGGACGCGCCGCACAACACCACCCGCTTCCTGGTACTGTCCCGCGAGGCGGTCGAGCCCAATCCCAACCTGCCCTGCGTCACCACCTTCGTCTTCCGGGTGCGCAACGTCCCGGCGGCGCTGTACAAGGCGCTGGGCGGCTTCGCCACCAACGGCGTCAACATCACCAAGCTGGAAAGCTATCTGGTGGCCGGCGAGTTCGTCGCCGCCCAGTTCTACGTCGACGTCGAAGCCCACCCGGCCAGCCGCAACCTGCGTCTGGCGCTGGAGGAACTGGACTTCTACAGCCACGAGGTCCGCATCCTGGGCGTCTACCCCGCCCACGGCTTCCGCCAGACCCAGCGCCCCGCCGGCGAGTAGCCACCCCAACCCCTGGTATCGGCCGCGCCCCCGCCGCACAAATTGTGCGCAAAAATTGTTTCAATTTTAATTAATTTTGCCCTATTTAGGGGCACATCGATTGCACCGATGGGGAGATCAGCGCAATGACGCCGTCGATTCATGTCCGCACCTTCGCCCGCCGCTTCCTCCACTTGGGGCTGGTTCCCCGCATCATGGCGCTGTCGGTCTTCGGCGTGGTTCTGCTGGGCGCGGCGGTGATCGCCCTGACCTGGGTGCTGCTGCACGATTCGGCGGAGAAGACCGCGCGGGAACGGGTCGACACCAACATCAAGGTCGCCTGGGACGTGGTGCGCGCCAAGGGCGCGACCTTCGCCCTCGCCGACGGCAAGCTGCTGGCCGGCGACATCGTCCTCAACGGCAATTCCGAGTTGGTCGACAAGGTCAAGGCGCTGGTCGGCGGCACCTGCACCATCTTCATGGGCGACACCCGCGTCGCCACCAACGTGGTCAAAGCCGACGGCACTCGGGCGGTCGGCACCCAATTGGCCCGCACCGCCGCCTACCAATCGGTGTTCGAACGGAAGGCCCCCTTCCGCGGTGAGGTCGCCATCCTGGGCGAACCCTACATGACCGCCTACGACCCCATCCTCGACCCCGCCGGCCAGGTGATCGGCGTGCTTTTCGTCGGCATCAAGAAGGCCGACTTCCTTCAGGCCGCCAACGACACCCTGTGGACGGTGGCCGGCGTCACCGTGGCGGTGGTGCTGCTGGTGATCGCCGTCAGCACCGTGGTCGCCCGCCGCAAGCTGGCGGCTCCCCTGAAGGCCAGCATCGCGGTGATGCGCGAACTGGCCGAAGGCCATCTCGACGTCGAGGTTCCGGCCGCCGCCAACGAGGATGAGATCGGCGAGATGATGCGGTCGCTGGCGGTGTTCAAGGCCAACGGTCTCGAACGCCACCGGCTGGAGGAGCGCGAGCGCGCCGAGCGGACGGCGCGCGACCGCCGCCAGACCGCCGTCGACAAGCTGACCCACGATTTCAACACCAGCGTCCATGGCGTGCTACAGGCGGTTACCGCCTCGGCCGAGCAATTGCGCGATGCCGCTCATTCGATGTCGTCGATCGCCATCGAGACCAGCCGCCAATCCACCGTGGTGGCCGCCGCCGCCGAAGAGGCCTCGGTCAACGTCGAGACGGTGGCGGCATCGTCCGAGGAACTGGCCGCCTCCGAATCGGAAATCGCCCGCCAGATCACCCGGTCGACCGAGGTCACCCACCGCGCCGCCGAAGAGGCGGCGCGCGTCAACGAGATCGTCCAGAGCCTGTCCGAGGCCACCGGCCGCATCGGCGACATCATCGGCCTGATCAACGACATCGCCGCGCAGACCAACCTGTTGGCCTTGAACGCCACCATCGAGGCGGCCCGGGCCGGCGAGGCCGGCAAGGGCTTCGCCGTCGTCGCCAACGAGGTCAAGAGTCTCGCCAGCCAGACCGCCAAGGCCACCGACGAGATCATCGTCCACATCGATTCGGTACAGCGGGTCACCGGCGAGGCGGTGCGCGCCATCCAGGGCATCGGCCACACCATCACCGAAATCACCGAAAGCTCGGCGGCCATCGCCGCCGCCGTCGAGGAACAGACCGCCGCCACCTCTGAAATCGCCCGCAACGTCCAGCAGGCTTCGGCCGGGACCCGCGAGGTAACCTCCAGCATCATCCTGGTCAGCGACGGCGCCACCACGACGGGAAGCACCGCCCAGCAGGTGCTGGCCACCGCCGAGCATCTTTCCAGCCAGTCCCATGATCTGGCCGGAGAGGTCGAGGACTTCCTGTCGGCGATCAAGACCGCCGGCGACCGCCGTTCGGCGGAACGTATCGACGTGCGTCTGGCGGCATCGTGGGAAATGGGCGGCAACAGCGGCAAGACCACCGTACTCGACGTTTCGGTTGGCGGCGCCCGCATCGACGGATCGTTGAACAAGCCCGCCGGCACGGCGCTGGAACTGGCGATCACCGGCTGGCCGAAACTGAAGGCCAGGGTGGTCAGCTGCGACGAGACCTGCAGCCATCTGCAATTCTCGCTCGACGCGGTGACCCGCGCCCAGATCGAGGCGGCCATCCAACCGCTGACCGCCCCGATGGCGGCCTAGAAGCTTCAGCGAGCATTGAGCGAGCGGATCGGCATGCATGCCGATCCCCCGGAGGGAAGGGCGCGGATGCGCCCGCCCGGCGAAGGCCAAAAACGAGAATCTAGACCGTGACGCACATTTTGGGCGTCACGGTCTAGCCGCGTTTTGCCCGCCGCCAGGCCAAGGCCAGCAGGCCGAGGCCAACCAGCGGGCCCAGCGGCAGCCCGGCCGCCATTGCCAGCGGCCGCGACGACAGGGCGATGGCGACCGCCAGCACCGCGAACGCCTTTTCCCAGGCGAGCCAACCGGTGCGCCGGGCGTCCACCGCCAGCCAGGCCAGGCAGATCGCCGCCGGCAGCAGGTCGTAGATCAGGATCACCGGCACCGCCACCATGGTGCCGGCCAGCAGCGCGATGGCGCGGGGCGCCATCCATCGGCAGCGGCGCCAGATGATCGCCACCATCGTCGCCGCCATCAGCGTCGCGGCGGCCTGGAGAACGGTGGCCAGGAGGGGCGGCGCCCCCAGCGTCAAGGCGGCGGCGAAGGGGCTGACCAGTCCGCTGGCGGGGATGCGGCCACCGGCGAAGGTGCCGGGCGCGGTGCCGGCGAAGGTGTGCAGATAGGCCGGCCAGATGTCGATACCGAAACAGAGGGTGACCAGCCCGGCCAGACCGGCCACCGTCATCGCCGCCGCCGCCGCCGTCCGCCAGTACCCACCAGCCACCAGCGCCACCGGTATCAGCAGGCCGAAATGCGGCTTGTAGCACAGGCAGCCGAACGCCAGGCCGGCCAGCCACGGCCGGCGGCGGTCGAGCGCCGCGGTGGCGAAACCGAACAGCGCCGCCGTCAGCAGCGAGTTCTGGCCAATGGCGAAGGCGATCGGCGCCGCCGGGAAGGCGAGATAGGGAATCAGGCTGGCGCCACGCCCAAGGATGGCGCGCAGCGCCGTCGCGAATAGGACCGCCTGCCCCAGCGCCCAGACGGCGAAGGCCCCCAGATAGGGCAGCGCCGCCAGCGGCGCGCACAGCAGCAGCAGCACCGGCGGATAGAAGAAGAAATTGTACTCGACGTCGGGGTGGCCGTAGATGCGCTGCTGCGCCAGGTGATGGGCGGCAAGATCGTAGGCCAGCGCCGGCGTGCCGTCCGCCGCCAGCCGCCCGGCGGCGTAGAAGCTGCTGAAATCGGTGGCCGGCGGCACCTTCAGCGGCACGATCAGCCCGTGCATGCCGGCGGCGATGAACAGCAGCACCGCCGCCTCGATCACCAGCAGAATCAGGCCATAGGCGCGGATGCGCCGGGAATCGAGCCAGTCGCCGCTTTTCAGGCGGGCAAGCAGCACCGAGGGGGGAAGCGGTCCGGACATGACGATGGCAGCCTTCCATGGGCCGGCGTCGGGGTCAAGGGACGCCCCGACACGGCCCCAAACCTACGCATTAGCCCATGTTGGGGAGATTGAAACCGGCGCTCGGGCGACGCCATATCGCAATTTGGGGTTGGACCATGGCAAGGCGGGGCGGCAAATGGCACTGGTCTGGAAAGATGCGTACCGAACCGGTCACCTGACGGTGGATGGCGACCATGAGAAGCTGTTCGCGATCACCAACGACTTCTGCGCGGCGAAGGATGTCGCGGCGGCGAAGGTGACGCTGGGCCGCTTGCTGGATTACGCCGGCTCGCATTTCGCCCGCGAGGAGGCGGTGCTGGCCGCCTGCGGACCGAAGCCCGAGACCCTGTATTTCCACCAGCAATCCCATGCGGTGCTGGCCAAGCGGCTGCACGCGTTGATCCTGAAATTCGGCGGCGCCGCCGATTCCCGCATCGTCAAGGAAACCGCCGCGCTGCTGGAAATGTGGGTGTTCAACCACGTGGTCAAGGATGACGTGAAGATCAAGCCGATCCTGGAGAAGCACGTCACCGTCAAAGGCAAGACGGCGGCGCGCTAAAAGCACTCCTCTTCCAGCTTGGCCAGCGCCGCCAGCGCCTCGGCGTCGTCGTGCTCTTCAAACAATTCGACCATGTAATAGGTGTGGGAGTGCAGCAGCAGCAGCTTGTCGCTGACCGGCAGCGCCTCGGCGTCGGCCTTGGTCAGCCGTTCCTTGAAGCGCTCCCACAGTTTGTTGGACTTCGCCGGATCGTCGATGTAACGGCGCAGATGGCCGAGGACGACGGCCATGTTGCCGTCGAAATCGATCGAGTTGAAACTGACGTAGCGGTCGGCGGCTCCAGACATTTTCATGCCCCTGGCGAAGGAATGGCGTCCCCCACCTTCGCCACCGCCCGGGCGGCGCGCAACCACCCCGGCACCAACCGCATCGGCGCCGCACGAACGGCATAATTCCAGCACGAACGACAGCGAATCACACCGCCAGCAGACCCCGCACCAGGCCGACCTTGTCGCGGCCGACGGTGACGCGAGGCGCGTTCTCGCCGGCCAGCAGCAGGGTCCAGCGGCCGTCATGGCGCTCGGCGGCAAGAACATGGCGCAGGTTGACGGCGTGCCGACGGTGAACGCGAATGAACAGCCGGGGATCGACCCGCCGTTCGACCTCGGCCAGCGACAGCGGGCAAAGATGGGTGCCGGCCAGGGTGACCGCCTCGCAGTAATGGCCCTGGGCGTTCAGGCAGACGACATCGGCGATATCGACCAGGCCGGTGGCGCCGCCACGCAGTACCGGCAGCTTCAGCAGATGCTGGCGATCGCCCTCGCCGCCGGCCATGGCGACATCGCCCAGCGCGTGGAACATCATGCAATAGCCGCGCTCGCCCAGCAGGGTGACCTTGGCGACCAGACTACCCATCGGCGTCGTCACCACCATCGCCGCCGTGCCGTCGGCCGCCATCTCGGCCGATTCGAGCAGCCAGCGCACCTTCGAGCGCGCCGCCGGCGGGTGAAAGTCGAGGATATCGGCGCCGATCGCCTTGGCCTCGTCGACCGCCAACAGCCGCCGCGCCAGGGCGTTGAGCGAAACGATCCGCCGCCCCTGGTCGAGATTGACCACGCCGGTCGGCGCCCGTTGCAGACGATACTCGAAACTGTTGGATGGAGGAGGCGCGCGCCGGATCATAACGCGATCTTCGCCGCAGCCGATGGAAGCCGCAAGCGATCCGTTGTGGGACCGGATCGGCCCGCCGGTGGGTATTTTCCGATCCTGCCGCTGGCGTCCGTCCGATGATAATTCCCCATGGCGTGGCCTTCGCCTCTTCGGGCGAGGGAGCCGCCCGGACTCATGAAAAGATTTTCCGACGATGCCTCGCCCGGCCCCGCCACCGGACCGCCCCGATCATCCGACCCCGCTCGAGGCCCTGGGCGACAGCGCCTTCTCACGGGTTGCCGAGGCCAGTCAATCCGACGGAAACGCCGTTCGCCCGCTCTGCGACGCCGCCGCGAACTACCCGGCGTGGCTTGGGGCCATCGCCGAGGCGCGGCTGACCGTGCATCTGGAAAACTACATCATCGCCGAGGACGGCGTCGGCCGGGCCTTTTCCGCCGCCTTGATCGCGGCGACCCGTCGCGGGGTTCGCTGCCGCGTTCTTTATGATTGGCTGGGGTGCTGGACCAAGACCTCCGCCCGGTTCTGGACCACTTTGCGCACCGCCGGCGTCGAGGTCCGTCGCTACAATCCGCCGCGCCTGGGCAATCCCCTGGCCTGGATCAGCCGCGACCACCGCAAACTGCTTTGCGTGGATGGCCGGATGGCGTTCGTCGGCGGCCTGTGCATCAGCCATGACTGGGAGGGCATCCCACCCAGACGGGATACGGCGGTCGAGGTCCGGGGCCCGGCCGTCGCCCATCTCGAAGCGGCGTTCCGCGACAGTTGGGCAACGGCCGCCCCCCCGATCGCCGCCGAGGACCCGACACGCCCCGATGACACCGCGCGGCCGGGCGCCCTGTCCGTGTGGGTCATCGCCGGCCATCCCAACGATATGGGCCTTTACCGGCTGGAGCAGTTGATCGCCGAAATCGTCGAGCGCTCGCTGTGGCTGGCCGACGCCTATTTCGTGGCCACCACCGGCTATGTTCGGGCCTTGAGCGGGGCGGCGCGGGCCGGCGTCGATGTCCGTCTACTGGTGCCGGGATCCAGCAACTGGCCGATTGTCGGGACGTTGTCGCGGGCGGGCTATCGGCCGTTGCTGGAGGCCGGAGTCCGCGTGTTCGAATGGAACGGTCCGATGATGCACGCCAAGACGGCGGTGGCCGACGGCTGTTGGACGCGCGTCGGCTCAAGCAATTCAAATTTCGCCAGTTGGATCAGCAATCGGGAATTGGACGTCACCATCAAGGATCGGGCCTTCGCCAAGGAGATGGAGGCCCAGTACGAACAAGACCTCGGCAACGCCACCGAGATCGCGCTCGGCCCCGGGCGGGGGCGCCCGACCGACCTGGAAAACGTGGTCAGCCCCTGGCGCACCGCCCACGCCAGCCGGCTGGTCGCCGGCGTCGTCGGCTTGGGCAACATCGTCGGCGCCACGGTAAGCCAGCATCGCACCCCCGGCCCCGCCGAGGCTATCGTCCTGTCGGCGGCGGCCGCCGCGCTGCTGGCCCTCAGCCTGGCGGCGTTCCTGACGCCCCATCTGATCGCCTTCGCGCTTGGCGCCATCGCCGCCTGGGTCGGCGTGACCATTCTCGTCCGCGCCTGGAAGCTGCGCCCTGGTCCAAGACCGTGACCGGAGACCGGACGATCATCAGTTGGAACCTGTTGCATCGGTCCGGGGCGACGCTGGAACAAATCAAAGGCTTGGTCGCCGGCAACGCGCCCGACTTGCTGTTGTTGCAGGAAGCCACCGCCGCCATCGACGCCCTGCCCTTCGAGATCGGCGGATATTACGTCCGGAACGCCCTGCCGGGCCGAGCGCACGGCCTGGCGACTTGGAGTCCGTTACCGCTCGCCCACCCTCCGTCGACGCTGGCGCTGCCGCCCGGCATGCTGGTTCGGCGCATCTGCCAACTTGTCGATCTCGGCGATTTCACGGTGGCGAATGTGCACCTGTCCCACGGCCAGCTGTTGAATCGCCGACAATTGCGACGCATCGCCCGAGCCCTGCCGACCTCGGCCGCGATCATCGGCGACTGCAACATGCTGGGGCCTTCGCTGCTGCTCGGCTTTCACGATGTCGGGCCACGCCAGCCAACCCACGCGGCCGGCGCCGTCTTGCCTCTCCGGCTCGACCGTTGCCTGGTGCGCGGTTTGAGATGCGTCGGCGCCGAGGCGCTCAATCGCGGTGATTCCGACCATCGACCGATCCTTGTCCGCCTGTCCACCGGTGGCGGCGGGCGGAAGGGGCGGCGCTCCGCAGCCTGCGTAGTTTCCGATTCTGCCGCGGACCGACGCCAATGTCGATAGTTAGGAATGACAAAAAGCTGACGTGACGCGGCATAGCGGATGCCGCCAATACAATCATGCACAAATACAATCAATAAATCCCAATCGCCACGACGAATTGTATCGGTGCGGCATAGCGCCATCATTTCAAAGGGACGCACCCATGGGCTACCAGACAGTCAACCCGTTTGACAACAAGCTCGTCAAATCCTTTGACGAGATAACCGACAGTCAGCTTGAGGCGAAGCTCGCGGCCGCGACCGCCCGCTTTGCCACCTGGAAGTCGACGAGCTACGCCGAGCGCGCCGTCATCGTCAACAAGGCCGCCGCGCTGCTCCATGAACGGGCCGATCATTTCGCCCGCATCGTGACGCTGGAGATGGGCAAGCGTATCGGCGAGGCGATGGGCGAGGTCGAGTTCAGCGCACAGATCCTCGCCTACTACGCCAAGAACGCCGAGCGATTCCTGGCCGACGTGCCGCTGCATCCAGGCCAGGGCGAAGGCCACATGGAGAGCGGTCCGCTTGGCGTCATCTTCTGCGTCGAGCCGTGGAACTTTCCCTACTACCAGCTGGCGCGGGTGGCCGGACCGCATCTGATGGCCGGCAACACCGTGGTGGTGAAGCATGCGGGATGCGTCCCGCAATGCGCGATCGCCTTCGAGAAGCTTTGGGTGGACGCCGGGGCGCCGACCGGCCTTTACACCAACCTGCAGATTTCGCATGAGCAATCCGACCACATGATCGACGACCGGCGGATCAAGGGCGTGGCGTTCACCGGCAGCGCCGCCGCGGGCCGGGTCATCGCCGCCGGGGCCGGGAAGAATCTGAAACCGTCCTCGATGGAACTTGGCGGCAGCGATGCCTTCATCGTGCTGGAAGACGCCGACATGGCGCACGCCATCAAATGGGCGGTCTGGGGGCGGATGTACAATTGCGGGCAGACCTGCTGCGCCGCCAAGCGGTTCGTCGTCGTCGAAGCGGTGGCCGACAAGTTCCTGGCGGCGTTCAAGACGGCGCTCGGCGAACTCAAGCCCGGCGACCCGATGGATGAGACGACCACGCTTGGTCCGCTGTCCACCGAATCGGCCCTGTTGCAGTTGCTGGCCCAGGTCGAGACGGCGGTGGCCCACGGCGCGAAGATCGAATTGGGCGGCAAGCGGATCGACCGGCCCGGCGCCTTCATGGAACCGACGATCCTGACCCACGTCGAGCCGGGAAATCCCGCCTTTCGCGAAGAGTTCTTCGGCCCGGTGGCGATGGTCTTCCGCGTCAAGGACGAGGAGGCGGCGATCGCGCTGGCGAACGATTCCGATTACGGCCTCGGCGGGTCCGTCTTCACCACCGACCTGGCGCGCGGCAAGCGCGTCGCCAGCCGGGTCGATACCGGGATGATGTTCATCAACAACATTTCCTGGGCCGACGCCGATCTTCCCTTCGGCGGTATCAAGGACACCGGATACGGCCGTGAACTCGGCGACATGGGCATCCAGGCGTTCGTCAACAAGAAGCTGGTTCGTTACGTCGTCGCCGAAGCGCCGGGCTGAGGCCCGACCGCCCGCGTCGTTCTCGACTTCGCCGGAAGGTAGAGGGGGAAACATCGGGGAAATTGGCTGGGGCGCTAGGATTCGCAGCCAGTCGCCTACGCACTGAAACTACACAGGAAAATGGCCTACATTCGTCATCTGTGCCACATGCGCGTGATGCTGTCCAGCCAACCTTTCTGACCAGTATCGCGGCTCGCGAGTCGCCCGTGAAGAACGCTGACCCTGGCGGATTCGCTGGGCTTGATGCCCCGTCGAAGTAATCGCGAACTGCCGGATTCGGCGGGTTCGCCCCCCGAAATCTGGCAAATTGGTTTTGGCGATTTTG
>Ga0265327_10003517_pt1 | contig 14866 bp, 16 predicted proteins | sample 41621metaG_FD_202089 | JGI IMG/M metagenome (GOLD analysis project Ga0265327, IMG submission 202089) | Rhizosphere microbial communities from Carex aquatilis grown in University of Washington, Seatle, WA, United States - 4-16-21 metaG | ecosystem: Host-associated > Plants > Roots > Rhizosphere... | reverse complement strand
GTGAGTAGGCGGGCGGAAATAAATTTGGAATGGTGCGACGGGAATTAATCCGGCGCGAAATTCAGGGATTGTCTGTTATTTCAATGCGATACGGTGCGTTTGAAGGGTCCGCAAAAGGGGACGCAATCACGCCGATTGCGGCCCCTTTTGCGGTTCGAGAAATGGGCGGAATTCCGCCCATTTCTTCTTGGCTAAATGGCGCCCTTTCGGGATTGCGGCTCCTATTGCGGACCCACCGCGCTACGGGCTGGAATCAGACGGGTCTCGACGCGATGACCTCGGCGGCGACAAATCGAAATCGCCCAAGTCACCCCCGGCAATATTAGCGCCCAACCTATCACACTCATTCCGGGATAGTGAGTGCGCTTCAGCTTCTCCAGTGCCCTGAGCGCGCAACGCGTGAAGATGTGTCATGTAAACGCTATAAATCAAATTGAATAATTTCCCCTGATCTCTGAAGAGGCATCTGCGTTTTTCTGAATCATGCGTGTGCCGTACTGCAAGAGAAAAAATTTCTTCAGCCGCGCTTAGTGCGTTAATATCAAGGCTATAGTCTGATACAACGTCACTTTCCGGGATAATCATATCGCCACGACCGACCAAAAGCCATCCTGGGCTTATCTTGGGAAAGTGCAAAATAATACCGGCTATGATGTCGGCATTTATTTTGTTTTTTCCATTTTCTACATCTGACAGATAACCTGATGATATCGAGAGGCGACCGGCCAACTCGCGTTGTGTCATGTGATAGTAGTTTCGTACGGCCTTAACCCGAGGGCCGATTGCCATCGCGATTTTCTCATACGCCGGTGCGGACGCGGAACCCATATTCGGTTTACCGAAATCTTGTTGACCATGTTCGGCTTATCGAGCAAGATGCTTACATGCTCAAAGCTCGGACGCTCCCATCATGAATACCATACCCCCAGGCCGCTCGCTATACCGAACAATCAGGTCCCGCTTTGTCCTAAGGGGTAGCTCATTGGGTGCTTGGTGCCGAGAAAGTGGCATCACGTTCGCGTGGGCTTACCAGTGCCTCACCGGGCTGCGGTCCGGCCAATCCGCCGCCACGCTTGTCGCTCGCGCCTGGGCCGAATCGGAATAGCGGCAGATGGCTTCCCCCGCCTACCTCACTGTGAAGCAATTCGCCGACAGTATTGGAATTGGCGAGCGAAGGGCGCGAGAAGCGCTCAGGCGCTGTCACGACGGCGGTCAATGGCGGGGATGGGCTCTTAACGTTGTCACCAACCACAGCCGTGGTGGCGCTTCCGGCCTCAGCTATCTCGTCCGCGTCGATAGCCTGCCGCCGGAACTGAGCCTGAGCGCGAAGGCAATGTTCGTCAACGGCACAGACGACGGCAACTCTGCCCCTCTCGCTCTTCCCGCCCCGGCCACCGGCACCGCGCTGGCCGTCCAAAATCAAATGCCGATTTCCCTGCCGGCCATCTCCGCCAGCACGGCGGCGTCAAAGCGGGAATGGGAGTGGAAGTGGGAACTCATCCGTCGCGCGGCAGCCCTTCCCGAGGGTTCGTCCGCCCGCGCGGACATGATTCGCCAGCTTGCGGCGGAGCCCGTGCGGGTACCCGGGGGCGCCCGGCGCCAGGTCGGCGAAAGCACCATTCGCGCCTGGTTGCGTGCGTACGCCGAGAAGGGTCTTGCCGGCCTGTGCCGCAAGCCGCGTTCCGACCGTGGCAATGACAGGGTGATGATTTCCCGAACCTGGGACGATGGCGTGTCGCTCTCCGACGAAGTGAAGGCCGAAATCGTCGCCAAGTTAATCACCCGCGTGAAGAGCGCGTGGGCCGAGGCGGGCGGTGGAAAAGGCAAGGGCGCGGCCAAGGGCGGCGGCGGATGGAAGGTGTGTTGCCGCCTCGCGACAACACGACTGATCGAACTGACGCGCGCCGCTGGCCTTGATCTTCCCACCCAACAACTTCTCGCTCTGTGCGAGGTGCCGCGCGGCTTCGTCGAGAGCCATCGCAACTACGCGATCATCGCCCTGAAGAACAAAGACGCCAAGGCGTTCTTCGACACAGCGGCGCCACGCACACGCCGCACCCGTGACCGGATGGTGCCGATGGAACTGGTGGTGGGCGACGTGCACCACCTCGACATCTACAAGCGTCGGGACGATGGCTCGCTGCACACGCCCAAGCTCATCGGCTGGCTCGATGTCGCAACCAACCGCATGTTCATAACGCTGGTGTTTGTCGAAAAGGGAAGAATGATCCGCCAGGAAGACATTACGGCATCATTTATTGAAATGACCCAGCATCCGGAATGGGGAATGCCGCAGGCGCTCTATCTGGACAACGGCGGAGAGTATTCCAAGCTGGGTTTCGTTGATGACGCCATGAAGCTAGCGACCCTGGCTCAGTGCCAGGACTTCCGCGTGGAGTGCTCCACCGACGCGCGGCGCAAGATGGTCATCCACGCCCAACCGTACAACGCCCCGGCCAAGCCCATTGAAGGCATCTTCGCCGTGCTGGAAGGCGGCGCCTTCGCCATGGTACCCGGCTGGATCGGCGGCAACCGTATGAAGGCAAAGACCAAGAATGTCGGCAGTGAGCCGTCCGTGTTCATCGGTACAGAGGACGAATTTCGGCAAATAATCGCCACTGCGATGGACTACTTCCACACCAACATTCAAGGCGGATCGCTCAAGGGTAAAACACCACGCGAGGCCATTACGACAGCTGTTATGGCGGGATGGAAGAGGACGGATATCGACCCCATGGCTCTGCATGCCGTATTTGCCAAGGAAGTAACTCGCGAGGTTACTCAAGGCGAACTTTCCTACAATGGCACAACATTCCGTGCGACAGAGCTTCTAGGGCTACTGCCAGGAACCAAAGTGCGTGTCCGCATTCCTATCGTCGGTGACAAGAATGCGCTTCCCGTCATGGACGAAAACGGCAGATTTCTATGCATCGCCGAACCGGCCCCACGGTATGACTTCCTTGACCCCGCTGGCGCCACGGACCGTGGGCGCCGCATCAGCGCACAGAACGAAGCCATCCGCGCAATGACCCGCGAAATCGAGCCGCTCGACCTGGTGGCGGAAATGGGCGCGGCGGCGGCTCTCCATCCACCCGCACCTATCCCTCAGAGTGGCGGCACCATCCGTCTGTCCGACGACATGGAAGCCATCTCCCAAGCCGCCAAGCAACTTCCCGCCACCAGGGCGCAAGCGCTCGACGCGCAAACGCAGGCGCGGCTCGCCCAGCGTGCGGCAATGACGAAACTGTTGGCGGCAGGATGAGTTCGACCGGCGGGTGCTTGAACACCCGCCGGCCATAACGCCGGACGGAACCCGGCATCAACCAAGTGAGGTAGCAATGGCTGATATCGTCACTTTACCAACGAGCGGCCGGGAGGAAAAGCCCGGCTTCTGCACTACCCCAACGGCGAGAGACATAGCCGATCGCCTGACCTTCTGCCGCAATCACCACAAGATGGGCTGCATCATTGGCGCGTCTGGTGTCGGCAAGACCACCGCGATCAAGGAGTTCGCCGATAGGGACTCTGGCGTCACGTTGTGCCGCATGACCAGGGCGGCGGGCCGGCTCCAGCCGGGCTTGGTGCGGATCGCCACCGAGATGCACGCCTATGCGACAACCAACATGGGCAGCGCCGACATCTACGACTCCATTTTGCGCAAGCTGTCATATCCCGGAAATCCGCTGCTGATTCTCGACGAAGCCCAGCACATGGATGATGACTTATTGGAATCGGTGCGCGACATCTACGACGAAAGGCCGGTCGGGATCATGCTGGTGGGCAGCACCGAACTCGCCGACCGCTGGGAAGCCAAGTCGGCCGCCAAGCGCCGCAAATGGGCGCAGCTCACCAGCCGCCTGACGGTGCGTCTGGATATCCCAGCCGTTCCGCCGGAGGACATCGCCGCCATGTGCGACCACCACGGCATTAGCGGCAAGCGCTCGCTCGAACTGCTGACCCGATCCGCCGGGCGTGGCGGTGGGTTGCGCAACGTGAATGAGCGGATCGCGCTCGCCCGTAAGTTGGCTGGCGACGGGCCGATCCAGTTGAACAATTTGGAAGAAGCCGAACGCGTCATCGGCGTGCGGGATTGAGGGGGCGGCCATGAATATCGAACACACAGAATACCCGTGCGACAGCCTTGACGATGTCGGGGCCGTTGCCAGCTTTCTCGCCTTTGTACTCGACCAAGCAGCATTTCATAAATTTTCTGGGAGCATGGGTGAGCAAGACTGCAAAGGAATGGCAACCATTGTTGCGTGGATGGCCAACCAAATCGGTATTTGTACCGATGCAGCGCGGGACAAAATGCAAGAAACGGCATTGGACGGAATGAAGCAACTTGGCATTCCACTGGAAGCTCTTGCCGATGAACGTTTGCGCAGTGTCTGGCGGGCCGGATTTTCGCAAGGCGTGGCGCATTGTGGAAAGGGGGTGTGACATGCCCCTTGATCGGAAGCAAATCTCCCTGATCCACGTCGCCAAGGCGCAGCTTCGCCTGGAAGACGACGATTACCGCGCAATTCTGCGCAGTTTCGGCGGGGTGGAGAGTTCCGCCGACCTTGAACCGCCCGGATTCTTGCGGGTGATGGATGCCTTCTCTCGGCTTGGCTTTCGCAGCGACTTCAGTAAGCGGAATTTCGGTGAGCGCGCCGGCATGGCCTCGCCCCGCCAGGTCGCAACCATTCGCAAGCTGTGGGCGGAATACACGGCCGGCGAGGGCACCGATAAGACCCTTGGAAAGTGGCTTGAACGCACGCTCAAGGTCAGTTCACTGCGGTTCATGGCGTCGGATGTGGCGCCAAAGGCGATCACCGCGTTGAAGGCCATGAAGGCAAGGAAGACGGCCGCCATCAGGGCGGTGAGGTAATCAAAGGATGGGAACGGCGAGGAATCAGCAACAACTCGTCGCTTCCCGTCCTCTCCTCCGTCTATTACTGAATGAGTTCAGTATTATTTGGCAAGTCTAGACTGAATAATATCATGACGTAATTCGATGGCGGCTGATATGACGACCTCAACACTCTCTATTCAGGCCGAGGACCGGCGCTTCTACATTCTGCGCCTCCTGGCCAAATCTCCCGACTACTCCCACAACAACGGCGTGATCCAAACCGTCCTTGGCGAGGTTGGGCACCGAGTGTCCCGCGATGTGATCCGCTCCGATATCGAGTGGCTCAATCGGATGGGCCTGGTGACGGTCAAGTGGGTGGGCGACGACGCCTATCAGGTGGCGACCGCGACGGAACGCGGCCTGGATGCCGCTATTGGCCGCGCCATTGTCCCCGGCGTCCGCCGCCCCGATCCGGGGGAGTGACATGCCCAGCCGTTCCAAGGTCGCCAAACTGGACCCGACAATTCGCACCGAATTGGACCGCCTGCTGAAGGACGGCCGCTATACCATTCGCGACATCACCGGCCACCTTCAGCAGCTTGGCGCCGACATCTCGCGCGGATCGGTGCAGCGCTACGGCCAGAAGTTTGAACGGCTGGCGCAGCGGGCGCGGGAGATGAGGGAAATCTCCGGCGCCTTCGCCCGCGAATTGGGCGAGGTGCCGGACAGCGCCGCCACCTCCATGCTGGCGGAAACGCTCAACAATTTTCTCCTCCGTTATGCCGCCGAGGCCGACGATCAAGACCGCCAGATGGACCCCAAGGAAATCATGATGATGGCCCGCGCGGTGAAGGATCTCGCCTCCGCGACGCGGGTGTCATCCGAACTGGAAATGAAGATCGCCGATCGGGTGGCTAAGGAAGCCGCCGCCCGCGTCGAGAAGTGCGGAAGAAAGATGGGCCTCACTCCCGACGTGCTCCGGCGCATCCAGTCGGAGGCGTTCGGAATCGAGTCCCCGGTGTCGATCAGCGGCGAAACCGAATCCCCGCCGGCCCCCGAACAGCAAGGCGCCGGAAAGCTCGATCGCGCCGCCGCCGCCGAAGCGTTGCGGCTGGTGGGGTTGCGCTGATGCTGCCGCCGTCCAGCGAAAAGACCATCGGTTTGGTCCGTCGGGCGGGGCTGCGTCGCACCATCCTTCCTGCCTTGGTGTTTGCCGGTGGGGAGATCGCAAGCCGGAACGTCGTGGATTTCTGCACCGCCAATCTTGGGCGGTTTTCGGCTGCCATTTCTAAGCAATCCGCCGAAATCCTCGCCATCACATCTCCCATTGCACTTTACCAGCTTGGGTGGAAATTCAGCGGAATCAGTGTCTACCTTCCAAAATCGCGTTACAGATCGTTTGCCAAGACGACTATTGCCGAAGCAATCGGCGCCGCACATGCGGCGGCCGTATGCGAGGAATTCGGCGAAGGAACCTTCCTATCTCTCCCGAACATCATCAGCGAGTTCCACGATTTTTATTGTCGTGGTTTTATCCTGTTTCACCATTCCAGAGGGATGTCCCTGCCCTCTGTGGCATTGGCTGCGGGTGTAACTGAGCGGAATATTTACCAGATTGTCGCCGATGAGCGCAGAAACCGGCTGAAGCTGAATCTTGAGCCGACGGCTGCCACCTTCATGGTGTATTGGGACGTGATATTTCCTCCTGCCGACGATCGCGCCGATTTGCGCGCCGCTGAGGGCAATTCGCCTCCTTCCGCCACCATCCCTGCCGCCGATTTATTGAACGCGAAATTGAACGCCCCTACCGCCTCAGAGGGGCATGCCGAATGATGATCCTGGCGCGATTGACGACGGTGGGGCAATGCGGTGTCCGGGGGACCCAAGTGCCGGCGCCTTGCGGCACCCCCTCCGAGTTTACGTCCAAAACGGCCCCAGACACCGACGCCGAGCGTAGCAGAGCCAGCGTCCGCACATCAATCCGTGGAAATGGAGAGCCCCGCCGAAGCGGGGCTCTCGTTCGCGGCCGGACCTTAAATACCGGCATCTACTTCGCCGACCGAAATCGGTTACGTGAACCACCCGTCGCCGGGTGGCGCGTGAGCCAAGGAGCCTGGACAAGCTGCCCAAACCACAGAGTCGAGCTCTGCATTTTCCCACCACGCGAACCCCATCACCGTAGCGCTGTCGGCGGCCGAGATCAACGGCCGCGACTGGCGCGTCACCTTTAGCAAGAGAGAGGATATCCATGTTGGATCGTAAGAAATCCGCGCCCGTGCCCACATCGGCGCCCGAGGCAAAAAGCACGGCGGATGCCGTCGAGGCGACGGCAGGCAACTCGCTATCACCCGCCCGCGCGGCACTCCTTGCCCTTCAGCAGCGAATCGCGGAGGTGCAGGCTTGTTTGGATGTCGCCGAGCGCCCCCTTTTCGGCTTGCGAAGGGCCAAGGAGGAAACCGCGCGCACGCTGGCCGATGCTCTTATCCATCTAGCGGACTTCGACAAGGCCGAACAGCGGGCCGTGAATGAGTGGGCGGTCACCGCTTCCGGCAGCCGTCCGATGCCCGATGTCGAGACGCGTCGTACGCTGGAGCTGGCCGTCAGCGATGCCCGTCGCGAAGACGGCCGAATGGACGAGGCACTGAGCCAGCGCCAGGGTGAAGTGAATATCCTCGAAGCCAAGATGCGCGAGCTCCAACCAAGCCTTTCCAGGCTAATGGTGAATATCCTCTTCGAGGAGGCCGAGGCCATCGGTGAGCGCTATAAAGCTGCCGTCGTCGAGGCGGCGCGCGTCTATGCTGAACTGATCGGCATCAACGCCGTCCTGACCTCCAATTTTCACCATGTGCCGGGGAGCGCGGTTACTCCTCGGCCCATTATCGGCCCGGTTTCGCCGCCGTCGATCATGCCCAGCCAGGTGGAAGCCGTAATCGAAGCGCCGGTTGTATGGCTGGAATGCACCGGTGGACGCGGGGTGGCGGCGCACGTGCGCGATGAAGACATCAACCGCGCCGCCGCTCACTGGCGGGGTTTTCTCCAATGCCTGACGGCAAACGCCGACGCCAGCGCGTCGGATGCGAGGGGGGCATAGCCATGTCGAAAGGCACCAATGCACTCGTTTGGATGGTTCCGCCAAGTTCCCCGTTGACACTCATGATCAGCACGGTGGAGTACGGTGACCAGGTGATTTCCGTTCCGGCGAATGGAAGCGCTCAGGTTCCCGCCAGCCAGATCGCCGCGCTCATGGGTGCCGGATGGGTGATCGCTCCGGCCTCGGGCACAACGGCCAATCGCCCCACAACCGGGCTGTCGCCGGGGCAGCCCTATTTCGATACCACCCTTGGCAAATCGGTGTGGCGCAATGCCGCCAATTCTGGGTGGGTTGATGCAACCGGCACGGCGGCCTAACGGGCAATATGTCATGACCAGCGCCGTGGAAGTCCTTCACCCGCTTATTGAGTTCCTTCCCTACCAGCGGCGCTGGATGGAGGACACCGCCCGCTTCAAGATCGGCATGTTCTCGCGCCAAACAGGCAAGACTTTCGCCACCTGTGCGGAGATCGTACTTGATTGCATCCGGGCGGAGATGGAGGGACGGCGGGTCCGCTGGGTGATATTGTCGCGCGGCGAGCGGCAGGCGGCGGAGGCGATGGACGAGGCAATCAAGCCGTTCTGCAAGGCATTCTATAGGTTGTATGAGGCCGTGTCACAGGCGGCGCCTGAATTCTCGGAGAATGAGTGGCGGGTCGAACGCGATGATGGAGAGGTCGCCACCTACAAGGCCCTTGAGGTGCGCTTTCCCTCCGGTTCACGCATCACGGCGCTGCCGGCCAACCCGGATACCGCGCGCGGATATTCGGCCAACGTGTTCCTGGATGAATTCGCCTTCCACAAGGACTCGCGCGCTATTTGGACGGCACTGTTCCCCATCATCTCCAAGCCGGGTCTGAAGCTGCGAATCACCAGCACGCCCAACGGCAAGGCCAACAAATTCTATGAGCTGTGGACCGGCCAGGATGCCGCTTGGTCGCGCCACCAGGTCGATATTCACCAGGCGGTGAGCGAGGGGCTGATCCGCGATGTTCCGGCCTTGCGCGCCGCTCTCGGAGACGAGGATTCCTGGCGGCAGGAATTCGAGCTTCAGTTCCTCGACGAAGGTTCGGCATGGCTGTCCTATGACGTGATTGTCGCGTGTGAGGACCCCGAAGCCGGACGCCCGGAACTCTATGGCGGGGGCGCCTGCACCATCGGCAATGATATCGCCCGGCGCGGTGATTTGTGGGTGGCGTGGGTCTGGGAACGGGTTGGCGACGTGCTATGGACGCGAGAAATCGTCGAGATGCGCAATGCCAGTTTCGCCGCCCAAGACGCGGAGATCGCCCGGCTAATGGCGCATTACCAGGTGGAGCGCCTCATCATGGATCAGACGGGCATGGGCGAAAAGCCCGTCGAGGATGCGAAGAGCCGCTACGGCTACATCGTTGAAGGCGTCATCCTGGCGGGGAATGCCCGCCTCAACATCGCCACCCGCGCCAAGCAAAACTTCGAGGACCGCAAGGTCCGCATTCCGGCCGCCAATCCCGCCTTGCGTGCCGATTTGCACAAGCTCAAGCGCGTGTTGGGCGATACCGGCGCGCCCCGCCTGGTCGCCGATCGCGATGCCGAAGGTCATGCCGATCGCACGTGGGCGGCCTTCCTCGGGATCGGCGGGGAGAGCGCGGAACCGGCGATCATCGAATTTTACAAACGCGAACTCGCCAAGCGGAATGCGGGCGGGGCAAGGGGGTAGGGATGGCAACACCAGCAGGAACGCGCACCACCATTCCGCAAGGTGTCGTCGCCCGTGTCGCCGCCGGATTCCGCTACCTGATGACAGGCAAGGCGCCGGAGGGATGGTTCGGGCCGTCCGACCCGCCGCCGCCGATGGCACCGCCGGAGACGGCCGGACGCCAGTTCGACTATCCGAGCGGCTACAACATCGGCAGCCAACCCCGCCAGGGTGAGCCGGTGACGTTCCAGCACCTCCGGGCGCTGGCCGACAATTACGACCTGATGCGCCTGGTCATCGAGACGCGCAAGGATCAGCTCTCCAAGGTCCATTGGGCCATTCGTCCGCGCTCCGGTCGCAAGTTGGCGGCCGACGATGCCCGTTGCGCTGAACTGACTGATTTTCTCGCCTATCCCGACCAGGAACATAGCTGGGACGCCTGGTTGCGCATGTTGGTCGAGGACATGCTGGTAATCGACGCGGCAACCCTCTATGTCCGGCGGACGCGCGGCGGCAAGGTGTACGGGTTGGAGCCGGTGGATGGCGCCACCATCCGCCGCGTGCTTGACGATCATGGGCGGACCCCGGCATCCCCGGCGCCGGCCTATCAGCAGGTGCTAAAGGGGCTTCCCGCCGTCGATTACACCCGCGACCAGCTCCTCTATTTGCCGCGCAATCTCCGCAGCAGCCGCGTTTACGGCATGAGCCCGGTTGAACAGGTGGTGATGACCGTCAACATCGCGCTCCGGCGCCAGGTCCACCAGCTCGAATATTACACCGAAGGCACCACGCCCGACGCGATCGCCGGGGTTCCGGATGGCTGGACACCTCAGCAGATCGCGCAGTTCCAGGACTATTGGGACGCGATGCTGGCGGACAACACCGCCGAGCGCCGCCATGTCCGATTCGTCCCCGGCGCCGTTGCCAAGAACTTCGTGGTGACCAAGGGGGGGCCACTCAAGGACGATTATGACGAATGGCTGGCGCGGATCGTCTGCTACGCCTTCAGCGTATCAAATCAGCCATTCGTCAAGCAGATGAGCCGGGCGACCTCGGAAACGGCGCAGCAGCAATCCGAGGAAGAGGGCTTGGCCCCACTGAAGAAGTGGACCAAGAGCCTCATTGATCGGGTGTTGCGTCAGTGCTTCGGCTACGACGATTTGGAATTCGTGTGGCGCACCGAGGAAGATGTTGATCCGCTGACACAGACCCAGATCATGGATACCAAGCTCCGCTCGGGGGCCATGACAATCAACGAGGTCCGCGCCGCCGATGGCCTTGACGGCTTCGAGAGTGGCAACGTGCCCCTGGTTTACACCACTGGAGGCGCCGTCCGATTGGCCGACCTGGTGAGCGCGCCGCCTCCAAGCGGGATGGTGAAGAGGACTCCGGCTCCCGCCATCAACCGGCCCTCAAAGTCCAATTGCCATGGCCTTTAACGATGATTGAATCGCCGTTGATGGCGGGTTTCCCACCCCTTTTCGGCCGAGACATGCCTCTTGATTTACCTCGGCCGCCCACCTTACACTCTGGCCTGCCTGTTGATGACGGAAGACCCATCCGTCGCGCCGCGCAAGCGGTAACTAAGGGCGCAAGCCCCCAAGAGATCCGCGATGGGGAACGGCTCAGGCAGAAAGGCTCGACGCAAGTCGGGCTTTTTTCTGGGAGATGGGGCCGCCGCCAAGGCGTTGACGCGATGATGGAGCGCCCCGCGCTGGCACACCAAGACACGCTTGGACACGCCTAGGCACGGTTCCCAGTCCAGAATAATTAGAGCCACAGCGAGATAATTAATACCGGACTATGAGGTTATGCACGGTTGTGGCTGTGCTACTGGCGTCAATGAGCCTATCTATGCATGGAGCGCTAGCGATGGATAAATAGGCAATCAGGGTCAGAGTGCGATTTGCCATGCCTTTCCTCTCCCCGCACAGCCTCCACCCAATGGTTGCGCACCAAAGTCTACGGCAGACGAGATAGGAAGGAAGACGCGAAAGACGGGGGCGGCATCGTCTCGACGGGGGTTCACCTCGGAGAAGAAAATCCCCTCCGTGCTCTCCGTGACCTCCGTGGTGCCCACCATTCCGGCCACCGCTCCCGCGTGAAAGATTCCTCACTTCGTTCGGAATGACATCCCCTGGTAAACGGGGGCGGGAAGATGACAATGCCGGCTGGCGACCCAATTTCACCGGATCGAAACCTGACCACGTTGCCCCGACGGCAACGGCGAAGCATTGCAAACCATCCGGGTTGGAGTATCTTCCACGGCCTGACTCAAGCCCGACGAGGACGACCATTTCCGCGCACGACAAACCGGGCCTGACCTATCGTGACGCCGGGGTCGATATCGACGCCGGCGAAGCCCTGGTCGAGGCCATCAAGCCGCTCGCCAAATCCACCGCCCGCACCGGCGGCGCCGCCGGTCTTGGCGGCTTTGGCGCCCTGTTCGACCCCAAGGCGGCCGGCTTCACCGACCCCATCCTGGTCGCCACCACCGACGGCGTCGGCACCAAGCTGAAGGTGGCGATCGAATCGGGCCGCCATGACGGGGTGGGCATCGACCTGGTGGCGATGTGCGTCAACGATCTGGTGGTCCAGGGCGCCGAGCCGCTGTTCTTCCTGGATTACTTCGCCACCGGCAAACTCGACGTCGCCGCCGGCACCGCCATCGTCGCCGGCATCGCCGAGGGCTGCCGCCAGGCCGGTTGCGCCCTGGTCGGCGGCGAGACGGCCGAGATGCCCGGCATGTACGCCAAGGGCGATTACGACCTCGCCGGCTTTTCGGTCGGCGCCGCCGAGCGCGGCCGCCTGCTGCCGACCGAGGACGTCAATCCCGGCGACGTGATCCTGGGCCTGGCCTCGACCGGCATCCATTCCAACGGCTATTCGCTGGTGCGGCGCATCGTCGAGCGGGCCAAGCTGGACTATGCCGCCCCCGCCCCCTTCGACCCGGCCCATTCGCTGGGCGAGGCGCTGCTGGCCCCCACCCGCATCTATGTGAAAAGCTGTCTGGCCGCGATCAAGGCTGGGACGCTGAAGGCGCTGGCCCACATCACCGGCGGCGGCCTGATCGAGAATGTGCCGCGGGTGCTGCCCGAAGGCGTGGTCGCCGACATCGACGCCACCAGCTGGACGCTGCCGCCGGTCTTCGCCTGGCTGGCCAAGGAGGGCGGCGTCGCCGCCTTCGAGATGGCGCGGACCTTCAATTGCGGCATCGGCATGGTGGCGGTGGCCGCCCCCGACAAGGCGGCCGAGACGGCCAGGATCCTGTCCGCCCACGGCGAAACGGTGTTCACCATCGGCCGCATCCGGGCGCGGGTGGGCGACGAGCCGCAAAGCCAGGTGAGCGGCCAGGAGAAATGGGCGTGACGACACGCCGCAAGGTCGGCGTGCTGGTTTCGGGGCGCGGCAGCAATCTGCAGGCGCTGATCGATGCCTGCGCCGATCCGGCCTTCCCGGCCGAGATCGCCCTGGTGATCTCGAACGTGCCCGGCGTCTTCGCCCTGGCACGGGCGGCGAAGGCCGGCATCCCGACGCTGACCATCCCCCACAAACCCTTCCCCAGCCGCGAAGCCTTCGACGCCGAAATGGACAAGGCGCTTCGCGCCGCCGGCATCGAGATCGTCTGCCTGGCCGGCTTCATGCGCCTGCTGTCGGCCGGCTTCGCCGAGGGCTGGCGGGGGGCGATGATCAACATCCATCCGGCGCTGCTGCCGTCGTTCAAGGGCCTGCACACCCATCGCCGCGCCATCGAGGCCGGGGTCAAGCTGCACGGCTGCACCGTCCATCTGGTCACCCCCGAACTCGACGACGGCCCCATCCTGGTCCAGGCCGCCGTGCCGGTGCTGGCCGATGACGACGAGGACAGCCTTGCCGCCCGGGTGCTGACGCAGGAGCACCGCTGCTATCCGCTGGCGCTTCGGCTGCTGGCCGAGGGACGGGTCCGTCTCGACGGCGGCCGCGCCCTGGTCGACTCGCCGGCGCCCCAGGCGGCGCTGGTTCATCCCGCCCCGTAAAGGAATCCGATGGCCTCGACCGAATCCCGCCGCCGCACCTTGGTGCTTGTCATCATCTTCGGCCTGCTGATCGCCTTCGGGCTGGTCGGCGCCATCTGCATCGACCAGGGCCGCCCGGTGGTGGCCAATCTGGCGGCGACCGCCGACGCGGCGCTGAAGGTCCGAGGCGCCGCCCTGTCGGTGGAAACCGCCCGCCGTCTGGCCGCCGAAGGCAAGGAATCCGAGGCGTCGAAGCTGCTGGGCGAAACCGTCGAAACCCTGAAATCGGTGGAAGCCGCCGAGACCGACAGCCAGCGCCGCGCCCTGATGGCGGCGGCGCGCCACAAGACCGACACCTTCGCGGCGCGGTTCAATCCCGATTCCGGCGCCACCCTGGCCGACGCCCTGGCCGACCTCGACGCCCGCCAGAGCAAGGACATCCTGACGGCCGAGGTCGAGGGCTCGGCCAGCATCCTCAACGCCGCGGCGCTTTACGTCGTGCTGCTGATCATCGTCGTCACCGCCTCGGCCGGCACCGCCCTGATCGGTTTCAGGGCGCCGCGCTGACGGCCGAGAGTGCTTTGGGCACGAAACGCGCCCGCCCTTTCATTCGTCATCACCGGGCTTGACCCGGTGATCCACGTGGTGACGCCCAGTCCATTGTTTCTAAATATATTATGGTGGAATCACGTGGATGCCCGTGTCGAGCACGGGCATGACGGGGAAGGGGGGGGCCGGAATAAGCCGGACAGCCGTGGGCTTGCCCCGGCCATCCATGCTACCGGTTGCCGACGCCATAAGGCAGACGCATGATGCGGGCATGCAAGGCGGCTGGACCTACATCATGACGAATCAACCGAATGGCACGCTTTACGTCGGCGTGACCAGTGATCTGGCGCGTCGAACGTGGGAGCACCGAGAAGGCGTTGCGGATGGCTTCACCAAGCGCTACGGCCTGAAAAGGCTGGTTTACTACGAGCGCTACGGGGATATCCGAATCGCCATTCAGCGCGAGAAGAACCTCAAGCACTGGCCCAGAGCCTGGAAGGTCCGACTGATCCAGGCAAACAATCCCAATTGGGAAGACCTCTACGAGGGGCTGGCGTAAGCGTGGATCACCGAGTCAAGCCCGGTGATGACGAATTGTCGGTAACATGCGAAGTGTCCGGAGTTTGTAGCAAGTGATCTGACCGGTTTTAGAATCGCTCCAGCGGAGGGGGCGACGATGGGCCGGACAGGTGTGCTACAGGAGATCCGCATGCTGCGGTT
>Ga0265327_10003516_pt1 | contig 14866 bp, 14 predicted proteins | sample 41621metaG_FD_202089 | JGI IMG/M metagenome (GOLD analysis project Ga0265327, IMG submission 202089) | Rhizosphere microbial communities from Carex aquatilis grown in University of Washington, Seatle, WA, United States - 4-16-21 metaG | ecosystem: Host-associated > Plants > Roots > Rhizosphere... | reverse complement strand
CACTGCTGTCCCACAGGGTTTCTTGAATCGGATCAAAGGGCTAACTCCCACTGGTCGGCAGCGATCCGGCATGGTGGCGGGGCGTTTGTCAGCAAGGCCAAGAGATCGCGGCGCAGAAACAAGTTGAGTTGCAGCAGTCGGGCGATCTGCTGCAGCGACATGGCGACACCCGACGAGAATTTCAGGTAGGCGAGCAGCAGGCTCAGGCAGAGGGCAACCCAGATTTGGGTGAGGACGGCGTTCTTCGACGTACCGACGAAGCCCTTGAGCTTGAGGTTCTGCTTGATCCACTTGAAGAACAGTTCGACCTGCCAGCGGGATTTATAGATGTCGGCGATGGTCCTGGCCGAGAGATGGTCGATATTGGTCAGGAATTCATAGGTCTTGCCGGTGTCGGGGCAGAGATAGGCGACCAGACGCAGCGGCCGCACCCCCATCTGGCGGGGACGCTTTCCGTTGAAGGCGATGGTGCGGTCGGCCAGCACGCCGTCTTCGCCCGATACGGGGCTCTCGGCCTGGACGGTGGCGTCCATGTTGGCGCGGGCGCGGGTGACGAAGAAAACGCCCTGCCGATCAAGCGCATGCAGCCAGCCGTAATCGCTGTAGCCTTTGTCGAAGACGAGGATGGAGCCGCGTGGAAACGCCAGGCCGCGCGCTCCGGCGAGATCGCTGACCCGGCTTTCGGTGACGACCGCGAAGGCCGGCAGCATCCCATCCTGATCAAGCCCCAGATGCAGCTTCATCGCGGCCTTGCCCAAGGCGTAATGCGCCCAGGGAAACACCGAGAGCGACAGGTCGATCAGGGACGAGTCGAGGGCGTAGAGCTTGTTCTGGAACGAAAACCCGTGACGCGGCGCGACACGCTGGCAACGCTGGTACAATTTGGCGAACAGCGCCTCGTACAGCGTCCAGGGCTGCTCCTCGTTGACGCGAGCCAGGGAGGTCCGCGACACCGGCCGGGCACCGAGATGATAAAGCCGTGCCGCCTGCGCCCCCAGATTGGCGACGATGTCGCGCAGACTGTGACGCTTGGCCAGATGCCCGGTTGCCAGGGCGACAAACTGCGAATACCGCGTCATCCGCCGCAGCGGCGCCCCGGCATGATGGTCTGCCGCCAGGGCATCGAAATCATGTCGCGGAACCAGTTTCAAGAACTGACCGAAAATTGTGCTATGATGCCCCATGGCTTGGTTTCCTGTTCGGTATCAATGACTTGTCGCGATTTCATTGTACCATCGGGCGGGGAACCAAGCCGCCGTTTCTTGCATCCCTGTGGGACAGCAGTGACTTCAACCCGGATCTCGATGGCGGCGCCTGGCGGCAATTCGGCCCAACTCTGGTACCGGGCTGGCAGGAACCGCCCCGGCTGTTTTTCGGCGGCTATACCGGAGTCACCGGCATCACCACGTTTTGGATCGACCGTATCCGCCGTGAGGACGGCGTCCCATAGAGCCGCGCGCCTCAAATGAGGCACGCAGGCGCCCGCCCGGCGAGGGCTGAAACCAGAAGCTCTAGGTCCGGGAGAAGCGTTCCCGGTAGGCCGCCGGCGCCACGCCGACTTGGCGCAGGAAGGCGCGGCGCAAGGTTTCCTCGGAACCGAAGCCGCAGCGGCGGACGACCCGCTTGACCGTGGCGCCCTCTTCCAGCATGCGGCGCGCCGTTTCGATCCGGATGCGCTCGACCGCATGGGCCGGACTTGTGCCGGTTTCCTGGCGATAGTGACGTAACAGGCTGCGCTCGCTCATCCCCGCCACTTGGGCCAACCGGCCGACCGACATATCGCCGTCGAGGTTTTCGGCGATCCAGGCGTTGAGGTGGGCGAAGCGGGTGCCGGCCGTTTGCAGCGCCAGCGCCGTGCTGAATTGCGCCTGGCCGCCCGGGCGCTTGAGGAAGACCACCAGATGGCGGGCGACCGCCATGGCGGTCTCGCGGCCAAGGTCGTCCTCGACCAGCGCCAGCGCCAGATCGATGCCGGCGGTGATCCCGGCCGAGGTCCAGACGTTGCCGTCGCATACGAAAATCGGGTCGGGCTCCAGCCGCACCTGGGGAAAACGGCGGGAGAATTCGTCGCAGCGGCCCCAATGGGTGGCCGCCCGGCGGCCGTCGAGCAGGCCGGCCTCGGCCAGCAGGAAGGCGCCGCTGCACACCGAGGCCACCCGCGACGCGGCGGCGGCGCGCCGCCGGATCCAGCCGATCAACTGGCGGTCGCCGCAGGCGGCGTCGACACCCCGGCCGCCGGCGATCAGCAGGGTATGGACCTTGAGGTTGGCGCCGGGAAGCTCGGAGGCGGCGAACACCAGTCCGGCGCTGGTGGCGATGCCGGGCCGGTCGGCGACCACCCGCGGCAGGTAGGGGCGCGCCCCGGTGGCGGCGGCGACGATCTCGTTGGCGGTGGCGAACACCTGCAACGGTCCGGCGACATCGAGCAACTGGACCTCGGGGAAGGCCAGAATTTCGATCCCGAGCGGTGGGCTTGGCGGCAAGCGAGGGGATATTGGCATCTCCGCCAGAGCCTAATCGATTAGCCTGTTGGCGTCAAACAGGAGCGCGCCATGGCCATCGCTTTCGGTATCCTGGTATTCCCAGGCGTTCAGCAACTCGATCTCGCTTGTCCTTACGAAGTGTTCGCTTCGCTCCCCGGCGCGGCCGTCCATCTGGTGTGGAAGGACCGCCGCCCGGTGGCGTCGTCGACCGGGCTGATCTTGCGGCCGACAGCTCGATTCGACGCTTGCCCGCCGCTCGACGTGTTGTGCGTGCCGGGCGGGGCGGGGGTCAACCCGCTGCTCGAAGACGGGGTGGTGTTGGACTTCCTGCGGTCGCGGGCACCCTCGGCGCGCTTCGTCACCTCGGTCTGCACCGGCGCGCTGGTGCTTGGCGCCGCTGGGCTGCTGAACGGGCGCCACGCCACCACCCACTGGCTGGCCCACGACTTCCTGGCGGCCTTCGGCGCCATTCCCGTCCAGGCGCGGGTGGTGCGCGACGGCAACCTGATTACCGCCGGCGGCGTCACCGCCGGGCTGGATTTCGGCCTGACGGTGGTGGCCGAACTGGCCGGGCGTGAAGCGGCCGAGGCCATCCAGCTTAATCTTGAATACGCGCCGAAACCGCCCTTCACCGCCGGTTCGCCGGAAACGGCGTCGCCCCAGGTGGTGGTCGCGGTCCGCACACGGCTCGCCGCGTCCCGACAGGCGCGAGAAGCGATTATCAGTCGCCTGGGATAGTCGCGGCTCCATCGTCGGCTCGACGGGCGATCGTCGCGTATGCTATACGATGGATATAAGACTGTCGGCAGTTCTTTCATGGTCGGTTTCGTGAAATCGCTTCCTCGTATTCGGCCGCTTACCCTGGCGGCGTGGGCGCTGCCGGTGTGGCTGGTCGCCGGCGCTCTGCTGTGGAAGACGCTGGCGGCCGAAGCGGCGCGGGATCGGTGGATGGCGGACGAGGCCTTGGCGTTGGTCCGAGCCTCCGACCGCCAAGTTGCCGATGTCGTGTCGGCGCTGGATGGACTGGCGGCCTCGCCCGAACTGGCCGCCGGCGATCTGACCGCCTTCCGGGCCAAGGCCAACGATCTGGTCAACCGCCTGGGGGCAACGACCCTGCTGCTAACGGCGTCCGATGGGCGGACGTTGGTCAACACCCTGTTCGAGGATGTGCCGCAACGGCGCCGCACCTCGCTCGAAGTGATGGCCAAGGTCTTCGCCACCGGCCGGCCGGCGGTATCGGACCTGTTCATCGGTCCCGTCTCCAAGCTGCCGATGGTGGCGATCGAATTGCCGATTCCGCCAGGCCGGTACGTCGTTCAGACGCTGGCCGTCAACCTGCCGGTCAAGCCGTTCCAGGAATTGGTCGCCAACCGGCCGCTGCCGGCCGGTGTGATCGACGTCCTTCTCGACGGCAATCGGGTGGTGATCGCCCGCAGCGTCAATTCCGAACGCCTGGTTGGCGCCAAGGTCGCGCCGACGGTCGTCGAGGCGTTCCAGCGAAAGCCGGATGGGATCGTCGAGGCGCCCAGTTTCGAGGGCGTGATGACCCGGTGGGCGGCCTGTCGCTCCCAGGAGAATAGCTGGATGGTGGTGGTCGGCCGACCGGCGCCCTCGCCGTATGTCGCCGCCCTTTACTGGGGGCTCTGGTCGGTGTCCAGTCTGGTGCTGCTGGCCGCCGCCTTGCGTGCCTGGCGACGGCGCGGATCGCGGTTGCGGTGACGCCGGCCCCACTTTAGATTAGCCGCCTCAATCAAGGCCGAAATGGCCGCGCGTTCGCCGGGGAGGGGTCCGATGGGCAAGGGGTTCACGTCATTGGCGGCGGTGGCCGTCGCCGCCGGTCTGGCTTTGTCGTCCGGTGCCGCCGCGGCCGCCGACCCGATCAAGATCGGCGCCTTTCTGTCGGTGACCGGCCCCGCGTCGTTCCTGGGCGAACCCGAAAAGAAGACTCTTGAGTATTTCATCGATCGCCTCAATCAGGGGGGCGGCGTGCTCGGGCGCAAGATCGAGCTGGTGGTCTACGACGATGGCGGCCTTCCCGAAAAGGCCGCCACCTTCGCCAAGCGGCTGGTGCAGAACGACGGCGTCGATCTGGTGATCGCCGGCTCGGCCACCGCCACCACCATGGCCGGGGTCAAGGTGATCGACGCCGCCGAGGTGCCGTTCATCTCGCTGGCCGGCGGGGTCGACATCGTCGAGCCGGTGAAGAAGTGGGTGTTCAAGACCCCCCACACCGACCGCATGGCCTGCGAAAAGATCTTCATCGACATGAAGAAGCGCGCCCTGACCAAGGTCGGCCTGTTGTCCGAGGACGGCGGTTTCGGCAAGTCCGGGCGCGGCCAGTGTCTGGCGTTGGCGCCGTCGTTCGGCGTCGACATCGTCGCCGACGAGATCTATTCGCCCAAGGATCCCGACGTTACCGCCCAACTGACCAAGATTCGCGGCGCCACCGGCGTGCAGGCGGTGCTGGTGTTCGGCTTCGGTCAGGGGCCGGCGGTGGTCACCAAGAACTATCGCCAGCTTGGCATTCCGCTGCCGCTATACCAGTCGCACGGCGTCGCCTCGAAGGAATTCATCCGTCTGGCCGGCGCCGCCGCCGAGGGTGTTCGCCTGCCCGCCGCCGGTTTGGTGGTGGCCGAGCAATTGCCCGCCTCCGATCCGCAAAAGCCCGTGGTGCTGACCTTCAAGGCGGAATACGAGAAGGCCTTCGGCACCGAGGTTTCCACCTTCCCCGGCCATTCCTACGACGCCCTCAACATGGCGGTCGCCGCCATCAAGCGGGCGGGCGGCACCGACAAGGCCAAGGTCCGCGACGAGATCGAGAGGACCGCCGGTTTCATCGGCACCGCCGGTACCGTCACCATGTCGCCCGCCGACCACATGGGCCTGACCCTGGCGGCCTTCCACATGGTCGAAATCCGCAAGGGCGACTGGGCGCTGCTGGATTGATGCCGATCCTGGTTGCCTGTCATCCCGAGTCTGGCGAGGGGGCTGTCGCGCTCAAGCGGCAACCGCCTTCGCGGGAAAGATCCCTCGTCGCTCCGCTCGCTCGGGATGACAACAAGGGGCGGTGTCATTCCGAACGCGGTGAGGAATCTTTCACGCTCAGGTGGTTGCCGCCTTCGCGGGAAAGATCCCTCGTCGCTTCGCTCGCTCGGGATGACAACAAGGGGCGGTGTCATTCCGAACGCAGTGAGGAATCTTTCACGTTCAGGCGGTTGCCGCCTTCGCGGGAAAGATCCCTCGTCGCTCCGCTCGCTCGGGATGACAACAAGGGGCGGTGTCATTCCGAACGCGGTGAGGAATCTTTCACGCTCAAGCGGCAACCGCCTTCGCGCAATCCCTCATCGCCGCGCTCAATCGGGATGGCAATCCTGCCGGGGCCGCTTTGATGGCGGCCCAACTCCTGCAATTCCTGTTCGCCGGGCTGACCTCGGGCGCCATCTACGCCCTGGCCGGGCTGGGTTTCGCCATCATCTACAACGCCAGCGGCGTCATCAACTTCGCCCAGGGCGAGTTCATCATGATCGGTGGCATGGCCGCCGCCACCCTGACCGCCTCGGGGATGCCGCTGCCGCTGGCGGCGCTGGTCGCGGTGGCCGGCACCATGCTGGTCGGCATGGCGCTGGAGAAACTGGCGATCGAGCCGGCGCGCGATTCCGACACGGTCAGCGTCATCATCATCACCATCGGCGCCTCGATCTTCCTGCGCGGCCTGGCCCAGCTGGCTTGGGGCAAGGGCTTTCACACCCTGCCGGCCTTTTCCGGCGAGGTTCCGCTGGCGGTGCTGGGCGCCAGCCTGATGCCGCAAAGCCTGTGGGTGCTGGGCGTTTCGCTGGCGGTGATCGTCCTGTTGTGGTGGTTTTTCAACCGCACCCTGTTCGGCAAGGCGATGCTGGCGACTTCGCACAATCGACTGGCCGCCGAACTGGTCGGCATCGCCGCCAAGCGGGTGCTGCTGGCCGCCTTCGCCCTGTCGGCGCTGTTGGGCGCGGTCGGCGGCGTGGTCGTCGCCCCCATCACCTTCGCCAACACCGAGGCGGGGATCATGCTGGGCCTCAAGGGTTTCGCCGCCGCCGTTCTGGGCGGGCTGGGCAACGGCTTCGGCGCCATCGTCGGCGGGCTGGCGGTCGGCGTCGCCGAGGCCCTGGCCGCCGGCACTCTGTCCTCGGCCTACAAGGACGCCATCGCCTTCATCATCATCCTGGCGGTGCTGATCTTCCGGCCCCAGGGCATCTTCGGCCGCAAGAAGGTCGACCGGGTATGAGCAAGCGTTCGCACCGCTATGGCCTGATCGGTCTGACGCTGGTCGTCGCCTTGGCGCCCTTGGGCTTTCGCAACGCCTATTTCTACGACGTCGCCACCAACGCGATGATCCAGGCGGTGGTCTGCGTCGGTCTCAACCTGCTGATCGGCTATGCCGGCCAGATCAGCCTGGGCCATGCCGGTTTCTTCGCGCTGGGGGCCTATGGTTCGGCCATCCTGACCTCGCGCTACGGCCTGCCGTCGCTGGCGGCGCTGGCGGTCTCGGCGGCGGCGGTGGGCGGGCTGGCCTTCCTGATCGGCAGGCCGATCCTGAAACTGGCCGGGCACACCCTGGCGATGGCGACGCTGGGAATCGGCATCATCATCCATATCGTGCTGAAGACCGAGTCCTGGCTGACCGGCGGTCCCGACGGCATGGCGGTCGACACCTTCACCGTTTTCGGTCTCGCCGTCGACGGCGACCGCGCCTGGTACTGGGTGTGCGGCGGGCTGCTGGTGATCGCCGTGTGGCTGTCGTGCAATCTGGTCAATTCGCCGGTGGGCCGGGCGCTGCGGGCGGTTCACGGCTCGGAGGTGGCGGCCCAGGTGGCCGGTATCGACACCGCCGGCACCAAGGTGCTGGTATTCGTCGTCTCGGCGGTGTTCGCCAGTTTGGCCGGCGGCGTTTTCGCCCACAAGTCCGGCATGGTCACCCCCGACATCGGCGGGTTCTTCCACTCGATCGAGCTGGTCACCATGGTGGTGCTGGGCGGCATGGCCTCGGCCTTCGGGGCGGTGGCCGGCGCGGTGATCCTGACCCTGCTGCCGCAATTCCTGGCCGGTTTCGAGGATTACGAGGCGGTGGTGCTGGGCGCGGTGATGATGGGCACCATGATCTTTCTGCCCAAGGGTCTGCTGCCCAGCCTGAAGGCCCAGGTCAAGCGGAGGATGGGGGCGTGAGCCTGCTCCGCGTCCAGACCCTGTCGAAGGAATTCGGCGGCGTTCACGCCATCGAGGACCTCGATTTCGCCGTCAATCCCGGCACCATCCATTCGATCATCGGCCCCAACGGTGCCGGCAAGACGACGCTGTTCAATCTGATCACCGGCCTTTACCGGCCGAGTTCGGGGCGCGTGCTGTTCGACGGCGCCGACGTCACCGGGGTCAAGCCGTCGCGGCTGGCGGCGCTGGGGATCAGCCGCACCTTCCAGAACCTACAGATCTTCTTCAACATGACGGCGATCGAGAACGTCATGGTCGGCCATCACCTGCACCTCGACCATCGCTTCCTGCCGTCGCTGTTCCGCCTGCCGGCGGTGGCTCGCGCCGACCGGGCCTTGAAGGAGCGTTCGGCGGAATTGATGGAGTTCGTCGGCATCGGCGATTGCGTCGGCGCCGAGGCTTCCGAGTTGCCCTATGGCGCCTTGAAGCGTCTGGAAATCGCCCGTGCCCTGGCCGCCAAGCCCAGGCTGCTACTGCTTGACGAGCCGGCCGCCGGGCTCAATCCGACCGAGGCCCGCGCCATCGACGCGATGATCCAGAAGGTGGCGGCGTCGGGGGTGACCGTGGTGCTGGTCGAGCACGACATGAAGATGGTGATGGGCATTTCCGACCACATCCTGGTGCTGGATTACGGCCGCAAGCTGGCCGAGGGCACGCCGGTCGAGGTGCGCGCCAATCCCCTGGTGGTGGAAGCCTATCTGGGGGTGGGCGCATGAGCGCGCTGCTCAAGGTCGTCGGCCTGTCCTGCCATTACGGCCGCATCCAGGCGCTGGACGGCGTCGATGTGACGGTGGAGGACGGCGAACTGGTGGCGCTGGTCGGCGCCAACGGCGCCGGTAAGACGACGCTGTTGCGCTGCCTGTCGGGCGTCCAGCCGGCCAGCGCCGGCACCGTCACCTTTGACGGTCGCGACATCACCCGGATGGCGGCGGCCGAGCGGGTGGCGCTCGGTGTCAGTCAGGTGCCGCAGGGCCGTCAGGTGTTCGCGCCGATGAGTGTCGAGGACAATCTGCGGCTGGGGGCCTATCGACGGCGGGGCGCGGTCGCCGCCGACATCGAGCGCATGCTGGCGCTGTTCCCGATCCTGAAGGACAAGTTCCGCCAACCGGCCGGTACCCTGTCGGGCGGCCAACAGCAGATGCTGGCCATCGCCCGGGCGCTGATGGCGGCGCCCCGCCTGCTGCTCTTGGACGAACCGTCGATGGGACTGGCGCCGCTGCTGGTGGCCGAGATCTTCGCCATCGTCGAGGGCCTGCGGCGGAACGGCACCACCATCTTGCTGGTCGAACAGAACGCCGCCGCCGCCCTGGCCATCGCCGATCACGCCGCCGTGCTGGAAACCGGACGGGTGGTGATGACCGGCAAGGGGGCGGACCTGCTGGCCGACGCGCGGGTCAAGGAAGCCTATCTGGGGCTGTGAGGGGGGCGTGTCCCACTCGACCGGCACCGGGGCGGGCTGCCTATCGGCCGATGCCGATTCTCGCTACGCGGCGGCGACGGTCTCGATCTTGTCGATCTCGTCGGCCAGCCGCCGCGATGCCGTCCAAAGATCATATGCCTGCTGCATGTTGAGCCACAGCCCCGGCTTCACCCCGACCAACTTACTCAAGCGAAGTGCCGATTCCGGGGTCAGCGGTGCGGTGCCAGCAAGAATGGCGTGAAGCGTCTGGCGGCTAATGCCGATACGGCGGGCCGTTTCCGATATGGATAATCCGATCCGCTCCTCGATGATTTCCCGAAGCAGTTCTCCGGGGTGCGTCGGGCATCGTTGTGGCGGTTCGGTGATGAGGTATTCGGCCATCGTCATACCCTCAATGGTACTGCTCTAAGTTGATCCGATAGGCGTTGCCGTCATCCCACTCAAAGGTCACGCACCACGGCCCGTTGACGTGGACGCTATAGCGAACAGGGGCGCATCGTAGCGGGTGGAAATCGAATCCCGGCTGGCACAACTGATCCAAATCGGTGGCGGCCTGGATTGCGTCAAGCCTCACCAGAAGCCGTTTGTGCAAATCCTGCCGGATGCCGGCACTTGTGCCCGTCATCCACAGATCCCTGAGGCCCTTGTGTTTGAAACTCTCGATCACGAAGGAGACTGTAGCCCGTCGCCTTACATGTGTCAAGAAACGCTTTACAGTTCCGGGGTGGCGTTCGGGCGGGAAGTCGCCGGTGTCGGCGGCTTCGACGCCCTAACCCCGCACGAACCGTTCGGTGAAGACGAAGGGGTCGGCGTGGGGGGCGCCGAATTGCCAGCCCTGGCCGAAATCGACGCCGCAGGCGGTGACGCGGGCGGCGGTGCGCTTGTCCTCGACCATCTCGGCGCAGGTTCTGACCCCCATGCCGGAGCACATCTTCGCCATCGAGGCCAACAGGTCGCTGCCCTTGTCGCTGCCGCAGGCGCGCTTCACCACCGGGCCGTCGAACTTGACGATGTCGACGTCGAGGGCGTTGAGGTAGTCGAAGCTGGCCGAACCCGAGCCGAAATCGTCGAGGCAGAAACGGATGCCGGATTGGCGGAATTGCTGGATCACCCGGTTGGCCTCGGTGATCTGGTGGATGCGGGCCGATTCGGTCAACTCGAACAGCAGCTTGTGGGGCTGGATGCCGGTCCGCGCGATCAGCTTTTTCAATTCGCCGATGAAGGTCATGCTGGTGATCGACATGCCCGAAAGATTGATCGCCACCGGAGGCAGCAGCGGGCTTTTCCTGAGATGGGCGACCACCGCGCGTATCACCGCCTCGCAGACCGCGAAATCGAGGTCGGCGATGATGCCGACCTCTTCCGCCAGGCTGAACATGTGGTACGGCGAGGTGCCGGGCTTGCCGTCGCGGAAGCGGGTCAGCGCCTCGAAATGGTGAATGCGTTCGGTCTTCATGTCGCAGACCGGCATGAAGACGATGTCGAAATCGCGCCCGCCGACCACCTTGCGCAGGTAGGAAACGGTGTCGATGGTGTCCGAGACCAGCGTCTTCAGCACCTGCGCCAGGCTCTTCTTCTTGCTGTCTTCGCCCTGCTCGCAATATTGGCGAATGGTGTGGGCGATGGCCTTGGCCACCTGCTGTTCGGTCATGCCGGCGCCATCGGCGTCGAGCGTCTGGCTGCGCGGCCGCAGGTCGGCGCCGTTGAACAGCTTCTTGGCGGCGTCGGAGATGTGCAGCGCCACCTCCTCGGTGTCGACCGAGTCGGCGTGGAGGTAGCTGAAGGAATCGGTGTCGAGCCGGGACGCGGTGTCGCCGCCCAGCGAATTCTCGGCCAGAATCTGGCCGACGGCGGCGCAGATTTCCTTGCGCTCCGAGACGCCCAGCTTGCGGGTCAAATCGTTCAGCTTGTCGATCTTGACCAGGGTGATCTGCGGCCGCCCACCGGCCCGCTGAAAGGCCTGGGCCCGCTCGGCGGCCAGGGTGGCGTAGGCCGCCTCGTCCAACAGGCCGGTCTCGGAATCGCGCTTGATCTCGGCCTCGGTGGGCGGTTCGGACTGGAAGACCGGATTGGATTTCACCGCCAGGAAGAAATGGTCGTTGAAGTCGGGAACCCGGTAGCCGCCCAACGCCACCGGGGGCATGGCGTGATTGGCGCCGTTCAGCCGCAGCACCACGTCGTCGATGCGGCCGCGGCCGCGCGCCGCCTCCAACAATTCACCGGCCATGCGGCGGTCGGCCGGGGCCACCAGATCGAGGAACGAGCGGCCCTTCATGGTCTTGGGATTGACGCCGAGGAGCGGCATGCCGGCGCCGGCGGCGAACACCACCTGGAAGTCGTCGTCCAATTCGAAGACCAGGTCGGCGCGGCAAAAGGCCAGCGCCACGAAGCGGTCGAGATCACGTTCGGACATCGGCCTCAGTCCCACTCGGTCCGATCGGCGGTGTCGACCATCAACCGGTCGCCGGCGCAGGCCGGGCAGGGGGCGCCACTGTCGAGGTAATAGTCGAAGGGCGCCAGCCGGCCGGCGCAAGTGGGATGACGCCACCAATCGGCCGGGGCGGCGGAGCCGATCCGCTCGCCGGTGTCGCGGGCGGTGTTGGCCACCGTCGAGCGGATGTCGGCGAAGGTCAGTCCCTCGGCCTGGGCGAACAGGTCGGCGTATTCGGGGGCGTCGGCGATCGCCGCGCGCACCTCGGTGGTATCGGACAGCGGCCGGCGACTGAGCGCCTCCAGGCGGGCGAAGCGCTCGGCGTCGGATACCCTGGCGTAAACGGCGAAGCGTCCGGTCGCCGTGCACAGCATCGGCCAAAGCTCGAGCCCCTGCCCGTGGATCTGGCGACCGCTGCCAATGGGGAACTTGCGGATCGGCGTGCCGTCAGGGCAGGACAGGGAGACGTAATTGCCCGCCTGTGCGGGGAGGGCTGCCAACGGCATCAAGGCGGCGAAAATAAGGGATCGGAATGTACGCATGGCGCGATGATAGCCGAATGTCGCCCGCCTTCGCATCCCGGAAAGTCGAGCCCAGCCGAAAGGATGGCCGGGTTCACGACCGGCGGCGCCTGGTTCGAAGGCGTCGAAGGTGGAGGGTTAACCCCGCTGTTCAGCGCTCGGGAACGGTTGTATAGTCGCCGGCGGGACAGGGTAGCCATCCGGAAGCCAGCGACGTGGATGCGAAATTACGAGAAGAAGACGTAGCCCGCCTGCTCACCAATCCGAGCGGCGATACGCGTGCCGATATCGCGGCCAAGATCGCTTCCCAGCACGCCCTGCTCAGCGAAGGCGAGCGGCGGCTGGCCGAGGACATCTTCCGGGTGATGGTCAAGGACGCCGAGGTTCGCGTCCGCGAGGCGCTGTCGCGCCAGCTCAAGGAAAATCCCCTGGTTCCCCACGACGTCGCCATGGCGCTGGCCAGGGACGTCGATGCCGTGGCGCTGCCGATCCTGCAATTCTCCGAGGTGCTGTCGGACGAGGATTTGGTCGAGATCGTCAAAAGTCAGAGTTCCGGCAAGCGCAAGGCGGTGGCGGGCCGCTCGCATGTCTCGGTTTCGGTGGCCGACGCCCTGGTCGAGACCCATGACCAGGCGGCGGTCGCCACCTTGGTCGCCAACAAGGGCGCCGAGTTGACCGAGGCGACGTTGAACCGCGTGGTCGAGGAATTCGCCGGCAACGACGAAGTGGGCGGCTCGCTCGCCGATCGCCCGAACCTGCCGGTCACCGTCGCCGAGCGGCTGATGGCCCGGGTGTCGGAAAATATCCGCCAGCATCTGATGGCTCGCCAGGACCTGTCGCCCGAAGTCGCCACCACCATGCTGATCCAGGCCCGCGAACTGGCGGTGCTCGGCCTTTCCGATTCCGAGACCGACGTGGTGAAGCTGGTCGAGCATCTGCACAAGAACGGCCGCCTGACTCCGTCCATCGTGCTGCGCGCGGTCTGCATGGGCGATATGACCTTCTTCGAGGCGGCCCTGGCCCGTCTGGCCGGTATCAAGCTCGAAAACGCCCGCACCCTGATCCACGATTCGGGCAAGCGCGGCTTTGAGGCGCTGTTCGACAAAGCCCAACTGCCCAAGGCCTTTTTCCAGGCGATGCGGGCGGCGGTCGACGTTTCCTATGTCATGCAATATGACGGTGGGCCCAATGATCGCGAGCGCTTCTCACGCCGGATGATCGAACGTATCCTGACGCAGTACGGTGACCTGGGGGTTGAGTTCGAGAATGACGACCTCGAATATCTGCTGGCCAAGATGAACCAGTTGCCGGCCGCGATCAGCGAATAAGACCAGAGCGAAGGGTTGGGAATGTCAAAAACTGCCAAGGCGGCGGTCAAGGCCCCGGTTGACGCGGATGCCGCCAATCGTAGGGAGATCATCCGGACCATCAAGGGCCCGGGCGTCGAGCGCATTGTCCAGTTGATCCCCGCCTTCGCTTCCTTCGGCGACCCCTACGGCTCGGTGATGAAGAGCCCCGATCTGCTGTGGGGCTGCTTGCAGCTGTTCCGCAAGGAGCGCGAGAAGTTTCAGGACCTGCTGGTCGATGCCGCCGGCAATCCGGTGACCGACGACACCTCGCCGCTGCGTTGCGGTCGTTCGGTCGATCAGGTGATCGGCATGGTCGTCCGTTCCGGTTGCAAGGCCTATGTCGAGGCCCGCTGGGGCGACGACCCCGCCGCCAAGCCGCCGCAGCCGGCCAAGGCGGAAAGCAAGGGTCTGCTCGACAAGCTGCGGGCGCTGGTCAAGGGCAACTGGACCGAGGCGGAAATTCCCAAGCCGGCGCCCAATGCCGGCGAAAAGTTCTACGCCGCCATCAAGGACCATCTCGAATACGACTGGCAGGTGCCGCTGATCCCCTATTTCGCCGAGTTGCCGGTCAAATTGCTGATCGAGCTTGGCCGGGGCTGTACCACGCTGCGCAACCCGGAAGCCATCGCCCAGCTGGCGGACATCGGCCGCCACAACATGGATCAGGCCCGCAAGATCCTGGCCGACGACATGATGCGCGAAATGCTCGACACCCAGCCGCTGGCGGCCAAGGGCGTCAGCTTTCTCGGCAAGGAGCGCTACGATTTCCTCCACGGCGCCGTCTACGAACAGATGGGCGAGAAATTCTGGAACATGTGCGTCGATTGCGATCGGCTGGAGGCGATGGAGGTCCAGAACGCCAAGGATCTGGCGCAGATGGCCGAGTTCCTCCACATCATCTCGGCCGAAACCATCAATCAGGTGGTGCGGCTGCTGCAATACGCCCAGATGCCGGTGTTCCTCAGCGTCGCCTACGAGAAGCTGGGCGAGGAAATGTTCACCGAGATTTTCGGCGTTCCCGGCAAGAAGAAGCTGATCAAGGTCTTTTGCGAAAAGACCGCCGCCTACAAGCTCGATCCCAACGAGCCGATCGAGGATTTGAAGCGCCGCCTGCCCGACATCTTCGCCGCCTATATGCGGTCTCCGGCCGATTTCGAGAAGGGGCTTTAGCTCTCTACCGCTCGACCGCCGACAGCAGCCAGCGCCCGCCGGGAACGCGCAGGAAGGTCCAGGCTTCGGTCGATTGGACGGTGCCGTTGGGATCGCCATCGACGACGGCGCCGGAATCGGTCCTGACCGTGTAGTCGCGGGTCGAGAACGTCAGGGCGGCGGTGGCGAATTCGACCGTGCCGTCGCGCCACGATTCAATGATCTCCCCCTTCAGCAGGCGCACGTCCTCGACGATGTTGCGCACGCCC
>Ga0265327_10003515_pt1 | contig 14871 bp, 12 predicted proteins | sample 41621metaG_FD_202089 | JGI IMG/M metagenome (GOLD analysis project Ga0265327, IMG submission 202089) | Rhizosphere microbial communities from Carex aquatilis grown in University of Washington, Seatle, WA, United States - 4-16-21 metaG | ecosystem: Host-associated > Plants > Roots > Rhizosphere... | reverse complement strand
TAATCTTCTGCCTTCTCTGATTTTCTTGCCATCACTGCAACCAATTTTGAATGCGGCACTTTATTAATAGCAGGAGCGCCGGCTTTTTTTTCAGTCACATTGCCACAACCGATCATCCCCCATTTTATTTCATCCATCATTTTCATTTTTTTTATGTCCTTAAAATCATCTCTACACTACTTAGCGAACTTAAATCAATTATTGTATTCTTTTGCGGGCATTTGGAAAATTGTATTCAGTTTTAGCATTATATAAAAAGAAAAAAGGCTTCACTGTTGAAGCCTTTTCTTTTCAATAACCGCTTAGCACTAGTTATTTTAGAAATGAATGGGTAAGTTTTAAGAAATTAATTATAAATAATAAGCATGATCAAATGTCAACTCAATCTTTTTATTCTGCTTCCTGACTTTTTTTCGTTCTTTTAAAAACCAGAAAGCCCATTCGAAGAGAGACCAAGCTATCAGCGCATAAACAACCATTTCGCTAATCGTTTCCCATGTTTCTTTTTTGAATGGTATGATAAAAAAGGGATTGAATAATACAATGCCAATTACTGAAACGAACAACGACAAATGATATCCTTTTCTGCAATCTAAATAGCAAATGATGGCAAAAGCTGCCAAAGCCACATAGCGCACAATTTGATAATAATCGTATGGCACATTGAAAAAATAACCGATAAAAAAGAAGGCTAAAATAAGTCTGATAATAGTTTTTGCAAGAATAGTTGCGATGTTCTTTTTCATAGCACAAATAAGAAATTAGGATTTTAAAACAATCGATAAGATAAGGTAGTTAGGAGGTTCTCGCGAACATATCAATGACGTAAAAAGGAAGTAATTATTTATTGAGATTTCGTGTTATAGGTGAAAACGGAAAAGTCATCGGTATATTTGAAAAAATGGTTCTTTCATATCATTTTTTTTACTCAGACAACATGTTCCCAAAGATTATACTTTCGCAAAATCCTTTCATTAAATTTGAAATTCTTTTTAAATAATATGCAAACACAAAAAGGCAGAATTGACATCATCAATGAAATATTGGAAGAATGCATCCTTGCCTTCCCCGTGTCTTCATTTATTATCAGCCTCTACCAACGTTACCAATTGATGGGTAGCCTTAGCAAAAAACAATTGCAAGGGCTACACAGCAAAGCATCCAAAATAAACGGGCTTGCACCAGGAAAGCTCGCCACATTGGAAGCTATCATCAAAAGAATGCCGACCCGATATAAATCGGAATTGCCTACCGCAAAGCCATTGTTTGAAAAAGATGAAGAGACAGGGAAAATGATCTCGGATATACTTGAAAAATTCCCCAATCACAAAAGAGCATTGGTATTAAAAGTGAAGTTTGATAATAATGAACAGCTAACGTCAACGGATATCACAGATTTGAAAAAGTTTAGAGAGATAGCATTGCGATCGAAATGATTTTTGTTGGTCAGGCAGCCAACAAAGGCAAAAAATTCCACCCCTTCGGGGTGTCTCACTCTTTCTTTCAATTGCTATAATAATAACAGCCTTTCAGGCTTAACAATCCCGAAGGGATGGAATTATTGTAGAAAAAGCGATAATATCATATCAACCCCGAAGGGGTGAAATTATTATTCGAGACGAAAGCATCTTCCGAACATTTATTCTCGCCGAATAGCAAAGTGCAAAAACAATTTTCTAAAATTATTAATAAGGGGAAGGGCTTACCGATGTCCAACCACCATCTACAATAAGCGATTGGCCTGTTATGTGCCGCGATGCGGGAGACACCATGAACAGCACCGCATTTGCAATATCATCAACGGTTGCTGGCCTTTTCATTGGCGTTATGCGCGACCATGTTTTTTCATAATCCTCGTCGTTCAATGTGCGCTCAGTAATAGTAGCGCCCGGTGCAATGGCATTGATATTGATTCCAAATTCCGACAACTCGACCACCAATGTTTTCGCCAACATTTCAAGACCAGCTTTGGTCATTCCATAAGCAGCAAGATTTTTATGCGCCTGATGACCAGTAACAGATGACATAAACAAAATACTGCCGCCTGTTTTTGCATCAATCATTTTTTTTGCTGCACACTGCGCCAGAAAAAAACTTCCGGCAAGATTCAGGTTCATTACTTTATTAAATGCTTCTGAAGAATATTCAAAAAACGGCGCGAACAAAGTGATGCCCGCATTTGCAATGGCGATGGTGATCGAACCAAAATTTGAAACGGTTTCATCAACCATTTTATTAATAAAACCTACATCAGCAGCATCGCCCGGAATTGAGATGCATTTGCCACCTGCAGAAGTGATTTTTTTTGCAGCCTCTGAAGCAAGTGTTTCATCCAAATCATTCAATGCAACAGAAGCGCCTTGCAATGCGAGTTGTCGGGCAATTTCAAAACCAATGCCCTGCCCTGCTCCAGTAATAATAGCAACCTGATTTTTGAAGTGCTGGATGGTCAATTGTGAATGGTGAATGGTGAAAAAAATTAATGGCCATAAATATACGAAACAAGGAATATCAACGACCCAACATATCAACTTTTCAACCATTCACCACTCACTACCCACCATCATCAATGCAATGGAAACCTAATCCCCGCCTGAACTCCCCAAGAATTGAGATTGCTTGTTCCAAATTCATTGAACGGCGCAAAATTATAAGTGCCGCCAATTTTTACAGCCGTTGAAGAATATCTGCTCACTGGTATAAACACACCTGCTTCGCCTTGAACGATTGCTTTTGCTTTTGTTGAAGGATTATCGAACTCCCCAAGGTATTGATCAAAGCTGATGAAGTTTACGCCTGCCCCAGCACCAACATAAGGCCTAATAAACCCTGTTTTTGTGATTGTATAATTTATGTGAGCTATTAAAGGTGTTTGCTGAATAGAATTGCTCAGCACTGCGGAAATAGCACCATCGCTTCCATTATAAACCTGTCGTGGATATTTTTGATAATAATCATTAAACCCAATTCCAAGCCCCACGCGCAGTTGACTAGTGATCGCATAATCCAAAGAACCAGTAAACCCCCTGAAAGATGGTTTTGTTACATAATCTTTTGAGCCCGCAGTTGGCAAGCCAACATTATAATTCACATTCATCTCAAGCCCATTTTGAGCCTTTACTGAATTGTTTGCAAAAAGCACAACAGTGATTACGATAATAAATTTTGATAACGATTTCATACCTGAAGTTTTCAATTGATTTAATTGCTTTTTAAGTAAGGTGACTGAGCAAAAAGCGTAGAAATTTCAGTCGTTACATTATTGTTATTGAATACATCTTCCCCTCGTGCAAGTCCTACCCATATTGCGGTGATCTTGTTTCCATCAGCAGTTGCATTTTTCAAATCAAGCAAATCAACTTCCAATGCGGCACTCGCTACAGTATAGGATCCATAAGAATACGGCGAATAATATCCATAGCCTGGATAGCCATAATAACCAGGATCGTAATAATAACCATAACTGTCCCAATAATCATCATAGCTAAAAATAGTTGTTTGTGTATTGATGACTTCTGAGATATTGATGGCTAGATCTGGTTTTGCAGATGAATCAACCAATGTATATCCGCGCTGCTGCATTATTTGTTTCAACTGCGAAATCACATTCGTTTCATAAGTGCCAAGCACCCTTCCCAGAAAATGATTGTCCTGTATTACCAATGCAGAATCTGAAATGCTGAATGTTTTATAGCTCGCGAAATTTGCTGCGCTATCATAATTGCTGATGTAAATCCTCGAATCATCATTGCTCAGATTTTTTAAAGGATCTTTTTTACAGCCGTTCAATACAAGAAAACCAATTGCCAAAAAACAAAGAGTTGTTGATTTGATATTCCTATTCATAAAAAATGTTTTCGAAAAGAATAACGCTTAAAACGTTGCTTTGGATTCTTCACTTATTCATTTTAACTGTTGTCTAACATTGGTAAAAAAATTGTTATTCTTTTTAATGCGGAATATTTTTTGTTTAACCATATTATGTACATCGATCAAATTCAATGTCACTCTGGTTAGTTTGAATGATTTTTTTGAAAAATTCAATACAGATAATTATGAAAAACAAAATCGATAATGTTACAAAAGGATTAATGTTTATATTCTTTGCCATGGCGGGTTTGCTACTTATGATTGTGATTGAGGCATTGTTTATTCATTAAATAATAAGCTGTGGAAAAAAATCTACAACCCAATGTTATTCACAAAATGATTTTCCAAAGTGGAAAAATTCCATCGCAATGCTTTCGTCCATTGTTTAATTTACATGAACCATGAAACAGAGAGAAAGTAAGTTTGGGGAACCAGCTGCTATTTTATTATTGCTTCTTTTTGTTATACTGTTCTTAGTAGCAATGATTCTTCTAGACAGATATGACGTGTTGTAAAAATGCAACAACAGGAAATTTAATCTACAACATTTATAAAAAAAATTCTCAGGATTAGCCTCAAATTCAGTTTCGAGGCTGTTTTATTTTTCAGGTATGGTAATTGAATTTATTTCAGAAGAAATTGAAATCATGGAAAAAACATATCCGAAAATAGTGGTGGTCGCATTAATGTCTTTATTCATTATTTCGGAAATAGCATTGATGTTTTCGTAAAAACCTAATCAATAAAACCATACAGGAGGCAGTGTTACTATGTGCAGGTGATTTTACTTTTTCACGTTTAGTAGTTTGGAGCATATAGGCATTCGCGAGAGCGGGTGCCTGTTTTTTTGGTTGATATGTTGAAGTGTTGATTGGTTGAACAGTCCTTATTATTTCGAAGATCTCTTCAAGCAATCAACTTTTCAACCCACTCAACCTTTCAACTCAAAGCAACCTCAAAGCTTCATCCAAATCCTGCAGCAGATCATCTACATTTTCTATTCCCACAGAATATCTTATCAAGCTTTCGGGAATGCCTAATAATTTTCTTTGCTCTTCTGTAAGCTCAACATGGCTTGTTGTTCTTGGTGGACCGGCAAGTGTACTCACAGAACCAAGGCTCGCTGCAAGGTGTACGAGTTTTAAATTGGTAAGAAATTTTTTCACGAGATCATAACTTCCATCTAAAGCAAAACTCATAATGCCACCAAACCCGCGCATCTGTTGCTTTGCAATGTCGTAACCACTATGCGTTTCAAGACCGGGATAAAAAACATCTTTCACTTTTTTATGAGCCTTGAGATAGTTTGCAATTTTAAGCGCAGAAGCATTTTGTCTTTCGATCCTAAGTTCAAGTGTTTTCATTCCACGCGATATCATATATGCAGGATCTGCTTGTAAGCTCGCGCCATTTATTTCACGGAAATGAAAAACTTTTTGTACCAATTCTTTTTTGCCTGCAACCAATCCACCCATCGCATCTGAATGTCCGCAAAGAAATTTTGTAGCACTGTGTATCACCAAATCTGCACCGAGCCCCAAAGGATTTTGGTTGATGGGTGTTGCAAAAGTATTATCGACAGCAACGATGGCACCTACTTTTTTTGCAGCGGCTGATAATCTTTTTATATCAACCACTTTCAATGTAGGATTGGTTGGTGTTTCAAGATAAACAAGATCACAACCCTTTGCTATTTCACTTTCAATTTGTTCATGATCGGTAGTATCACAAAGCTTTACATTGATATTATAATGCGGCAAAAAATCGAGAAAAATTTTGCTCGCACCGCCATAAGTATCTTTAATGGAAACCACTCTTTTTCCTGCAGTAAGAAAAGTAAATAATGAATTGCTGATGGCTGCCATACCTGTTGAAAAAGCCGTTGCAGCTTCTGCGCTTTCGAGCACACGAATTTTTTCCTCGAGCACTGCAACGGTCGGATTCGTATTCCTGCTATAAATAAACCCGGAAGCTTTTCCCGTTGCAACATCATGCCATTCATCTAAGTCGTGATAAGAAAAAGCAACACTGTTCACGATTGGTGAAGTTGCAGCTCCTTTTGTATTAAGATCTCCTTCGCCTCCCCAAACCGCTGCTGTGCCTTTTTTGCTTTTCGATAAATCCATTGTTTTATATTTTTAGTTAGCTGATAATTTTTTATTTAGGTTAATACATTTTATGTTATCCTCACTTTTCGGTTACACGTTTCAGTGACAATCCTTCAAAACTCAAATCACAATCGGGATCAATTATTTTCATTTTAAAAGAATCAATATTGCCATCTGGGCCAATTGAAAAACTTGTGTATGCATCTGCTTTCAAACTTTCATTGTGAAATCTTGCAATAAAAGTTTCGTATTGAAACGGAATTAGATCAGCAACCAACTGCGGAGTTTGTTTGAATTTTAAACTCAATTTTTCTCCATCCTTCTCAATAATAACATCTCCATAAAAAGCATCTCGATAAGTTCCCGCATATTTTTCTAACCGCAGCGAATGTAATATTTTGCTATCGGGTTTGATGTTCGCTTTTTCAAAATCCTTTTTTGATTCAGCAAGTGATGAATCTTTTTGTTTTTTGAAACCAGACAGCCAATCAAATTTTTTATTCTGCATATAATAATCAAACACGTGATAAATGACAGACCAATATGCGCTCGAGGATTCCTGATTGGTGAGTACAGCAATGCCTAATTTTAATTTAGGCACAAAAGTAACTTGCGAAACAAAGCCATCTAATTTTCCGCCATGACCTATCACTTTATATTTCCCATAATTATAAATGCGAACGCCTAGTGCATAGCCCCAAAAATCCATTTGCGAAGGTTCTAATCCCACAGGCGCAGTACCAATAGGAATTGGCGTTACTATCTTCCATAAATCTTTTGTTGCACTGGCTTTATATATGCGCGTACCATTCGGCGCAGCGCCAGAATCTATTTGAGCGATCAGCCATTTCGCCATATCATATGCATTGCTTGCAATACCACCGGCAGGGTTTCCTGCATCGCCGATTGCCTGCTCAAAATATTGATCATCTGTTTTTACAATTCCTTGTATGCGCGAATGTGCTGATGCAATATCTGCGTGATTTTTGATGGCAGAAAACCTTGCTACGCTTTCCGTCATTCCTAGTTTATCGAATATGCGCGTTTGTATAAAATCTTCCCATTCCATGCCAGACACGGCTTTCACTACTTCACCTGCAGCGAGGTACAAAATATTATCATAAGCATAGGTTGTTCGAAAACCATGAACCAAAGGAATGTCTTTAAGCTTGCTCAAAATTTCTTTGCGCGAATAATTGGATGGAGGGAATATTAATAAGTCACCTGAGTAAGCTGGTATTCCGCTATGATGAACCAACAAATCCCGAACAGTGATCTGTGCCGTTACCCATGGGTCAGACATTTTGAACCAAGGCAAATAATTAATCACTGGATCATCCCATTTCATTTTTTTTTCTTCCACTAATATGGCAAGCGCCGCAGTTGTAAATGCTTTTGAATTGGAAGCGATGGAAAATAATGTGTGGGATGTAACAGGCGATTGCTCTCCAAGTTTTTTTATACCATAACCTTTTGCAACCATCACTTTTCCATCTTTCACAATGGCAAGGCTTATTCCCGGCACTTCAAAAATTTTGAGAACACTATCAACGTATCGATCTAAATCAGGAGGAATGTCAGCAGTCTTCTGCGCACAAACATTTGCACAAACAAAACAGTATACAAGAATCAAATATTTTTTATTGAGCCATTTCATATTTTCTTTTCTCTTTATTGTTTATTTAGTAGCTCAGTGTTTTTCCATATAATTGATAGCAAGATAACAAAGTGCTTTTGTGCCTAATTTAAAACTGCTTTCATCAATCAAAAATTCAGGTGTGTGATGTTGCACTTCAGAAGGTTTTTTATCTGGCGGCAAGGCACCGGTCTGAAAATAAAACCCCGGCACTTTTTGTGCAAAATAGGCAAAGTCTTCTGCGCCCATTCCTGCGGGAACCACAGAAACGTTTTCATTACCGGCTAGCGTTTTAAGAATCAGCGACATTTCATCCGTTAATGAAAGATCATTTACAAGCATTGCATCTTCCATACTGATGTTTACATCTGCAGTTGCCCCAGCGCTTAATGCAATACCCGCAACAACTTCTCTCATTCTTTGCTGAATGATATTGCGCATATTTGAATCCAGCGTTCTAATCGTGCCTGTTAATATTGCATCTTCAGGAATAATATTTTCACGATTTCCCGCGTGAAAAGAGCCAACAGTTATTACCGCAGCATTGGTAGTGAGCTTGCTGTTGCGACTGATTATCGTTTGCAGCGCCATTACAATTTGAGAGGCAGTTACGATGGGATCAACGCCTGCCCATGGAGATGCACCGTGGCTCTGCTTTCCATGAACCGTTATTTTGAAAATATCATTTTCGGCACTCACACTTCCTGGCCGATAGGTAAATGCTCCAATTTTATCTCCCGAAGAAATGTGTTGTCCGAAAATAACATCCACTTTAGGATCGTTAAGCGCTCCTTCTTTCACCATTAATTTTGCCCCACCATCTTCGCCGTTTGGAGGTCCTTCTTCTGCTGGCTGAAAAATAAATTTGATGGTTCCTTTCAAATCTTTTTTCATAGAAGATAATATTTCCGCAGCGCCCAAAAGCATGGCAATGTGCGAGTCGTGTCCACAGGCATGCATAACCGAAGTCATTTTTCCGTTATACATGGTGGTATCTAAAGAACGAAAAATGAGATTATTTCTTTCCTGAATTGGCAAGGCATCGATATCCGCACGCAATGCTACAACAGGCCCAGGCTTTCCTCCTTTTAAAATTCCAATCACGCCTGTTTTTGCTACGCCAGTTTTTACTTCAATCCCTAACGAACGAAGATGGTTGGCAATAATTTCTGCTGTTCTGAATTCTCTATTGCTAAGCTCTGGGTGCTGATGAAAGTCGCGTCGCCATTCAATTATTTTTGGCAATAATTTATTTGCAAGATTATCTACATTAATCAGCAATGGGTTTTTATTCGCAGACTGAGCAATAATATTTGAAACACAAAAAAAACAAATAAAAATATTCAGCGCACAGAAAAGAAATTTTCGTGAATAGAACATACAGTTATTTTGGTATTATTAATGAAATTAAGAATAATTAATTTCTTTAAGCACCTAAAAAATGACGAGTAAAGAATAACAAACAATGCTGGCAATAAGATTTTGCTCTATTACTTAAAAACATATTATCTCTGCTTAGGTTTTATTTACTAACTAGCATGTATAACCGATAAAACCACTGTATAAATTAATCCCCAATTTGGGGAATCTTGTCAGAGTAAATCTGAAAACAAATCCATTTGTCTAGCAATACTCATGAGTCAAACAGGGTACAGGGTTTGCCTTAATCAGTCAAACGTTGAAATGAACAAGGATTTATCTAAGCTTGGCAAATACATAATACTTCCATTTTTCTTTATAAGCATTTCTATCCTGGCCGTTGCGCAGGACTCGGCTAGGGTAAAAGAAAAAAAAGGCCTTCTTTATTTTTTTAGATCGCGCAACCAAGAAGCACGTGAAGGGAAATTATTGGTAACGCCATTTTTTCTTCCGGGATATTCCCCGGATATACAATTCAGTCTTGCAGGGGGCTCTGTCTTTTCATTCAAGACAAAAAAAAATGACAGCTTATTACCTCGTTCATCAGTTCCGGTAACAATCACATATTCTACCATCCATGCTTTTATTGCAAGTTCTGGCTGGACAACATTCTGGCTTCATGATAAACTTAGAATCTATGCACTCATTCAATACAAACTTTCAAGGGATGCATATTATGGGGTAGGTTATGAAAATGCACTTCATACTTCATTTCCTGATTCAACAAATTTCAGAAGAAGCTTTTTCATTTTCCAAGTACGTCCTTTATGGAAATTGAAAAAGAATTTTTTTGCAGGACTTAACCTTGAATACACACAAAATATAGTTTGGAATGTAAATGCACACATGGCAAGAGACTCAAACTTTATTAGATCGGGAGAATATATCGTGAATACAGGACTTGGTGGAATACTAAGCTATGACTCTAGAGATTTTCCGCAGAATGCAACACATGGTTTTTATTCAACTTTAATTTTTACAGCTTACAGGAAACAATTTGGTGGCAACACACATTTTGAAGCGCTTGATTTTGATACGCGATATTTTTTGCCACTTAGCAAAAAGAAAATACGAACGCTCGCTTTCAACTTCAGATCAAGATATGATTTTGGGCAAACTCCTTTTACTTCTCTTATCAGCCTCGGCACATCGCAAGATCTAAGAGGGTTAAGGTTTGGGCAATTCAGGGATCAATATCTCAACTATTTCATCACAGAATATAGATACAAAATTTATAGGCGTGTAAATAAACCAACGCGCTGGGGTTTTGTGATATGGAGTGGCATCGGATCAATTGGGCCTGACTTCAGCAGCGCATTGTTTCAAAAAGTAATACCTGATTTTGGAGTTGGGTTGCGATTTGAAATACAGCCAAGACTAAATGTGCGTGCTGATTTTGGCTACGCACCATCAAGTGCAGGGAGTCATGATGCAACCTATTTTAATTTTCTTGAGGCATTTTAAAAAAGCAAAACAAAATGACGATTAAATTTTTAATATCAATATTCGTTTCTCTTATTATCCTTTCAGCAACAGCTTTTGCACAGGACCAAAATGCCGATACAGCAAAAGTCAAGCAAAAAGATTTGATTGATATTTTCGTAAAATATGTGCATCTCAAAAAAAAGAAAATCCCTAAAGAAAGAAAAGTTTTCTTTTCATTTCTTCCATTATCAGGTGCAAGCACAAACGGAAATAGTTTTATAGTAACATCCATCAACGCAACGTTTAGGGATGGGCCTATTAATACCACAGCTCTCTCAAGCATTTATTTTATTCCTTATACCAACCTCAGCACAAGAATTGGTTTTATCATAAAGCCTAATATTTATCTGAAGGATGACAAATGGAATATGAATGGCGACCTGCGTGTGATTCATAATGATGTATCAACTTATGGTTTGGGCGGCTCTACTGTAACATCGAATGAAAATACCATTTCAAATCAGCAGATACGCGTTTACGTTAATGCGAATAGGCAGATAAAAAATAATTTCTATGTAGGCTTAGGATACAACCTTGATTATTTTTACAGCATCAGCGAAAATTGGCCAGCAACCAGTGGCGAAAGCGATTTTAAAAAATACGGTATTGGTACTGGTTCGGCTTCTACAACCAGCGGCTTCGGTCCCAATTTCGTATTCGACAGTCGTCCAAATTCAAACAATCCCATCAGTGGCGGTTATACTTCTCTTTCCGTTAGGCTTAATGAAAAATTTTTTGGTGGCACTTATAATTGGACTTCAATCTATTTTGATAATAGAAAATATATTTCGCTTAGTGATCACTGGCATTCAGTGCTTGCGTTTTGGGGCGTGTACTGGGGCACTTATGGAAATGTTCCTTATTTAGATCTGCCTTCTACCGCTGCGGATGTGAGTGAAAAAATCGGAAGAGGATATTCGCGCTGGCGCTATCGCGGAAAACAAATGCTTTACACAGAAGCTGAATATCGATTTGATCTTTCTGCAAACGGTTTTTGGGGTGCTGTTGTTTTTGCAAATGCACAAAGCTATACGGAGCCAACAACAAATCGTTTTGCATATATTCTCCCTACAATAGGAACAGGCATCAGGGTGAAGTTCAATAAAAAATCAAACGTGAACGTTGCATTGGATTTTGCTGTCGGTAAAAATTCTTTCGACTGGCATTTAACGTTGGGAGAATTCTTTTAAAAGCCTTAATATTATCCGGCTGTTTCTGGGTAATTACAATTTTCCGCCTCAATAAAAAGCTTGAAAAGCATATAGTTTTACAGCAAAGAAGTAAATTAGATTTTGCAAGAACTCGAAGAATAAAAACATTTTAGACAATTTAATTTATTGCGATGCCTGGTACATTTTCACAAATCTATATTCAGATTGTTTTTTCTGTGAAAGGCAGAGAAAATCTAATTAATAATAAATGGAACAAAGAATTGCACAAATATATTGCTGGCATTATTAAAGGAAAAGAGCAAAAACCAATTATTGTGAACGGGATGCCTGATCACATACATGCATTTGTTGGATTGAAACCAGCAATGGCAATATCTGATTTAGTAAGGGATTAAAGAACAATTCATCAAACTTTATTAATGATCACAAATTTGTAAAAGGGAAATTTTCATGGCAAGAAGGTTATGGCGCATTTTCATATTCGCAATCACATATCGGTCAGGTGTACGATTATATCCTTAATCAGGAAAAACATCACGTAAAGAATACATTCAAAGAAGAATATCTCGAATTTCTAAAAAAATTTGAAATAGAATATGATGAAAGATATTTGTTTGAATGGTATGATTAAAATTGATCTTATTGACTCTTTTTTCGCGTGGCGAGAATCGTTAGAAAAAACAATGTCGCCCCCTTCGGGGTTATTCATTATTGAGATTGCGCAACTGCTTCTATAATAATATTACCCCTTCGGGGTTTCACGTTTTCAAACTTTGTTTATTCTATAATAATGTCAGCCCTTCGGGCTGATGAAAATGCTCCTGAAAATCACTTATGACTGTCAAGCAATTTTGAACAACCCCGAAGGGGCAAAATTATTATGGCCCCCTATAACCCCGTAGCCCCTTCGGGATCTCACGTTTTCAAATTTCTTTTATTCTATGATAATGTCAGCCCTTCGGGCTTTTATAAATTTTATTTTCTTCATTACTATAAAAATATCAGCCCTTCGGGCTTATGAAAATGGTTCCTGAAAATCACTGATGACTATCAAGCAATTTTGAACAACCCCGAAGAAGTATCATGATTATAGAAATGCATAATCGAAATAATACCAAACCCCTAAGGGGTGATATTATCTCCTCACTATGTTTTGAATTAGACAAATTCTCATAGACCATCTAAAAAAATAATCCTCCGCATAAAGATTTCAATAACTTTATCATTGAATCTTCCTATAAATTTATTGCAACAAGCTGCTACCCTGTCCCCAATCTAACTTTTAATTTATCATAAAATGAGAACGCTCCGTTTAACTTTTGTTTTCTTTCTTTTATTATTTTTTGCGGTCAATTCAAGCTCTTATGCTATCGACACAAAAGACACACGCATGTTATCGCAACCTGCCATCAGTGTCAATCACATTGCTTTTATTTATGCCGAAGATCTTTGGGTAGCTAATCTCGATGGATCACAGCCGCGCAGGTTGACTGTTAATGAAGGCATTGAATCAAACCCAGTATTTTCTCCTGATGGAAAATGGATTGCTTTCAATGGACAATATGATGGCAATACTGATGTATATATCATCCCGGTGGAAGGTGGCATCCCTAAAAGATTGACATGGCATCCTTCGGTTGATCTTGTCCGTGGTTTTACGCCAGATGGGAAATCAGTTTTATTTATTTCGCAAAGAGCATTATTCACCACTCGCTATACGCAGTTGTTTACTGTGCCTGTTACTGGTGGCCCTGCAACTCAATTAGAAATACCCAATGCATCTTACGCTGATTATTCGCCGGATGGAAAATCCTTAGCGTATGTTCCAACACCTGATCAGTTTAGGGAATGGAAACATTATAGAGGTGGCGGCATTTCCCGTATATGGCAGTTCTCATTTGCAGATAAGAGTATCGTCAAAGTTCCGCAACCCGACGGAGGCAGCAATGATGTGCAGCCAATGTGGATGGGCAATAATATTTATTTCAGGAGCGACAGGAATGGCGAGTTCAATTTATTTTCTTATGATGTTTCATCAAAACAAATTAAACAGCTTACTGAATTCAAAGATTTCCCTGTATTAAATGCATCTGCAGGAAATGGGAAAATAATTTTTGAGCAGGCTGGATATATCCATATTTATGATCCTGCAACAGCATCTTCAAAAAAATTAACGATTGGTATTGCCGCTGATCTTTTGGAACTAAGGCAACGTTATGCAAAAGGCGTAAAATATATCCGCAATGCAGATCTATCACCCACGGGTGCACGTGCTGTCTTCGATTTCAGAGGGGAAATAGTGACAGTACCAGCAGAAAAAGGAGATTATAGAAATATCACGAACACAGTTGCTGTTCATGAAAAAAACCCTGCATGGTCGCCAGATGGAAAATCAATCGCTTATTTTTCCGATGCATCAGGAGAATATCAGCTCGATATACAATCGCAGGATGGTAAGGGTGATGTGAAATCATTCAAATTAACCGGTACAGGCTTTTATGCAAACCCAAGATGGTCGCCCGACAGCAAAAAAATCGCCTATGTAGATAATGGAAGAAATCTTTATCTCCTCGATATTGCATCAGGTAGCATTAAAAAAATAGATGCCGATGAATATTATGTGCCAGGAGCTTTTAGGGATATTTTTGGCGACTGGTCATCTGATTCGAAATGGATTGCTTACACTAAAGTGACCTCCACGCAATTCAAAAAAGTCTTTCTATATGCTGTTGATGAACAAAAATCATATCCGTTGACAGATGGTTTGAGCGATGCATCAGAACCAATATTTTCACGCAATGGTAAATATTTGTACTTCTTCGCTTCCACAGATGCAGGTCCTGTGATCAATTGGTTCGATCAGTCAAATGATGATTACAGAAAAAGCAATTCAATTTATTTGGTTACACTTCAAAACCAAACAATTTCTCCACTCGCAAAAGAGAGCGATGAGGAACAAATAAAAAAAGAAGAGAAAGAAAACAATAATGCAAAAGACAATGATGCAAAGAAAACAGAAAAGAAACCAGAAGCAACTCCACCATCTTTAAAAATAGATTGGGATGGGATACAAAACCGCATTATTGATATTCCGGTTAAATCGGGAAACTATGCACAGCTTACTAATGGCAATGATGACAATATTTTTTATATAGAATATAATGATGACGGAGGAACGCTT
>Ga0265327_10003514_pt1 | contig 14873 bp, 12 predicted proteins | sample 41621metaG_FD_202089 | JGI IMG/M metagenome (GOLD analysis project Ga0265327, IMG submission 202089) | Rhizosphere microbial communities from Carex aquatilis grown in University of Washington, Seatle, WA, United States - 4-16-21 metaG | ecosystem: Host-associated > Plants > Roots > Rhizosphere... | reverse complement strand
CCCCCAGGGGCTTGGCGAACGCCTTCAGAACCCGCTCCTGGGTCCCGCCCAGATTGTAGACCGCTTCGGACTCCACGGCCCCGAACAGGGCCTCGTCCACCGCCTCCAGCACATCCGGATCGCGGATCGCCGTCACCAGCAGACCGGTCTCCGACTGGATCCGCAGCAGGTCCCGCGCCGCGGTGTTCACCAGGATGTACCGGCGGCCGGTGAGGTCGTCCGGCTCGTCGGCGGTGATCAGCAGCAGCGGATCGGGCAAGGCGTCGATCAGGCTGGCATAGGGCGGCGCGCCCTGGTGGGCCGGGCGAGCCGCGGCGGCGGCGAGCTCGGCGGCCCGCTGGACCTGGTGCTGGACCCACCAGCCTGCCGCAGCCCCCGCCACCAGGACCAAGATGGCCGCTGCGCCCGCTGCGGACGCATCCGCCCGGCCCAGGGCCGCCAGGACCCCGATCGCCGAGGCGCCGATCGCAGCGGTGATCACTACGGCGCCCAGGGGGCCAGCAGGCGCGCGCAGTTGCGGCAAGGCGAATCTCCCGGAACAGGACCTCCGACGAGGCCAGAGGCATATGTCATTGGCGTGACAATCGCCGAATAGACGCCGTCCAACGGCACATACGGGTCAAATTCGTTGGCGGTAAGGAATTCTGCGATCCCTGTCCTCGCCTGGGCCGGGTCCCGGCGCCTCTGGCGACGCGCCAAGCCGTCACGGTTGGCGCCGGACCGGCGGGCCACTAGATTGCGCGCGAACCGGGCGTCACCGACGTCCTGGACCACACCCCAAGCCCACACCGAAGACCATCGGGATTCCGAGCCTTCGGCGCATGACAGGAAGCCTTGATGTCCTCCGTTGCCAGGTTCGCCGAAGCTGACGCCGCGCTGAGCGCCGGCCGCAGGGCTGAGGGCATCGACCTGATCGTCCAACAGCTCACCGAAGACCCCGCGGCTCCGGCCCAGGTCTATCGGAACTTCGGCGCGCTGCTGATCCGCGACGCCCGCTACGCCCAGGCTGAACAATGGACCCGGGTCGGGGCCGAGCAGTATCCCCGCGACTTTGACCTGCTGAACCTGCTGGGCGTCGCCTTGCGCCGATTGCAGCGTTACGACGAAGCGCTGGAGGTCTTCGGCCGCTGCATCAAGCTCGACCCTAAGAACATCACGCCCCAGATCAATGCCGGCAATGTCCACAACGACCGACGCGACGGCCCCGCCGGGCTGGCGGTCTGGACCAAGCTGGTCCGCCTTCAGCCGTCCAACGCCGAATTCCAGCGCGCCCTGGGCCGCAGCTACTGGAATCTCGCCGACCTCGACAAGGCCGAGATGCGCTTCCGGCTGGCGAGCCGCTTGAAGCCTGACTATCTCGACGCCTGGCTGGACCTGGCGAATGTCACCGCGGAACGGGATCCGGCCGCCGCCATCGAGGTGTTCGACCAGGCCTTGGCCGCCCTGCCCAACGAGCCACGCCTGCCGGAATCCAAGACCCTGATGCTGCGGCGCGCCGGCCGCAGCGCCGACGCCGAGGCCTATCTGATCGGCCTGCTCACCGCGCAGGGGGACGTGGCCTGGGTTCACCAGCAGCTGGGCCAGTGCATCATGGAGCGTGATCGCCTGCGCGCCCACATCCACATGCAGAAGGCGATCGAGCTCGCCCCGGACCGGGCGGACTACCAGGTGGGCCTGGCGGAGAGCCTCGGACGGACGCGCATCAAAGAATCCGCCATGCTTGAGCAGGGCTATGAAGTGCTGCGCGGCGTGGCCGACCGGATGGAGAAGACCGCCGGCAATGTGAAGGTGGCCAGCGAGCTGTTCACCCGGGTGGCGGACTATGACGCCGCGGACGCCTTGTCGAATTTCCGGGACCAGGGCCGACTTTATGCCGAGGCTGGCAAGCACACGGCCCTGCTGGCTCACCTGGCCCGGGTCAAGACCCCGGAGGACCGGGTCGAGTTGATGGCCCAGCACAAGATCTGGGGCGACAATCTCATCGCCTATGCCGAGAAGCGGGCCATCGCCCATCGCGGCCCGCGCAAGCCGGACGGCAAGATCCGCATCGGGTTCATGTCCTCGGACCTGCGAGCCCACCCGGTCGCCTATTTCGCCCTGCCCCTGTTCCAGCACTACGACCGCAGCCGGTTCGAGATCTATTGCTACTCCTTCTATCTCGGGGACGAGGACAAGCTGCAGGAGCGGATCACCACCCTGGTGGACAAGTTCCGCTGGAAGAAGGAGATCCCCGACCGCGACGCCGCCCAGATGATCGCCGACGACCAGCTGGACATCCTGATCGAGCTCGGCGCCTCGACCCATATGAACAAGCTGAACGTCATGGCCTTCCGCCCGGCGCCGCTACAGGCGAGCTGGCTGGGCTATCCGCACTCGGCTGGCCTCACCACCATCGACCACTTCATCCTGGACCCCTATGTCGTCCCCGCGAAGCGTGAGCTGGTGCTGGAAGAGCCCTTGCTGATGCCCAAGAGCTGGATCGCCATGGGCGAACTGGCCTTCCCGGAGCGGCCCATCACCCCGGAGATCCCTCAGGCGCGGAACGGCTACCTGACCATCGGCACCGCCAACAATCCTTACAAGTACTCCAAGGCCATGGTGCAGACCTGGGCGCGGGTCACCGCCGCCATTCCCGATGCGCGGTTCATGTTCATTCGCCCGGAAGGCGGCGCGCCGTCCTTCCGCCGCCACATGACCGAGCTCTTCGCCGCCGAGGGGGTCTCCGCAGACCGCATCCGTTTCGAGGATGTGCGGGGCGCCCACATGCCATTCTACAACGACCTGGACATGAGCCTCGACACCTTCCCCCAGACCGGCGGCACCACCACCTGCGAGGCCCTTTTCATGGGGGTCCCTGTGGTCACCAGGGTCGGCGACGCGGTGTTCGAGCGCCTGAGCTATTCGATCCTCACCAATGCCGGCCTGGGGGACCTGTGCGCCTTCTCGGATGAGGCGTTCATGGAGATCGCCCTCAAGCTGGCCGCCGACCGGCCGCGGCGCGAGATGCTGCGGACCGGCCTGCGGGGCATGCTGAAAGCGAGCCCGCTGGGCCAGACCACGGAGTTCGCGGCCGACTTCTTCAAGATGATTGAAGGCGCGGTGGTCGCCGCCCGCCAGGCTCGGCCCGTGGCGGAGACAGCCTAGATCTCAGCCCCGGAAGAAGCCCGGCACGGCCAGCATCCGCCGCAGGACGTCGCGCACGTCCCGGGGCCGCACGCCAAGCCGAGCCAGGCGGGCAATGTCGCAGGCCGGCGGCAGGGGCGGGTCCACGCGACCCGTGAAGCCCAATCGCCAGCCGGCGGTGCGGAAAATCCGTGAAAGTTCGGCATTGGTGACGATGTCCCCGCCGGCGACATTGACGATGGCCGAGCCGGTGGTGGAGTCGAGAGCCAGCAGGCCCGCAATGGCGTCGTCCAGATGGATATAGTCCCGGCCTCCCGCGGGGGAGACCTCTAGGACGATGGAGCGCTCATGGGCGGCGCGGGCCAGGAGTTCGGACAGGAATCCGCTGGCCAGCGGGTGCAGGTCGAAGACATTGGAGAGCCGGGCCACCGCCGCGCGACCGTCGGACCGCGTCAGGCAGAGATTTTCCCCAAGGGCCTTGGACAGGTCATAGACATTGCGCGGCAAGGTGGGGTCGAGCGCAAGCACCGCGTCCTCGCGTCCGCCGGCAGCGCCGAGGCTGTCATAGAGCCGGGTGGAGGAGAGATAGACCAGGCGTTCGAATCGCGCGTCCCGCAGGATCCGGCCGATCAGGCCGGCATGAGCTTCCACGGCGTCGAACGGCCGGTCCACGAAGTCGCCGGTGAGGCCGGCGCAATAGAACACGTGGCCAAGATCGCGGTCGAACAGCGCCGGATCCACCCGACCCGGGGCGTAAACCTCGCGGCCCTGGGCCTGCAGCGCCTGGACCAGACGCCCGCCGATAAACCCTCCGGCGCCGATGACGGTGGCCAGACTCATGCGCCCCGCGCGCCTGTCCGCTGGGCCGGCGCGCCGGCATAGATCGAATAGGGTTCCAGCCGGCCGCGGACCACGGAGCCCGCCGCCACCACGGTGCCCTTGCCGATCACCGCCCCGTCGAGCACCACCACATTGGCCCCCAGCCAGACGTCGTCCTCAATGACGATGCCGCCCCGGCTGGGCTGGAAGCCCTGGTCCCGGATGCGTTTCGTCGGATCCGCAAAGGCGTGATTGGTGGGCGCCAGGGTGCAGTTGGCGGCGATCAGCACCGCCTCTCCGATCCGTACCCCGTTGCCGGTGTAGATCACTGTGCCGGAATTGATCGCGCAGTCGGCGCCGATCACCACCTCTCCCGAGCCCACCGCCGGCTTGATCTTCACGAAGGCGTCCACCGTCGTCCTGGGCCCGATCTCGATCAGGGTTCCGCGCACGGATTTCTCGAGGTCGGCCAGGGGCGAGATCACGGCGGTGGGATCGATCTTCAGCATATGGGTTCCTGGCGCGGGCCCACTCTAGCGGCTCGCGGCGAGGTCGGGATAGGTGGCGTCGCGCTCCGAGATCACGCGAGGCTCCGCCGGCCAGGCGATGGCGAATGCGGGGTCGTTCCAGCGCGCGCCGCGGCCGTGCCCAGGCTCGAAGATTCGGTCGATCTGGTAGAGGAGGTCCGTGTCGTCCTCCAGGGTGAGGAAGCCGTGGGCCAGCCCCTTGCCGATCAGCAGGGCCGCGCCATTGTCCGCCGACAGCTCCGCCCCGGTCCACCGGCCATAGGTCGGGCTGCCAGCCCGCAGGTCGACGGCCACATCGAAGACCCGCCCGCGGGTCACCCGCACAAGCTTGGCCTCCTCATGCGGCGCCGCCTCATAGTGCAGGCCGCGCAGGGTGAAGGCGCGGGCGTTGCGCGACAGGCTGGTCTGGGCCGGGACGAAGGGGTGCCCGGCGTTCGCGAACTCCACGGGACAATGCAGCCGGGCGAAGGCCCCACGATCGTCCGTGGACGGCTCCAGGTCCACCCGCACCACGCCGGCGATCTCCGTGGCGGAGAAACGCATCAGTCGAGGACCTTCGTCTCCGGAGACGCAGTGACGAACCGTCCGCCCCAGCCCCGGATGAAGGCCAGCTGGCCCATGATCTCGTCCTTCAGGTTCCAGGGCAGGATCAGCATATAGTCCGGCCGGATCTCAGCGATCCGGGACGGGGCGTAGATCGGCACATGGCTGCCCGGCAGGTAGCGGTCCTGCTTGTGCGGATTGGCGTCGAAGGCCGCCACGATGTCGTCCGCCCCGACGCCCGCATAGTTGAGGAAGGTGTTGCCCTTGGCCGCCGCACCATAGGCCGCCACCGACTTTCCCTCCGCCCGGGCCCGGGCCAGGAAGGCCAGGAAGTCGGCGCGGACCTTCTCCACCTCGGCGGTGAAGCCGCGATAGGTGGCGATGTGGTCGAGGCCAGCGTCGTGCTCCCGGGCGCGCAGCAGCCGCAGGGCGTCGGTCTCCTGATGGTCTGAGGCCTGGTGGGCGCAGAACAGCCTGAGCGAGCCGCCATGGGTCGGCAACAGCTGCACATCAAAGGGGCGCAGGCCATTGGCCCGCAGCACCTGCTCCACAGCCAGCAGCGAAAGGTAGGAAAAGTGCTCGTGATAGATGGTGTCGAACTGCACCTTCTCGATCAGGTTTAAGAGGTGCGGGAACTCGAAGGTCAGCACCCCTTGCGGCTTCAGCACATGCTGGAACCCCGCCACGAAGTCGGCGATGTCGGGCACATGGGCCAGCACATTATTGCCCGCCATCAGGTCGGCCGCCACACCGCGCGCAGCCAGTTCCCGCCCGGTCTCCGCATTGAAGAACACCACCTCTGTGGGAATGCCCTTGGCGACCGCGACCTCGGCGGTATTGGCCGTGGGCTCGATCCCCAGGACCGGAATGCCAACCGCCTTAAAGTGTTGAAGGAGGTAGCCGTCATTGCTGGCCACTTCGATCACCAGGGAGTCCGCGGACAGGTTAAACCGCGCGATCATGGCCTCGGCATAGCGGGCGGCGTGCTGCACCCAGCTCTCCGAATAGGAGGAGAAATAGGCATAGCCGTCGTCGAAGATTGCATCGGCGGCCACGGGATCATCGGCCTGGACCAGGAAGCAGTTCCCGCAGACCCGGGTTCGCAAGGGCCAGGTCTGTTCGGTCCCCGCCGCCAGTTGGGCGGGGGTCAGGTAGCTGTTGGCCAGGGGCTGGCGGCCGAGGTCCAGGAAGTCCTCGGTCAGCGGGTGGCGACAGAAGCGGCAGGCGGGCACAGTCATCAATGGCTTTCGTAACGCGCAATCTGGGCGCGGCACAGGGAAAGGGCGTCCTCGCCCTCCGCCTGGCGGCGATACCAGTCCATGGTCCAGTCGACGGCGGCCGGCGCGTCCAGCTGGCTTTCGAAATCCAACACCCGCCTGGCGAGGCCGGCGTCGATCCCCAGGGACTTCGCCTCCAGCGACTGGGGGTCCGGCTCGTGGCGCCAGGGCCGGGCGCCCAGGGCCTCAACGGCCCGGCTGGCCAGTTCGCCCACCGTGACCTCAGGCCCGCCGGGCCGGGGGCCGAAGTTCAGAGCCCGGGGCGCTGCGGGATCGGTCGCAAGCCGCTCCAGATAGACCAGATAGCCGGCCACGCAGTCGAGGACGTGCTGCCAGGGTCGGGTGGCCTCCGGATGCCGCAGCACCGTCTCGCCCTGGACGGCGCCCGCCCTGACGATATCGGCCACCAGCCGGTCGCGGGAGAAGTCGCCGCCGCCGATCACATTGCCGCCCCGGGCCGTGGCGACGGGCACGCCCGCCCGATCGAAATAGCTTCGGGCGAAACTCTGGGTGACGATCTCGGCGGCGGCCTTGGAGGCCGAATAGGGATCCTTGCCGCCCAGCGCATCTCCCTCGGCGAAGGCGCGGCCGGTCTCGGCATTGGCGTAGACCTTGTCCGACGTGATCACCAGGGCGGCCCGCAGCACGGGCTGCAGGCGCAGGGCCTGGAGCAGATGGGCCGTACCCATGATGTTGGCGGCGAAGGTGGCCACCGGGTCTTCGATGGCGGCGCGGACAATGGGCTGGGCCGCCATGTGCAGCACCAGTTCGAAGTCCTCTCCGGCCAGGGCGCGTTCCACCGAGGCCTGGTTGCGCAGGTCCACATAGCGGGACTCGATCAGGTCCTCCACCGTAGCCAGGTCGAACAGAGCCGGGGTCTGGTCAGGCGCCAGCGCCAGGCCAGTGACCTTGGCCCCCATCTCGGCCAGCCAGATCGCCGCCCAGGAGCCCTTGAAGCCGGTGTGGCCGGTCAGGAGCACCCGCTTGCCGAACCAGAAACCGGCGGAGGGCCTCGTCACGGCCACACGCGCCAGGGCGCCTGCCCCGAGGCCCACAGCGCTTCCAGATGGTTCTTGTCCCGCAGGGTGTCCATGCCGGTCCAGAAGCCCGGGTGATGGAACGCCATCAGCTCGCCGTCGCGGGCCAGCCCCTGGAGCGGTTCGGCCTCCCAGGGCACATCGTCACCCGTTATGCGCTCCACCACTTCGGGCTGGAGAACGAAGAACCCGCCATTGATCAGGCCCTCGTCGCCCGGCGGCTTCTCGACGAATCGCTTCACGCCGCCATCGACGATCTCCAACGCGCCATAGCGGCCGGGGGGCGAGACGGCGGTGACGGTGGCCTGCTTGCCGTGGCTTTTGTGGAAAGCCGCCAGCGCGCCGATGTCGACGTCGGCGACGCCATCGCCATAGGTGAGGAAGAAGGGCTCGCCGGGATCAAGATAGCTGGCCACCCGCTTCAACCGACCGCCGGTCATGCTCTCGGCGCCAGTGTCCACCAGAGTGACGCGCCACGGCTCGTGATTGGTGGCGTGGAACTCCGTGACGCCCTTGGCCAGGTCCACGGTGATGTCGGCGTTGTGCAGCACGTAGTTGGAGAAATACTCCTTCACCACGTAGCCCTTGTAGCCCAGGCAGACGATGAACTCGTTGAAGCCGTAGTGCGAAAACAGCTTCATGATGTGCCAGAGGATCGGCCGGCCGCCGATTTCGATCATCGGCTTGGGTCGCAGGTGGCTCTCTTCGGAGATGCGCGTTCCAAGGCCGCCGGCCAGAAGGACAACTTTCATCGCTTGTCGCGCCCCCTAGGCGATGCGCTTGACGAAGGCGTCGGGCCAGTAGGTCACCCGCGCCTTCACCGCGCCTTCGTTGAACGGGAAGGCGGGCTCCTCGACGACGAAGCGCTTATCCTCGGCGACGAAATCGTGGATGGCGGTCAGGGGGTTGTTCCAGTCCCAGTCGTCGCCGGTGCGCGGCGCGCCCTTTACCTGGGCCATGATCCCGTCGGTGGCCACCACATAGGAGCCGACCCCGATGATCTCCCCATAGGCCCGCAGTTCGTCCAGGACGTGGGCCTTGGAGTGATTGGAATCCAGCACCACCAGGACCGTCTCGCCGGGCTTGATCAGCGCCTTCACCTGGTCCAGCACCTCTGGCGCCGTGGAGGAGCCCTCGATCAGCTCGATCCGGGTCTTCATGGGATGCGATTCGATGGCGGCGCGATTGTGCGGCCGGATCTCGATATCGACCCCCACCACGCGGCCCTTGCCCATGGCCTCGAACAGCGAGGCGTAGAAGATCAGCGACCCGCCATGGGCCACACCGGTCTCCACCAGCACGTCGGGCTTGAGCTCCCAGATCACCTCCTGCAGGCGGATCATGTCCTCCGGCAGCTGGATCACCGGGCGGCCCATCCAGGCGAAGGAATAGACGTATTTGGAATCCCAGGTGGCCCGCAGCCAGGCCTTGGACGCCGCGGCGAAGCCCTCGGCGGTGGAGAGGCTGTGGCGCGTCTCCGCGCCATCGTGCTGGACGATGACCTCGCCGCGCTCTTCGTCGATGATGGTGATCAAGGGGCCTCGCCTTATCCGTAACCGCGTGGCGGAGGTCCGCCGTCAGGCGCCCCTCATATCGCGTGTCTGTTGCGCTATGAAGCCGTATCCAGGGGGCAGGGCGCGCTTGGTGCGTCGAGTTGAGGATGAAAGGGCCGTTCGGGGCGCATGACCAGCCAGCCATGGGTGAATTTCATCGTCATCGGCGTGCAGAAGGCCGGCACCACGGCGCTCCACGACTATCTCGCCGAACACCCGGCCCTGGCGGTTTCGGACGTCAAGGAAGTGCACTTCTTCGACGACGAGACCCAGGACTGGTCCGCGCCCGACTACGCCGCCTATCACGCCCATTTCCCCGCGGATGGGGCGCGTCTGCGCGGCGAGGCCACGCCGATCTATATCTACTGGCCGAACGCCCTGCAGCGAATCCACGCCTATAATCCGGCCATGCGGCTGATCCTCATGCTGCGCGATCCGGTGGACAGGGCCTGGTCCCACTGGCGCATGGAGACCGCCCGGGGGGTGGAGCAGCATCCTTTCGCCTGGTGTGTCCGGCGCGGCCGCCAGAGATTGTTCGACGCTGAGCCCTGGGGTCACCACCGGGAATTCTCCTATGTGGAGCGCGGCTTCTACGGCGCCCAGGCAGCCCGGCTGCTGGGGATCTTTCCGCGGGACCAGGTGCTGATCCTGCGGGCCGAGGACCTCAGGTCCGATCCCGAATCGGCGCTGGACCAGGTGAGCGCCTTCCTGGGCGCGGCGCGAACCGGGCCGGTCGCGGCGCGTGACGTCCATGTCGGCCAGGAAATGGAGGGCCTGGAGGCGGCCGATATCGCCTACCTGCGGCAGGTCTATGCCCGCGACCAGGACCAGCTCTTCGAACTGACCGGTCTGCGCTACTAGATTTTCCGAGCGCGCCGCGCCTCATTTCCGGCTGGCCGCCGGGTCTAGGATCCGGCGCCCAGGAGACGCCCCATGTCGCCATCGCACCGCATCGCCCTTGGCCTCGCCGCCGCCCTGCTCCTGCCGCCGGCGATCTCGGGCGCCGCCGCCGAGGGCCCTCGCCTGGGCTTCCCGCTGGCCTGCGCCATCGGGCGAACCTGCGAGGTGCAGAACTATGTGAACCACGACCCCGGAACCGGCCGTAAGGACTATCGCTGCGGGGCGCACACCTATGGCCGCCACGACGCCATCGACATCCGCCTGCTCGACATGGCCGCGCAGCGCGCCGGGGTGGACGTGCTGGCCGCCGCCGCGGGCAAGGTGGTGGCGGTGCGGGACGGGGTCGCCGATGTCTCGGTCAAGGTGGGCGGGCCGGCTTCGGTGGCCGGGCGTGAATGCGGGAACCGGGTGGCCATTGCGCACGGTGACGGATGGCTCACCGACTACTGCCACCTGGCGCTGGGAAGCCTGAAGGTGAAGCCAGGGGATCAGGTCCAGGCGGGCCAGCCCATCGCGCGGGTGGGCCTGTCCGGCGACACCGAATATCCGCACCTGCACATGTCGCTGCGCCAGGGAACCCGGCTGGTGGATCCGTTCGCGCCGCAGCTGGCGGCGGCCGCCTGTGACGCCACCACGTCCGCCACCGCCGGAATGTGGAGCCCCGCAGCCGCCAGCGCCCTGAGCTACCAGCGCGGCGTGGTGCTCAATGCCGGCTTCGCAGGCGGGTCGGTCACGATGGATGGTCTTGAGCAGGCCAACCTGGTCGCCGCCACGCTGGGGGCGCCCGTCCTGGTGGCCTATGTCCGGACCCTCAATCTGGAAAAGGGCGACACGCAGGAGATCGTCCTGCGCGATCCGACGGGCGCCGTTCGAAGGACCTTCAGCATCCCGGCCCTGGAGGGGCCCATGGCGCAGTACCTGATAAGCGCAGGCCTGAAGCGCCCGGAAGCGGGCTGGATGCGCGGCGCCTATACCGCGACCTACACCCTCACCCGGGACGGCGCGGTGGCCCTCTCCCGGCAGATCCGCCTGGCCCTCTGACCCGCCTGGGCGCATTGCGGCCGTCTTGCCCGGGTGGCCTCGCGCCGCTAGGTATCGACCCCACCGGCGCGGACAGACATGCCTGAGACCTCCCAGACTTTTGGCGCTGCGCCCTGCCCGATCTGCAAGGGCCGAGCCATGGCCTATCGGCATGACTGGCTGGCCCGCTGCCGCGAGTGTGGGGTGCTGAGCTCCAGCCTGGGGATCAATATTCCCAGCGAGGCGGGCGACGAGGCCCTCGACGAAGGCCTCCGGGAGGTTGGGCTGGACAGTCTCCGGAGGGGCAATAATGGCCGGCTCCTGACGCGGCTTGAGGGGCTCCTGGGGAGCGGCCGGCGACTGCTGGACGTGGGCAGCGGGCCTGGATTCCTGCTGAACCAGGCGCAGGACCGTGGATTCACCGCCGAGGGCGTGGAGCCGGACGCCAATGTGATTTCCGCCGCCCGGGCCCGGGGCGCCGTGGTGCGCCAGGGCTTCTTCCCGGCCGTGCTTGGCTCGGACGAACGGTTCGACGCCATCGTGTTCAATGACGTTCTTGAGCATATCCCCGACCTGGACGAGGCGCTGGACTCCGCGGCGCGCCACCTGGCGCCGGGGGGCGTGCTCTGCCTCAATTGCCCGGATCGGCGGGGACTCTATTTTCGGGTCGCCGATCTTCTGGACCGGCTGGGAGTCGCGGGACCCTTTGACCGCCTGTGGCAGAAGGGCCTGCCCTCCCCCCATGTCTGGTACTTCGTCCCGGCGGATCTGGAGCGGGCGGCGTCCCGGCGAGGCCTGGCCCCGGCCGGTCGGGTCCGGCTCAACACCGTAGCCTTCGCCGGCCTCTGGTCGCGGATCCGCTATGTCAGGGGCCAGTCCCTGTGGCTGTCCCTGGCCGCCTACGCCTTCACCCTGGCCAGTTGGCCGGTCGCGCGCCTCACCGTCTCCGACGCCACGGCCTGCTTTTTCCGCAAGCCCGGGGGCTGAAGGGGCTTCCGCGCTTTTTCCGTCGACGCAACCTCTAGCCCTCGATGGGTTTCGTTCCGCGGATGGTCACCAGATCGTATTTGGCCAGCCACAGGATGCTGCGCTCCACGAAGGGTCGGCGTGACTCCGGGAAATTGGCGTCCATGACCTCCGAGACTGTGGCCTCTCCCGCCTCGAGGATCTTGTCGAACAGGAGCTCCATCTCCTCCGGCGAGGCGATGGCCCACCGGGCGATGGAGGCGAGGTGGAGGTCGAGCCGGGCCCGCGCCTGATCCCAGGCGACTCCGGCGGCCACACTGACCACGCTCTGGCGGGTCATCGGCTCGGTGGGGTAGGACTCGAACAGCCGGAAGGGGTCGAGGCGGCGGGGATTGGTCACCAGGGACGCCGGGGCGCTCTGGGCCGAGGCCGCCTTCCGCCTTTGGGCGAGCTCGCCCCAGAGGGCCTGATATTGCGGCACGATCGCCCGCCAGTCGAACACCTCCTGCGCCCGTCGGCGGCCGGACTCGCCCATGCGCCGCCGCAGATCGGCGTCACGCACCAGGGCCGCGACAGCTTCGGCGGCCCGGGGGATGTCCACCGCGGTCATCTGGGAGGCGGCGGCGAGGTACTGGTCATAGCTGAACCAGTCATTGGCGTAGCCGAAAGCCAGGTCGCCCCCGAGGCCCGACCGCGGCGCATAGGTGGGGATCCGGAAGCCGTCGATCCCGTGGCGCACGGTGTCGCGGTAGCCGTCCCAGTCGCTCACCACGCACGGCAGGCCGGCGGCCATGGCCTCGATGGGGGTGAGGCCGAAGGTCTCCTGGATGTTGTCGGACAGGGACAGGAAGATGTCGGCCACCGACCAGATGCTGAAGCGCGTGTCGGCGGGGCGGCCGTCGACCGCGCGGTGGTGGACGCTGGGGCAGAATTCCCGGGTCCAGGCGTGAAACTGTTCGATCAGCTCTGGGGTGGCCGCCCATCCGGCCATGACCCAGTAGATCGGCTGGCCCGTGGCCTGGGCCGCGGCCTCCAGGGTGAGGGCCATGGTGGCCGGGTTCATCTTCGCCCCCGGGCTGAACCGGCCGACATAGAGCGCCACGATGGCGTCCACGGGGATATCCAGCCGGGCCCGCCAGGCGGCGCGTTGGGCAGGGTCGATGGCGAAGTCGTCGGCGTTCACCCCCAGCGGAATGGTGGCCAGCTGCGGCTGCGGCAGGCGGGTGGCCCCCAGGCGTTCGCGCAGATCGGTGCGGGTGGCATCAAGCTGGGTCTCGATGCTGGCCCGTACGGCGCTCGAGGTGCAGATCAGGGCGTCCCAGGGCTCGACCGGGGCGACGACCAGGTCCGAGATCAGGTCCATGACCCGATGGGTCGCGGTGGTGTGGGTGACGCCGCAGAGGCTGTAGCGGCGGGCGTCGAAGGGCCGGCGGGTCCAGGCCTCCGCGGCGAGCGTCGGGCCAGGAATATAGAGGCACCCCGGGTCGATGAGCTTCTGGCGCTCGCGGCGACCGGTCCAGGTCCAGGGCTTCGCGGTGGGTTCGATCCGCTGGATCAAGGCGTCGAGGGGCGCCGTCGCCAGGCCTGAGGTGTTGAAGAAGTAGAACCGTTCCGCCTCGGCGTGGCGCAGGAAGCCACGCAGGAAACTCTCGCCCGCGGCGTGGCGGCCCATCAGCCGGGGGCCGGCGGTATCGTATCCGTCGGGGTGGAAATAGATCGCTGCGTTGGTCATCCCCCACAGCCCGTAGAGCATTCGCGGGCGCAGTCAAACGCCGGCGTTTTCCCGCGACGCATGCCCCACAAACCAAAAGGGCCGCCCCGAAGGGCGGCCCTCGTAGTTCTGGATCGTTCGTCGTTTAGGCGACGAAGTCTTGGAAGGCCGTGGCGTTCGCGAGCACGCCGGTCAGCTTGATCGTCTGCCCGACGGTGTTGTTGCCGAGCGAGTCGATGAAGGCGTAGCTGTCCGAGCCGACCGTGATGACCACGATATCGTGGCCGCCATTGCCGATCAGCGAGGTCGCGTCCGTCAGCGCCGCCGCGTAGCTGGCGTCGATGCTGGTGTTCACGAAGTTGCCCGCCGTGCCCGCAACACCCGTAGCGATGGTGTCGTGAGCGCCGCCCGTACCGGCCGTGAAGTTCGAGATCGAGTCGATCGAACCCGACACGCTGGAGGTGTCGCCCGCCGCGAAGACGAACTTGTCGCCCGCGGTGTGAGCGGCCGTCGCGTCGATGGTGTCCACACCGGCGCCGCCGGTGATGGTGTCGGCGCCAGCCCCGGTGCCATGGATGGAGTCGTTGCCGGCCCCACCATCAATCCGCGCCTGGGTAGCGCCCGAAGCGTCGATCGAGTCATTGCCGTCGCCGGCGCTGACCGTGCCGTTGCCGGTGAACACCACCGAGTCGTTACCCGCACCCGACGTGATCGTGTCGTTGCCGAGGCCCGACGAGATCGTGTCGGCGCCGGCGCCGGAGGTGATGGTGTCCGCACCCGTGGCGGCGCTGGAGTTGATGTTATCGCCGCCATCGCCAACCGTGATCCGGTCGCCGCCGCCGCCGCTGACGATCACGTCGTGAACGCCGTTGCCAGCCGTGATCGTGTCAGCGCCGCCACCGGTCGTGATGGAGTCCACACCGTTGCCGACCGTGACCGAGTTGGTCCCGATGCCCGCGGTGATGGTCAGAGCGCCGTCGCCGCCGGAGATCGTATCCGCACCGGTGCCGGTGTTGATGCTGTCAGCACCGCCGCCAACCGTGACCGAGTTGGTGCCGTCGCCGGCATCGATGGTCAGGGTGCCGGAGCCGCCAACGATCGTGTCGGCGCCACCGAGCGAGGTGATGGCGTCGTTGCCGCCGCCAACCGTGATGGTGTTGTTACCAGCGCCCGCCGTAACGGTCAGGTTGCCGCCACCGGCCGTGATGTTGTCATTGCCGCCGGTCGTGACGATCACATCGTTGCCGCCGCCGGCCACGATCGTGTCGTTGCCGCCGCCGCCGGTGATGGCGTCATTGCCGTCGCCGCTGGTGATGCTGTCGTTCCCGGAGCCGGCGACAATCGCGTCGCTGCCGGCCGCCGTGGTGATGACATTGTTACCGTTGCCGGTGGTGACG
>Ga0265327_10003513_pt1 | contig 14874 bp, 6 predicted proteins | sample 41621metaG_FD_202089 | JGI IMG/M metagenome (GOLD analysis project Ga0265327, IMG submission 202089) | Rhizosphere microbial communities from Carex aquatilis grown in University of Washington, Seatle, WA, United States - 4-16-21 metaG | ecosystem: Host-associated > Plants > Roots > Rhizosphere >... | reverse complement strand
CAAAATAGAAATAAGCCCTTAGCACTTTTGCTTCTCCAATATACCTGTTTTTCTCTGTGGTACTTAATCCTGGAATATCCTTGGCAAGTTTGGTAATTAACAGGTTAGCCCTGTAAACACCTGCATAATCCAAATCCCAGAACATATCGGATGGACCTGTTGCTGCTGAAAGGTTGTAGGTATTCCAACTCTGATAGCTGTCCATATCGGAAGAACTTCCACCGCCTGCGTAACATTCGTCACCAGCGCTGTTTAACGGACCTAACTTATTGGCATACCAGTTGTGACCATATCCGGCCTCAGGAGCTACAGCATCGTAAATTGCCACAAGACCATTATATGCCTGATCAGGAGTCTGATAATAATTTGATTCCAAAGACAAGGCAATAGGCTGAACGGTCAGGAAGCTCTTACTACAGGAAGTTCCAAAGAGGATCAAACCTGCGAAGACTAAAGTATAAAATAGAAATTTTATTTTCATTGTATGTGAATTTTTAAGTTACTAAAAAGTTAGATCAAGTCCGACCATGAATGATCTTGCCTGTGGATAAACGCCACGGTCAATACTGTAGATTCCCTGACCACCACCGATTTCAGGATCATATCCTGTATACTTAGTAAACGTTATGAGGTTGTTACCACTTACGTAGATACGGCATTTCTCAATCTGGCAACGCGCCATAAGCGATTTAGGCAAGGTATATCCGAGTTGTAAAGTTTTGATTCTGAAATAAGCGCCATCTTCCAAATAGAAATTACTTGGGTTTGCAAAGTTATTGTTTGGATCATTGTCAGAAAGGCGTGCATAAGTATTTGAAGTTCCGGCGCCAGTCCAGCGACCCATTGCTTTGTTCATATAGTTTGCTCCAACAATGTCAAGACGGCGTAACTGATTGAAAATCTTATTGCCTGAAACACCTTGTCCGAACACGACCAAATCAAATCCTTTATAGGCAACATTTGCAGTCAGGCCATAAGTGAAATCGGGAGTTGGGTTTCCAAGGTATTGTCTGTCTTTCTCGGTAATCGTTCCATCACCGTTTGTATCCACCCATTTATAATCACCTGGTTGAGCGTTTGGCTGAATCTTTGCTCCGGTAGCGCCAACATAACTGTTAATTTCTGCCTGATTCTGGAAAACACCGGCAATCTTAAATCCGTAGAATTCATTCACCGGTTGTCCGACCACTTTGCGGCTCACTTCATAAGTGCTGGCGATCATGGTTGCATTGGTCAGGTAAAGGTTTGTACCAATATCGGTAACCTTATTCTCAATTAAAGAGGCGTTGGCTTTTAATCCAACAGAGATCTCACCGAATTTTTTGTTGTAACCAAGGTCAAATTCAATCCCTTTATTCTCCATAGAAGCCACATTACCGTAAGGACTGGCAGAGGCACCAACATAACCTGGTAAGGTAACTGCCATTAACATACCTGTAGTTTTCTTTTTAAAAACCTCGACTGTAGCGGTGAAGTTTCTAAACAGGATAGCGTCAACTCCAACGTTTAACTGGCTGGTCTGCTCCCATTTCAAATTTGGATTTGCCGGAGCGCCGGGACCATAACCGGTAACCGGGGCGCTGTTGATTGTATTTCCAAATGCATATCCTCCAAGAGATCCGATAGTTGAGGTATAAAGGAATGGTGAAAGGTTGTCGTTACCGTTTACACCATAACCAGCCCTGACTTTTAAAAGGTTTACTGCTTCGTTTTTAGTCCAGAAATCTTCTCTTGAAGCTACCCAACCAAAGGATGCAGATGGGAAATATCCGTAAACATTATTGCTGCCAAAATGTGATGAGCCGTCCCGGCGAATGATCCCGGTAAACAGATATTTACCATCATAATCATAGGTAAGACGAGAGAAGAGTGATGATAATTTATAAGGTTGATTTTCAGAACCCCATGCCTGACGATTTGCAACAGGAATTGAGAAATTCATCGAAGCTGTTCCGAAACTTGTTGCAGGAATGCCTAAATAGGTTGCGCCAATCATGTTCACGTCGCTCTCGTCGCGGGCTTCAGTTCCCAACAATAAATCCAAATTGTGTTTACCGAAAGAACGGTTATAGTCAGCAGTGTTAGTCCAGGTCCAGTCGGTAGCTCTGTTCTGAGTACGGCTGTAAGAATTCTGGGTCAGATTGGAAATCGTATTGCTTAGGAAATAGAGCGGAGTATAAGAAGCATAACCCCAGAAAGCCAACTTAGCGCCAATGCTGGTTTTAATTTTCAAACCCTTTACAGGGGCAATTTCCAGGAAAACATTACCCACAATATTGTCGCTCCATCCGTAATTACCTAATTGTTTTTGTGCAAAAGCAACCGGATTCGACATTTCCTGTCCTACATAGTTAGAGATACCGTAAGGATTTCCCGCTGTGTCTCTGATAATTGAACCGGAATGAGATGCATAAGGTTCGGTCAATAACACATTAGGATCGGTAACGACCAAAGGAGTTACAGGATCCAGATTAACTGCTGAAGCTAGAGGGGCTCCAAAATAGTCGTTGGCAGAGATACTTTTACTTTTGATATGAGAATAGGCGACATTATTCCCGAACTTCAGCCATGGTTTCAATTTGTGCTCAGAGTTTATACGAGCTGTAAACCTTTTGTACCCCGAAATATCGGATGAGACAATACCATCCTGAGCAAAGTACCCAAATGAAGCAAAAAAGTTGGATTTTTCATTACCACCACTGAAGCTTAAATTATGGTTTTGAATCATGGCGTTGTTATTAAAAATAGCTTTTTGCCAGTTTGTTCCAACTCCAAGAGCCTGAGGATTTGCAAAAATAATTCCCCTCCCTGCAGCAAGTGATGATTCGTTTCTTAAGGTTGCATACTGAGTTGCATTCAACATATTTAATGTACGTTCAGGTGCCTGAGTCCCTTCATAACCGTTATAATTCACTTTCATAGTACCCGCTTTACCCTTTTTGGTGGTAACCAGGATAACACCGCCGGCAGCCTGGGTACCATAGATTGCTGCAGAAGCTGCATCTTTCAGTACTTCGATTGATTCGATGTCCGACTGGTTCAGATAGTCAATACCACCAACAACTACAGGGACGCCATCAACTACATAAAGAGGCGAGACATAATTGATTGAGGTAATACCGCGAATGCTAACGGTTGCATCAGAGCCGGGCTGACCTGAACTTGAAGCAACAGTTACACCTGATGTTCTACCCTTTAAAGCATCTTCAACCCTTGGGGTAGGCATATTATCCAGATCAGATGATTTAACTGTTGAGATAGCCCCTGTTACGACACTCTTCTTTTGAGTACCATAGCCCACAACAATAACCTCATCAATGGTTTCAGCCGCTGAAGCTAATTTTACATTAATCGTTGTCTTGTGATTTATCGGAACCTCCTGAGAAGTCATCCCAACAAATGAAAACAAGAGAGTGCCATTGCCAGGAACAGATAATGTATATGTCCCGTCAATGCCAGTGATAACTCCGGTTGTTGTTCCCTTAAGGACAACACCGACTCCAGGGATCGGCTGTCCATCATCGGCGGAAGTAACAACCCCTTTTACTTGTATACTCTGTCCGTAACCGAACAGGGAGCACACGCTGATTAAAAGAACTAAAATTGTTTTTTTCATAAATTTTAATTGAATTTTAGAAATGTTAATATAGATTTAAGTCTATGCATATGAAAAATTTTATGATTTGTTAATGTTATTTCACATTAAATTAATCATACTTTAAACTTTATGTCGCAAAATAAGCTATTACATTTCAGATAAAAATGATTTTTCTTACAACAATAATACATCAAATAAGATTTTTGAATACATCAAAAATACATCAATAAAATAGCATAATTCTATTAATCAATGTATTAAATCTTATTTAGAAATATTAAAAAATACACTTTCACTAAAAATTTAATACTACAACTGGAAAAATTCGATTAAAGATCTATTAACAGGCTGGTAAGATTGGTGTCGCGATCAATATTTAACTTTTTCCGAACCCTATACCTGCAAATTTCGACACCACGAATCGAAATATTCATTAAAGGAGCAATCTCTTTGGTGGAGATATTCATCCGAAGGTAGGCGCATAATCGGAGTTCCTTGGGCGTTAAATTAGGAAATTTTGATTTTAATCGGTTTAAAAAGTCTTCATGAACCTCATCAAAAGCGGTCTCAAACACTTCCCACTGCTTATCATGATCGACATCTTTACTGATTTTTCCGATCAGTGAGGAGATTTTTGTTTTCAACATTTCATCCGATGAGGCCCCCTTAATTTTTTCAAGGTCCTCCTTAATTTTAGCCAGAAATTTATTTTTATGGATAAGGTCCATGGTCTGATTGGCCAATTCCTTATCCCTGTGGATCATCTCATTTTTAAGCTTCTCATTTTTGAGTTTAATAATCTTTTTTTCAGCCAGGGCAGCCTGCTTTATATAATCATTCTCTTTTTGCCTGTAAGCTTTCAGATGCTTAAGCCGTTCTTTCCGTTTGGATATCTCGATCCGCCGGACAATTAGCCACAAAATAGACAATGCAATTACAATTACAAGCAGAATATAACCGGCAATAGCCCACCCTGACCGATACCAGGGTGGAGTTACCGTAAAGGCCAGTTCATCGCTTTTGCTTTCAACTCCAAGAGAATTTCTGGCTTTAACACTAAATTCATAGTTTCCTTCCGGTAAATGCGCAAATTCAACCGAGGCTGAATTACTCCATCCTGACCAATCGTTGTTTAAACCGGACAATTTAAAACTATACTCAACATTTCCAGGATTATCGTAAAGCGGGGAAGCATAATAAAATTTGAAGGCGTTCTTTGCATATTTAAAACTGAATTTCGGAGTAGTCACCCCTTTTACAAAACGAATTGAGTTGCCATAATAAAAAGTACTATCTAGATTCAATGCCACTGCCCGGGTAATAAAAGCTGAAAATTCAGGATAATAACTAAAATGAGCAGTTGGGGAATAGTGAGCAAATCCATCTTCATATCCAACAAAAAGATGATCCCCTGAATAGGGGTAAATTGATTCAAAACCACTAATAAATTTGCCGCTAAGCAACACAAAGGGGGCACTGATATGTTTAAATGTTCCATCTTCCTGCATTCGGAATACTCCGGCCCGGTGGGTTGCATGATACCATGCAATATACCAGATATTCCCTTTTTCATCCTCTTTCAGATAGGTAAAATCGATAACCGGATTAAGCAGTTGATTAAAATAGGTACTCTTCTCAAATCGGTTATCCTTCACATTATAATTGTACAACCCATCAATGGAAGCAAAAACGATTTTTCCCTTTATCTTAAATACATTAAGATTGTAATTAGTTGGCAGACCGTTTTTTACAGTATAATACCGGAACGATTTTATATTATCCAGTGACGCCCCGAAAGTGATGCTGTAGATCCCTTTAAATCCGTGACTCATCCATAAAGTCCCTTCATTGTCTTCCTCGAAAATCCGGAAGGACTCGCTAAAACCTTTGATCCTGCTTACATACTTCCACGTACCATTTTCCTTTCTGAAGAAGATCAATCCGCTGTATGTCCCACCGATAAGGTAACCGGGAAACCGCTTTAGAATATGGTATTTCCATCCCCCCGGAATATTACAGATCTCTTTGGCATGGTCACCGTCAATTATAAAAGTTCCCTGGTTGTGTCCGCAGATTAAAATCCCGTCATAAACCCCAAGGGACCAAACCTGACCTGAAGTGTTTGGGATTAACCGTAAACTGCTGTTTTGGTACCCCCCGTCCCACTCTTTAACAAAAAGACCCTGATTCGTTCCTAAATAAAGCTTCCCATGGTAAACAATGGAGGTATATCCGGCTCCGATTTCTTCTGATTGTTTTAAAAAAGTAATCGGAGAATTAATGTTGATGTAATCGATACCATTGTCAAGCCCTAGCCATAAGTCACCACTACGGTCGGTAAAAACTTTCAGTACTGTATTGTTCTGTAAACCTTTCTTTTTGTTAATCATCTGCACAATAACACCCTGCTGGTCACTTATAATCACACCATCATGGATTGTGCCAAATGCATAATTACTATTCTGAATAAGCGTGGCACTAAATATTTGATTGTTTCTAAGGATCTCATTTACAGGCACTTTCCATTCGATCAATTGTCTGCCATTATAGGTATAAATGCCCTTGTTTAACGTGCAAATAAGAAGTTCATCGCCTTCAGAAAATGGCAGGATTGTAGAGATCTCCTCTCCCTTCAAACTCTGACAACCGGGCAATTCAACCAATGTACTACCTATCAGTTCATACAAACCATTCTCAATATCATTAAAATACAATTTCTCTTTTACTTTATAGGAATTCTGAAACCTGACCGGTGCATTAATAACCTTGAGGGAAGAATCATTGTCAAAAATGAAGGCATTAAAATAGGATTGGAAAACAATCTTTCCATTAAAGGAGTTGATGTTCCAGATATCATCAAAATTCTGAAATTCGGTGGGAATATATTTCTTGAGCGATTTATACTCTAATTTACCGTTACTCCCATATTCCATTTTACCCAATTCGTTATAGGCCCCAACAAAAATGTTCCCTTTTTCGCTTATAAGAACGGACCGGGTAATTGACGAGTTGGGCATTTTATACAATTGCCATGCGACACCGTCAAAAACCAGAAGACCCTCATTATTGGCAAAATACATAAAACCCTTTTGATCCTGGGCAATTCCCCAGTTTTGAGTTCCTGCCTTATATTCCCTCTTGGGATAATTTCTAATAAAAGGGACCCCTATATTTTTGATTTGAGAATATCCAAAGGTCAAAAACTGGACAAATATAAAAAGGAAAAGGATAGCTCTTTTTCTCATGGCGGAAAAACAACTTAGTTATAAAGATTGGTAAGTCAATGTATTAAAACAGAGAGAGAGCAAATATACACATTCGGATTAAAATTGGAAAACTATTCAACAAGCGAAGTGAATCTCTTTAGCTACAGCCACAAATATATAAAGCTACCGATATAAAACTCCTCCTAAAATTTAAAGACCCTGAAAGTCCGAAAACCTTCAGGGTCTAACTGGAGATGAATAAATTTTCAGTCTATTTAACCGGGGTATTTTTCAATGTTTCCAGCAGGAAATCCCAGAATTTCTGTACTGAAGGGATATTAACCCGTTCATCGGGAGAATGTGGAGAGCGCATTGTGGGTCCAAATGAGATCATATCCCAGTCAGGATAGACTGCCCCAAGAATGCCGCATTCCAAACCAGCATGAATTCCCAGGACAGCAGGGGTTTTCCCAAATTTGTTCAGATAGACCACTTTCATCTTTTCCAGGATCTGAGAATCCATATTGGGTTTCCAGCCCGGATAGTTGCCATCGAAAGCGACCATGGCGCCACCCAGGGCAAAAACGCTGTCAACCATTTCAACCAGATCATCCTTGGCTGAATCGACTGAACTGCGAAGCAAACACTTCACAAAAATCACCCCTTTGCGTGATTTAATTGTGGAAAGATTTGTTGAAGTTTCAACCATTCCGGCCATTCCGTCACTCATCCGGATCACTCCGTTCGGACAGGCGTAGGCTGAATCAATGAGATCGTCCTGTACACGTTCTTCGATCATCGATTCTGGCGCCTCAGTTTCAGCAACTGAAAAGCTCAGTGTTGGTTCGACAGCTCCCAATTCGTTCTTATAGATTGATTCGTAATGGGCAACCGCACTTTTTAGCTGTTCAATATTATCATCGGGTACCAGAACTACAGCATAGGCTTCACGAGGGATAGCATTTCTCATGCCACCTCCGTTAATTTCAGCCAGACGCACATCAAACTCCCGTGTTACATGCTTCAAAAATCTAATAATCAACTTATTAGCATTTCCTCGTCCAAGATTGATATCAAGCCCTGAATGGCCTCCCTTTAGTCCGGAAATTGTTAATTTAAATGGTGTGACCCCCTCCGGAACAATAACTTCATCGTACTCAAATTCTATGTCGGCATTAATACCACCTGCGCAACCCACATAGAGTTCTCCCTCTTCTTCAGAGTCCATATTAAGTAAAATATCACCTTTAAGCCAATTTGGTTTCAATCCCAGGGCGCCGGTCATCCCTGTTTCTTCGTCACAGGTAAAGAGTGCTTCAACAGGACCGTGAGCAATATCTTTGGATGCGAGCACAGCCATAGCACTTGCAACACCTAGTCCGTTATCGGCTCCAAGGGTCGTACCACGGGCCCGAACCCAATCTCCATCAATCCATGCATCGATTGGGTCGTTTTCAAAATCATGGACAGTTCCGTTATTTTTCTGCGGAACCATATCGAGGTGACCCTGAAAAATAATTCCCTTCCTGTTTTCCATTCCGGGCGTAGCAGGTTTACGAATCAGGATATTACCAACCTCATCGCGCTCGGTGACCAGCCCGAGGCCTTTACCAAACTCCATCATAAAGGCCTGGATTTTGGCCTCCTTTTTTGAAGGGCGCGGTACCTGGGTCAGTTTATAAAAATTTTCCCAGACCGCCCTGGGTTCAAGATTCACTATTTCTTTGCTCATAATATTATGATTTTAATGTTTAAATGGCAGCTTTAAGTTTTTCAATATTTGGCAGTTCCAATCCATAACCCTTTTTACGGTCTTCGCGTTTTAGCATCACAGCAACAATAAGAGCCATGATACCAAAGGAGGTAAAAATCAACATGGGCAATGTATAATCATAGGAACGTTTGGTAACACCATCCATAACAGTCTCACCCGTTATGCAATACTTATCAAGTACACGGCCAATCAGGTAAGGGACTCCCATGAGACCCCAGTTTTGAATCCAGAAGATAACAGAATATGCTGTTCCTAGCTGTCTTTCAGGAATAATTTTGGGAACCGAAGGCCACATTGCAGAAGGGACCAGTGAAAGCGCTATTCCGAGCAAAATCACTAGAACTGTTGCGAAAATCCAACTGTCGATAGCCGGTACCGAAAAGAGGCCATGAATTACGATCAGCATTGCAGACCCAATAATCATCATCGTAGCCCCTTTACCTTTTTTATCGTAAATGCCTCCGAAAAGCGGGGTCAGAAAGAGTGTCCCCAGGGGTAAAAGACTTGGGATGATACCTGCAACTTCAGGTTTCAAACCGTACTTATTAACCATTAAGTCGGCTGCATATTTAATAAACGGAAATACCGAAGAGTAAAAAAGTACGCATAATATGGCAAGCAACCAAAATCCTTTGTTCGACATTATCTCAAAAATATCTTTGGCACGGAAACTTTCCTCGTCGGTTTTAACCCCATGCAACTCAGATTCATCAAGCTTTTTGTCCATGGCCATGTAGGCGAAATAGGATAGAAATCCAATACAAAGTAAAATCAGAACAACCAGAATAGGAGAGGATATTGACCCGAAATATTTTGCAATTGGAACCGGGGTAGCCAGAGCCATTAAAGTTCCGATCCGTGCAACTGCAACCTGCAATCCCATGGCTAATGCCAATTCATAACCTTTAAACCATCTTACCGTAATTTTCGAAACAGTTATACCGGCAATTTCTATACCAATGCCGAAAATTGCAAATCCCAGTGAAGCAATGGCAACCTGCATTTTCAATCCAAACAGTGTGGCACCTTCGGGGAAAGTGGTTGATATTGCATAATATTTGATTCCAGCTCCAATAACCATTACTGCTGCGGATCCAAGCCCCGTTAGCCGCACACCTATTTTATCCAGAATGATACCTCCAAAGATTAACATCAGAAAGAATACATTGAACCAGCCATAGGCGCTTGTGAATGTACCGTAGTCGGTACTGGTCCATCCCAACTGCTGCTCCAGCATTGGTTTTAATGGAGACATCATGTCAGCAAAGAAATAACCACAAAACATGGTTAATGATACAATTGCCAAAGCCGACCATCTTGCCGCTTTGGAATCACGAAGGGAGTTCCGGATTATCTCAGTCATAGATAGAAATTTACTAAATTACAAATTGATTTTAGTTGCGCAATATAGTTAAAAAGTGTTGAAATAATGTTGGTATTAGATCAGACTATAAAAATGTAAAAAACAGTTGCCTGCTTCTAAATTAAGTTGGTAAAAGCAATGAAAAAATTAAAATGCAAAATTCAAATTTTAAAATCAGGAACCTGACTTTGAGCTGTTCCTCACCCCGAAATTTGAATTTTGCATTTTAAAATTTCACTTCCGTGACAATCCTTTTAATTGCCTATCCGTTTGATCTCTCCTGTAACCGGGTGTATTTCAATAGAATATTCGCCATTAATCAATCCGTCAGGGAATGGGGTGACTACCCCATATTGAGCCATAGGCAACCGGATCTGAGCAAGAACTTCACCTCCATTAAGTAAACGTGCAACAACTGTTCCCGGGGTTCTGTAAAATAATCCGTTGGAAGCGGTCTCACCTGCAGAAGGTGTTGCCTTTTGTTCGCTGTTGTGAGCAAGGTCGCTATTTGGTTCCAGTTCAAGTAAGATTGGTTTACCCGACACATTGCTCTCAGGCAGAACTCCTGAGGACGGAGAGAATCTGAAAGCAACCAGGGGTTTGTTTGATTTTGCATCGGGCACCACCTCAAAAGTATAATGATGTTTTGCCTTAAAGGTTTTTCCGAAAAAAAGACTTTCATAATCCCCGATGATCTTATTTAACTCAGTTACCATTACCTGATAAGCCTGACCATCAGGGGGAAGCTTGTCGTATTTGGAGGCTAACAGGAGCGCTTTCCGCTTGCGTAATTTAAGGATATCCTGTGCAGCTTCAGCCGCCTTTTCTTCAAAAGATTTTACCTTATCGCCCGAATGTTTAAGCGAATCTTTCCCTTCAAGAAAGGAATGCATCGACATTTCTGACCAAATCTCGTGTGGCAGCTCTAAGGCGGGAGTAAAATCTGAGGTATAAATTTTAGTAGGATCGCCCTTGACCGAACTGTTAATTCCAATTAAAACACCTTCTTCTGAAAGGCTAAGCATCGAGGCAGCAGCCCCGTTTGCTTTATGTACTTCTGCCGGGTCAGGCGCTCCAAAAGATTCCATTGTAAGATCTGTAATTTTCCAGGACTCTCCATCCGAAGAGGCAGAATTCTTGACTCCTAAATATTTAGCGGCAAATTCATAATACGGACCATGAAAAAATTTCTCTTGTAAAACCTCAGCCTGAATTCGGATCCCTGTTCTTGGTAACATATAGACTACCCCGCCCTGAAAAACACCCGGTTCGGCAGCCCCTTTCTTTTTGTCGTCTTTAGCTGATACTGAAACACCTCCAGCAAGAAGTAAAGCGGTTAAAATCAGAATTGTGAATTGTTTCATCATTTTTATTTTAAGTTTATTTTATGACCAATTTTTGACTATTCAAAAGTGATTCTTTTTTTCGGCTTTCCCAAAAGCAGGATCACTTTTCACCATTGAAAAAGCCTTCCCCAGGTGATCTGCGATATCGCCAGCCACTAAGGCTTCCTGAGAGTTGCCCTCCAGGGCCAGATCGCCTGCGAGCCCGTGAAGATATACACCTAAGAGCGCGGCTTCATAGGGCAGATAACCCTGTGCAAGTAATCCGGTAAGAATACCGGTCAATAAATCACCGCTTCCACCCGTTGCCATCCCTGCGTTACCTGTACAATTAAACCAGCAATTCCCCTCAGGCGAAACAATTGCAGTGTAGGCACCTTTAAGCACCACAATCAATTGATGGGCCTGACTAAATTTCAATGCATTCATTAAGCGATCATAACCACAGTCGGCATGACCTGCCAGACGATCAAACTCAACAGGATGAGGTGTCAGAATCGATACGGGTGGAATAAGTTTAAGCATATCAGGGTGTTCCGAGAGGATATTCAGCCCATCAGCATCAATCACCATTGGGGTTTGAATTTTTCCCAAAAGCGACCGAAACGCAGATACCGTTTCGTCAGACTTCCCGATTCCAGGTCCAATTCCTACAGCTTTATAAATCGTTGAATACTGAATCTGAGTGATCATATTTTCAGATTCATCCATTGAAACCATTGCTTCGGGCAGCGATATCTGCATGATTTGATTTCCGATGCCGGGAAGGTGGACGGAAAGCAATCCGACACCAGACCGGAGACATCCTTTGGCTGCAAGTACCGCAGCCCCCATTTTCCCTTTGCTCCCTGCAACCAAAAGAGCATGACCAAAAGTCCCTTTGTGTGAAAACTTACCCCTTGGTTTGAGAAGTGCGCTCATTTTCGGTGCGTCGGAAAAGTGCCATGGCGTTTGAGTCTGAGTTAATCCGTCGGGATGTAATCCAATTGGAAGGACTTCCCATTCCCCAGTATATAATTCATTCTCACTGAAAAAGAAACTTAATTTTGGAAATTCAAAAGTTAGCGTATAGGTTGCCCTGATCATTTTTTCCGGATCGGTTACCCTGTTATCCTCCCCCATCAGACCGGAAGGGATATCAATCGAGAGAATTGGCACCCCGGAATTATTCAGATGTTTAACAAGTTGGGCCGGAAATCCGTATAATGCCCGGGTTAAACCAGACCCAAAAAGTCCGTCAACAATAACTTCGTAATCAGAGAGATCGGGAAGTTTTTCATCTTCAATCCATTTAATCTGAGTTGGAATGAGATGTTCTTTCAACCGGTCGAGATTGACTATAAAACAATCGGAAAATCTTTTTTCTGTATCTGGAACAAAGACCTGTACTTTAAAATTCATCAGTGAAAGCATCCGTGCAACGGCAAGGGCATCTCCCCCATTGTTGCCCGGACCTGCAAAAATGGCGATCCGGTGATCGTAATCGACATGCTCAGCCATCCAGTTTGCTACCTGCATCGAAGCCCTTTCCATCAGATCAATGGGTTTGATCGGCTCATTAATAATTGTATAATTATCCAGGTCAGCTACCTGTGCGGTTGTAAATATTTTCATCCGTTTCAGTTATTCTACTTTCAAAGCTACAAAGAAATTGGCTTAGTTAAGGCGCATACGGAATAATCGTTTAAAATTTCTCAATTAACCCGCATAACAAAGGCTCCATGGATTTTGTAATTCCCGATATATTGATGCGACTGGCAGTTGGTAGTTAGCGACCAGAAGATAAACTGCACTATTGAACATTCTCCTTTTCAGATTTTACAATAAGATATTTAGCAAAATTGACAGGAGGCTCTGGCCCGCAGCCGGTGGATGAAATCCAGCTGGTAAATGAGGATCAATCTGAATTACTGGATATATGTTTTTCGCAAAATTCCATTTTCGTTCAAAACATGACTTTTAGCATGGTAAGGTGACGGGAAAAGTTCGCTATATTTGCGCCAATTAGACAATTTTTAACCCTTTAATACTATAATTCTATGCTGAAAGGACATCCCAAAGGGCTATTAGTGGCCTTCTTTGCAAACATGGGAGAGCGGTTCGGGTACTATACCATGCTCGCCATTTTTGTACTTTATCTTCAGGCCAAGTTTGGTTTTTCGACAGCTGAAGCCGGAGGAATTTATGGAAGTTTTCTATTTGGAATTTATTTCCTCCCTCTGCTTGGCGGATATGTTGCCGACAATCTTCTGGGATACGGGAAAACGATTACGATAGGTCTGGTTATTATGTTTTTGGGTTATACCTTATTGGCTATGCCTGGATTGGGAATATCGGTGGTTTATTCCGCTCTTGCCGTAATCTCACTAGGAACAGGATTCTTTAAAGGAAATCTGCAAGCACTTGTCGGAAACATGTACGATGATCCAAAATACAGCTCAAACCGCGATAATGCCTTTAATATTTTTTATATGGGGATCAATATCGGAGCTTTTTTTGCGCCATCTGCAGCCGGAGCTATTGGCAACTGGGTACTCAAAGGGAAAGGACTTACTTATGATTCCTCAATTCCACATCTTGCACATCAGTTTCTAAATGGGAAACTGGAGGATGTGAGTAAGCTAACCCAGTTAGCGCATACACAAATGGGAGCTAATTTTACAGATTTAACATCATTTTCAAAAACTTATATCGAGACACTGGCAAGTTCTTATAATGCCGGTTTCGCAGTTGCCGCAGCAAGTATGATTGTCTCTTTTTTGATTTTTATAGGATTTAAAAAATATTATAAGCTGGCGGATATTACCGAAAAGCAAAAATCAAAATCCGAAGATCTTAAAAGCAAGATGATTGTTTTAACTCCTCAACAAACCCGTGAAAGACTGATTGCACTTGGATTAGTCTTCTTTGTGGTTATTTTCTTCTGGATGGCCTTTCATCAAAATGGATTTACGATGACAATCTTTGCCCGGGACTATACCCAACTTGGGCACGTAGCTCCCAGTACTTATGTTATGTTTGATTTAAGCCAGCTATTACCTGTTTTGTTTGCGATTATTGGTTCAATATTGATTTTCATAGGGAAAGGACGTAACCTGAAACTAATTGGAGCAGTAGTGTTTCTTGCAAGTATAACCATCGCCTGGTATATGATCAGCTCTTTTACGGGCGATTATACCATAACTCCTCAAAAATTTCAACAATTTAATCCAATCTTCATAGTGTTCCTCACCCCTGTAATTATTGGATTTTTTAGTTGGTTACGTGGCAATGACAAAGAGCCTTCCGCCCCAAAGAAAATAGGATTTGGAATGCTCTTTACGGCCGTCGGATTTGGTCTTTTGATCGCAGCATCTATGGGACTTACCTCTCCAGGTCATTTGAATGGCGGCACTTCTGAAAACCTTGTTTCCCCGTTCTGGCTGATAAACTGTTACCTGGTTCTAACCGTTGCTGAATTATTTCTAAGTCCTATCGGAATTTCGTTTGTATCCAAAGTGGCTCCTCCAAAATATAAAGGTCTGGCGCAGGGGGCCTGGCTTGGGGCAACTGCTTTTGGTAATCTCGCTGCCGGTTTGATCGGTGTGCTA
>Ga0265327_10003512_pt1 | contig 14877 bp, 10 predicted proteins | sample 41621metaG_FD_202089 | JGI IMG/M metagenome (GOLD analysis project Ga0265327, IMG submission 202089) | Rhizosphere microbial communities from Carex aquatilis grown in University of Washington, Seatle, WA, United States - 4-16-21 metaG | ecosystem: Host-associated > Plants > Roots > Rhizosphere... | reverse complement strand
GAACGCCAGGACCTGATCGGCCTGCGCCATATCCGCCGTGCGATCCGCCAGGGCCAGGAAATCCGCGAAGGCGTCGAGGGTCGGACAGGACGCCGGTCGCGCCTGCGCGGTGCCGGCCATCAGCACCATAATCGCCGCCATGGGCGCGAGTTGATTGAGGCTCATGCCCTGGCCCTATCACGCGGCCCGGGCCCCTGGAACCGCCGCAGACGTCATCCGTTGCCGGTGGCGCGTCCCGAACCAGGCGACCTTGTCCCGACGTCTGTCGGCGCGCCCGACCTGAAGCCTGCCGCAGAAATGGCGCCACCATGGACCTCAAGCCCTCCAATGACGATGCGACCACCGCCGAGGAGCTCGACACCCTGGCGATCAACACCATCCGCACCCTGGCCATCGACGCCGTCGAGAAAGCCCAGTCCGGTCATGCCGGCGCGCCCATGGGCCTGGCGCCGGTGGGCTACACCCTGTGGACCCGCTTCCTGCAATATGCCCCCGAGGACCCCGCCTGGCCCAACCGCGACCGGTTCGTGCTTTCGGCCGGCCACGGATGCCTTCTGCTTTACGCCCTGCTCCACCTGGCCGGCGTCCGACGCCTGGACGCGGAGGGGCGCCCCACGACAGAGGCCGCCGTCAGCCTGGAGGACATCAAGACCTTTCGCCAGCTGGGCTCCGCCTGTCCCGGACATCCGGAATACGGCCACACCACCGGGGTGGAGACCACCACCGGGCCCCTGGGTCAGGGCGTGGGGAACAGCGTCGGCATGGCCATGGCGGAACGCTGGCTGTCCGAACGCTTCAACCGCCCCGGCCACGCCCTGTTCGACTATTCCGTCTACGCCATCTGCAGCGACGGCGACCTCATGGAGGGCCTGTCCGGCGAGGCCGCCTCCCTCGCCGGGCACCTGAAGCTGTCCAACCTCTGCTGGATCTATGACGACAACCACGTCACCATCGAAGGCCCCACGGACCTGGCGTTCGGCGAGGATGTCGCCGAGCGTTTCCGCGGATACGGCTGGGCGACAGAGACCGTCGCGGACGCCAATGATTGCGAGGCCTTCGCGCGCGCGGTCGAAGGTTTCCGGGCGCGCAAGGACCGCCCGACCCTGATCCTGGTCAGGAGCGTCATCGGCTACGGTTCGCCGCATAAACAGGGGACCTCCAAGGCCCACAGCGATCCGCTGGGACCAGAGGAGGTGAAGCTCACCAAACGCGCCTTTGGTTGGCCGGAGGACGCCCTGTTCCGGGTCCCCGACGGGGTCCGCCAACGCTTTGACGACATCCTGGGCGCCCGGGGTCGCGCGCAGCATGCCGCCTGGGAAGACAGGCGCGACGCCTGGCGTCAGGCCTATCCGGATCTCGCCCGCGAGCTCGACGACCTGTTCGCCGGCGCGCCGCCCCCGGGCTGGGACCGGGACATCCCGGCCTTCCCCGCCGACCTGAAGGGGATCGCGACCCGTGAGGCCTCGGGCAAGGTGCTGAACGCCATCGCCCCGAACTATCCCTGGCTCCTGGGGGGATCGGCCGACCTGTCGCCGTCCACCAGGACCCATCTCGATTTCGACCAGGCCGGCGAATTCCAGCCCGCGACCTATGGCGGCCGCAATCTGCACTTCGGGGTGCGGGAGCACGCCATGGGCGCCATCGCCAACGGTTTGGCCCTGTCCGGCCTGCGCCCCTACACCGGCACGTTCCTGATCTTCAGCGACTATATGCGCCCCCCCACCCGGCTGGCTGCGCTGATGGGAGCGCCCGTGGTGTTCGTGTTCAGCCACGACTCCATCGGCCTGGGCCAGGACGGTCCCACCCATCAGGCTGTCGAACAGCTGGCCGCCCTGCGCGCCATTCCAGGCCTGATCACCCTGCGCCCCGCCGACGCCAACGAGACCGCCGAGGCCTGGCGTGTCCTGCTGGCGCAGACGGCGAAGCCCGCCTGCCTGATCCTGTCCCGCCAGGCCATTCCAACCCTCGACCGGGCCGAGTTCGCGCCGGCGTCCGGCGTGGCGCGGGGGGCCTATGTCCTCGCCGACAGCCCCGACGGCCCACCGCAGGTGATCCTGGCGGCGTCAGGCGCCGAGGTCGCCCTATGTGTCGCGGCGCGCCGCACGCTGATGGCCGAGGGCCTGAAGGTTCGGATCGTCTCCATGCCGTCCTGGGAGCTGTTCGAGGCCCAGCCGGAGGCCTATCGCCATCAGGTCCTTCCGCCGCAGATCACCGCCCGGGTCGCCGTGGAGGCCGCCTCGCCTTTGGGCTGGGACCGCTATGCCGGCCCGTCCGGGGAGGTGATCGCCATGCAAAGCTTCGGCGCCTCAGCCCCGGCTGCGGACCTGATGATCCGGTTCGGCTTCACCGCCGACAAGGTCTGCGAGGCCGCCCGACGCCAGGTCGCCCACTCGATGGCTGAAGGACCTGCACAATGACAAACCCCATGCTGGCGCTGTCCGACGCCGGCCAGTCCGTCTGGCTGGACTATCTGCATCGGCGGATCCTGGAGTCCGGCGAACTTCAGGCCCTCATCGATCGCGACGGCCTTAAGGGCATGACCTCCAATCCGTCGATCTTCGAAAAGGCCATCGGCGAGAGCGACGCCTATGATGCGGCGATCCGGGCCGTACTGGCCAATTCCGACCTCCCGCCCGAAGGCCTCTATGAGCGCCTGGCCATCGCCGACATCCAGCGGGCCGCCGACCTGTTCCGCCCCACCTATGACCGACTGGGCGGCCGCGACGGCTTTGTGAGCCTGGAAGTTTCGCCCTACCTGGCCATGGACACCGAGGCCACGGTGGCGGAGGCGAAGCGGCTGTGGACGGCGGTGGGCCGTCCGAACCTGATGATCAAGGTTCCCGGCACGGCCCCGGGCGTGCCCGCGATCCGCCTATTGGTGGGTGAAGGGATCAATATCAACGTCACCCTGCTGTTCGGCCTGGATGCCTATGAGGCTGTCGCCGAGGCGCATATGGCCGGGCTGGAGACCTGGCAGGCCGCCGGTGGCGACCTTGCCCGCGTGCATGGCGTCGCCAGCATCTTCGTCAGCCGGATCGACGCAGCGATCGACAAGGCCATAGACGCCAGGCTCGAGACGGCTTCGGGCCCCGAGGCCCAGCGGCTCAGGGTCCTGCGCGGCGAGGTCGCCATCGCCAACGCCAAGATGGCCTATCAGCACTATGGCGAGCGGATCGCCGGGTCCCGCTGGCAGGCCCTGGCCGCGGCGGGCGCGGCGCCCCAGCGCCTGCTCTGGGCCTCCACGGGCACCAAGGACCCCGCCTATTCCGACGTCCTCTATGTGGAAACCCTGATCGGGCCCGACACGATCAACACCATGCCGCCCAAGACCCTGGACGCCTTCCGGGATCACGGCCGGGTCCGCGCCACCCTGGCCGAAGGCCTGGATGACGCCCGCCGGATCCTGGCGGAGACCGAAGCCCTCGGCCTCGATCTGGACGGTGTCACCGACCATCTGGTGGAGGAAGGGGTGGCCCTGTTCGCCAAGGCGTTCGACGGGCTGCTCGCCGCCATCGCCGGGAAACGGACCCGGTTCCAGGCCGCCCTCCACGAGGCCGGCCACTGACCCAATCCCAGGAGAACCACATGCAGGTGGGCGTCATCGGGCTGGGGCGGATGGGCGGCAATATCGCCCGACGCCTGATGCAGGGCGGCCATGCCTGCGTGGTCTTTGACCGGGACCCAGGCGCCGTCGCCGACCTGGTGAAGGAAGGCGCAACCGGGGTGGCCGATCTCGAGGCGATGCTCGCGGCCCTGGCGCCGCCGCGAACGGTGTGGGTGATGCTGCCCGCCGGGGGCCCCACGGACGAGACGGTCAGCGCCCTGGGCGGGATCCTCGCCCGCGGCGACACGGTGATCGACGGGGGCAACAGCTTCTATCGCGATGACATCCGCCGGTCGAAGGCCCTCGAACCCCATGGCATAGCCTATCTGGACGTGGGGACCTCAGGCGGCGTCTGGGGCCTGTCGCGCGGCTATTGCCTGATGGTGGGCGGCGATGCGGCCGCGGTCGATCACATCGATCCCATCCTGAAAACCCTGGCGCCCGGCCAGGGCGACATCGCACGCACACAACGGCCCGTCGGCGCCGACCCCCGGGTGGAGCAGGGCTATGTCCATGCCGGCCCGGTGGGCGCGGGCCACTTCGTGAAGATGGTCCATAACGGCATCGAATACGGCCTGATGCAGGCCTATGCCGAAGGCTTCGACATTCTGCGCAACAAGAACTCCGACATCCTGCCGCCGGACGAGCGCCTGGACCTGAATCTCGCCGATATCGCCGAGGTCTGGCGTCGGGGAAGCGTCATCTCCTCCTGGCTGCTGGACCTCGCGGCCCAGGCCCTTGCCGGAGACCCCAGGCTGGACCAGTTCACCGGCGCCGTCGCCGATAGCGGCGAGGGGCGCTGGACCATCGCGGCGGCCCTGGAAGAGGCCGTGCCGGTCGACGTCCTCGCCGCCGCCCTGTTCGCCCGCTTCCGCTCCCGCGAAGAGCATTCCTATGGCGACAAGCTGTTGTCCGCCATGCGGTTCGGCTTTGGCGGCCATTTGGAGTCGCCCGCGAAGCTCTGAGCCGCCCTGGCTCGCGCATTGGCCCGGCCGACGCCATGGGCTAGGCAGAGGGCGGTCATGCACGTTCCCGCCCCATTCCACGTCATCATCCTCGCTGGGGGCGGCTCCACGCGCATGGGGGCCGACAAGGCGGAACTGATGTGGGACGGTCGGCGGGCCATTGATCGACTGGCGGATCTCGCCCGGGCCCTGGGCGCCCGCCGGATCCTCAGCTCCGGCGAGGGGGACTATGGGCTCGAGCGGGTCCAGGACCCTGAACCTGGCGGCGGGCCGGTGGCCGGCGTCCTGGCCGGGCTCTCCGCGCTCGCCGATGACCCGGCGCGCGTTCTGGTGCTGGCGGTCGACGCGCCGACCCTCACCCCCAGCGATGTTCAGCCCTTGCTCAGCCGGGACGCCCCCGGCGCCGCCTTTGAGGGCCTGCCCCTGCCCATGGTGATCGAGCCGCAGGCCGTGCCCGCCGATGCTCGCGATGACTGGCCCCTGCGCCGACTGGTGGAGCGGGCGGGCCTGGCCCAGATCGCCGCTGACCCGGCGGCCCAGGACCGGCTGCGCGGGGCCAACACTCCCGAGGAACGCGACCGCCTCCTGGGCGGCGGCCCGCCGGGCCGCTAAGCGGTCCTCAGGCGAAGACGATGGTCTTGCCGCCCTCGATCAGCACCCGATGCTCCACATGCCAGCCCACCGCGCGGGCGAGCACCGTGCACTCCACGTCACGACCCAGCTGGACCAGGTCGTCGGGGCCGTGGCTGTGATCCACCCGCTGGACCCCCTGTTCGATGATCGGCCCCTCGTCCAGATCGGTGGTCACATAGTGCGCCGTGGCGCCGATGATCTTCACGCCTCGGGCATGGGCCTGGTGATAAGGCCGCGCCCCCTTGAACCCCGGCAGGAACGAGTGGTGGATATTGATGCAGCGCCCCGCCAGGCGGTCACAAAGCGCCGGCGACAGGATCTGCATGTAGCGGGCGAGCACCACCAGATCGACCTTCTCAGCCTCCACCAGCGCCAGCAGTGCCGCCTCCTGCTCGGTCTTGGTGGCGGCGGTGACCGGCAGGTGGTGGAACGGCACCCCGCTCCATTCGGTGAAGGAGCGCATGTCCTCGTGATTGGACACCACCCCGACGATCTCCGCCGGCAGCAGCCCCGCCCGCCAGCGGTGCAGCAGATCGTAGAGGCAGTGTCCGAACCTGGAGACCGCGATCAGCACCCGGGGCTTCGCCTGGGCGTCATATAGCGACCAGGTCATGGCGAAACGCTGGGCGATCAGCTCGAACCCGGCCTTCAGCTGCTCGACCGAGGGCATGGGGCCGTCGGGAGAGAACACGGTGCGCATGTAGAACTGACCGGCCAGGGGGTCGTTGAAGTGGTTGGACTCCACGATCGAGGCGTCATTGTCCGCCAGGAACCCCGACACCGCCGCCACCACGCCCTTACGGTCCGGGCACTTGAGGATCAGGATATATCGGGCGTCCTGGGCTTTGGTCGTTGCGGTCACGTGATGGTCCCCTGCCCGATCATGGCGGAGCGGGTCACCCACAGGAGGCCGGGCGGACCGTCAAGGCGCTCAATGGTATTTTGTCGCTCCGCCAGCTGATTTTCCGGGCAGGCGGCGCATCAGTCCGGGTCGATGAGGGCCGAGGCCGCGGCGTCGAGGATGGCCTCGGCGTCCAGGCGGTAGGCGCGGTAAAGATCCGGCACGTCGCCGGACTGGCCAAACCGGTCCATCCCCAAGGGCGCCACGCGGTTGCCCCGCACGCCGCCCAGCCAGGAGAGGGTCGCCGGCGGGCCGTCGATCACCGTGGCCAGGGCCGCGCCGGGCGCCAGTTGGGCCAGCAGCCGTTCCACATGGGCGAACCGCCGCTCGCCCCGGGCCCGCGCGGCCAGCGCCGACGACCAGTCGCGATGCAGCCGGTCTGGGCTCGGGACCGCCAGCAGGCCGGCGCCCGGAATATCCTCGCGCACCGCTTCAAAGGCCGCCAGCACCTCGGGCGCCACAGCGCCTGTATAGACCAGGGCCAGTTCCGCCCCGGCGCCCGGCGGAACCTGCCAATAGGCGCCGGCGATGACCGCCGCGGTCTCGGCCTCCGTCAGGGTGCGTTCCGGCTGGTCCAGGACGCGGGTGGAGAGCCGCAGATAGATCGAGCCGCCGTCCGGCTCCTGCATGTGTTCGAAGCCCCAGCGCATGATCTCCACCAGCTCGTCCACATAGGCTGGCTCGAAATAGCTGAGCTTGTCCTGGGCCATGCCGATCAGGGGGGTGTGGATCGACTGGTGCGCCCCGCCCTCCGGGGCCAGGGTCAGGCCCGAGGGGGTCGCCACCAGCATGAAGCGGGCGTCCTGGTAGCAGGCATAGTTCAGCGCATCGAGGCCGCGGTTGATGAACGGATCATAGACCGTGCCCACCGGCATCAGCCTCTGGCCGAACAGGTCTCCGGCCAGACCCAGGGCGCCCAGGATCAGAAACAGGTTGTTCTCGGCGATCCCCAGCTCGATGTGCTGGCCGTGGGGGCCCATCAGCCATTTCTGGGGCGAGGCGATCTTGGAGTCCTTGAACTGGTCGGCCCGCACCTCCCGGGCGAACAGCCCCCGCTGGTTCACCCAGCCTCCCAGGTTGGTGGAGACTGTCACGTCCGGGGAGGTGGTGACGATGGCGTCGGCCAGCGGCCCGCCCAGCCGCGCCAGGTCGTTCAGCACCTTGCCGAACGCCACCTGTGTCGACTGCCGGCCGGTAGGCCTGGGGAAGGTCTCCGCAGGGGGGACAGCGACCCGCGGAACCGACGGCTTGGTCTTCGCGCGCTGTGAGAAGGCGGTGTTCTCCAGGAAGGCGCGATAGTCGGCTTCCGCCCGGGGAAGGCCGGCGAAGGCCTCCCACTCCGCGCCCTGCGGGACCTCCATGCGTTGGCGGAAGGTCTCCATCTGGGTCTCGGTCATCAGGCCGGAATGGTTGTCCTTGTGGCCCTGGAACGGCAGGCCGATCCCCTTGATGGTGTAGGCGATGAACAGCTTGGGCCGCTCGTCGGTAACCGACCGGAACGTCTCCAGCAGCAGGTCGAGGTCATGGCCGCCCAGATTGGTCATCAGCCCGGCCAGGGCCTCGTCGTCATAGGACTTGATCAGGGTCAGCACATTGGCCCGACCGGCGAAGTCGGCCTCCAGCCGCGCCCGCCACGCCGCCCCGCCCTGGAAGCTCAGAGCGGCGAACAGGTCATTGGGACACTCGTCGATCCAGCCCTTGAGCGCCTCGCCCCCGGGCCGCTTGAACGCGGCCTCCAGCTTGCGGCCGTATTTGAGGGTGACCACGTCCCAGCCCACCGCCTCGAAGATGTCGGCGAACCGCAGGAACATCCGGTCCCAGGTCGTCGCGTCGAGACTCTGTCGATTATAGTCGACGATCCACCAGGTGTTCCGCAGATCGTGCTTGGAGCCTTCGATCAGGCACTCATAGATATTGCCCTCGTCGAGCTCCGCATCCCCCAGAAGCGAAATCATCCGCCCGGTGCGCCCGGGCTCCATCTTGCCGTGGGCCAGCATGTAGTCCTGCACGATGGAGGAGAAGGCGGTCATCGCCACCCCGAGCCCCACCGAGCCGGTGGAGAAGTCCACGTCGTCCTTGTCCTTGGTCCGCGAGGGATAGGACTGAGCCCCGCCAAAGGCCCGGAAGTTCTGGATCTGGTCCAGGCTCTGGCGGCCATATAGGTACTGAATGGCGTGGAACACCGGGCTCGCATGCGGCTTCACCGCCACCCGATCGTCCGGGCGCAGCACCGAGAAATAGAGCGCTGACATGATGGTGGCGATGGACGCCGAGGAGGCCTGGTGTCCCCCCACCTTCAGCCCGTCCCGGCTTTCCCGCAGGTGATTGGCGTTGTGGATCATCCAGGCGGACAGCCAGTGGACCTTGCGGTCCAGCTCGGAAATCAGGGCGGTGTCGTCATTGGCGCGATGGCTGGTCCGCGCGGCCTTGGTGGACATGATCAGGCTCCGGTTCGGCGGGCGCCGCCACCGGCGCTCAGCCCCTTCGAGCAGTCCAGTCCTTCGGCAAGTCGACGAGGTGGTCAAGGGCCAGATTAGTGATGGGCGTCGGTATGCGCGCCTCTCCCGGCCTGGTCGGTCAGGCCCGGGGCGCCGATAAGCCAGGCGCCGGACGCCCGGAAAACAGGCGCCAGGCGCGCCGCCTGCGGCGCGGGGCCCGCGCAGGCCTTGCAGTCTGACCACCAGCCCCCGCACTGGCCCCATGCGCGTCCTCGTCATAGATCCCGATCCGGCACGCGCGGCCCTCGTCGCCGAGGGCCTGGGCGGCGATGACATGCCCGAGGTGCGCCAGACCGCCCGTTTCGACGCCGCCGAGGTCGCCGCCTTCTCTCCCGACGTCATCGTGGTCGCCTGCGACAGCGCCGACCGCGACACGCTGGAAAGCCTTCGGGAGGCCGGAGAGGCCAATCCCCGCCCGGTGGTGATGTTCGCCGATCGGTCCGAGCCGGGCCTGGCGGAGCAGGCGATCCGCGCCGGGGTGGCGGCCTATGTGGTGGACGGCCTGGCCCCCGGGCGGGTGCGATCGATCGTGGAGGTGGCCATGACCCGCTTCGCCCTGATGCAGCAGCTGCGGGGCGACCTGGCCAAGGCCAAGGCCAATCTCGAATCCCGCAAGGTGGTGGACCGCGCCAAGGGCCTGTTGATGAAGGAACGCGGCCTCGACGAGGACGCCGCCTATAAGCTGCTGCGCAAGCTCGCCATGGACAAGGGGCGGCCGATCGGGGCCGTGGCCGCGGACCTCCTGGCCTTCGCCGGCATTCTGAAGGGAGACGCATCGTGAGCGGCCTGACCCTGGGATTCATCCCCCTGACCGACTGCGCCCCCCTGGTGGTGGCCGCCGCCAAGGGCCTGTTCGCAGCCGAGGGGCTGGACGTCACCCTGACCCGGGAGGCCTCGTGGGCGACGATCCGCGATAAGGTGGCAGTGGGGGCGCTGGACGCCGCCCACATGCTGGCCCCCATGGCGCTCGCCGCCACCGCGGGTGTTGTGGAGCCGGCCGTCCCGCTCCTCGCCCCCCTGGCCCTGGCCGCCAACGGCGCCGCCATCACCCTGTCCAACGCCCTGATCCGCGCCCTGGCCGTCGAGGACGCCACGCCACAGGCCACGGTCACGGCCCTCGCCCGGGTCGTGGCGGAGCGCCGGGCCGGCGGAGAGCCACCGCTGACCTTCGCCGTGGTGTTCCCCTACTCCATCCACAACTACGCCCTGCGCTATTGGCTTGCGGGGGCCGGGATCGACCCCGACCGCGACGTGCGCATCGTCGTGGTCCCGCCGCCGCGCATGGTGGAGCAGCTGCTCACCGGTCAGGTGGACGGAATCAGCGTCGGCGCGCCCTGGAACGCGGTGGCCGCCCGGGGCGGGCTGGGGCGCATTGTCCTGCGCGCCTCCCAGTTCTGGGCGGCCGGGCCCGACAAGGTCCTGGGGGTTACCGAGGGCTTCGCCGCCGAGGACCCGAGCCGCCTCCAGGCCCTGCTTCGCGCCTTGGTCCGGGCCCAGGCCTGGGCCGACGCGCCGGAGAACCGCGGCGAGCTCACCGCCCTCCTGGCCCAACCGCAGCATGTGGGCGCCGAGGCCGAGGCCATCGCGGTCGCCCTCGAGGGTGAGCTGGCCTTCCATCGCAATGCCGCGGCCGTTCCCCGGATCGAGCACGCCTTGTGGCAGCTGGGCCAAATGCGCCGCTGGGGGCAGATCGGCGACGAGGTTGACCGCCCTGCCCTCGCCGCACGGGTCTACCGCCCAGACCTGGCCATCGCCGCCCTGGCCTCCGTCGGCGCGCCAGCTCAGCCTGCCCCGCCCTTGGCGCGTCTGTTCGACGGCGAATCCTTCGACGGAGCTCCGCGCCCCTAGGGCCGCGTCGGCGCGCGAAATCTGGGCGCCACGGCGCTCGATCCTGCATTGCTGCTGTGCAATATTGGCTCGTGTGCGGCGCAATATGCCGCAACGTGGTTTTCCCATTGCCGCGCGGCCCGCCCCGCCGCCTCCTGGTCTCGACACGCGGGGCAACGATGTTCCGCGCCGGCCCGAGAGGGCCGACGGTGGCGACGCAGCCGCCGATTGGATTGGACAACGACGTCCGGCGAGGCCCTAGCGCCTCTCCGGGCGTTTTTTTTGGCCTCAGGGGATGAAGGCATGAGAATTACCAGACCCGGGGCGGCCGTCGCCACGGCTGCCGCCGCACTTTGCTGGGCCGGCCTCGCCGCCGCCCAGAGCGCACCGGATCCGCAGCCGGCGACCGCCACCCTCAGTGACCAGATCGCCGCCGGGAAACTGATCCTGGAGGTGCGCGGCCGGTATGAGGAGGTGGACCAGACCAGGACCTCCGTCCTGAAAGACGACGCCCAGGCGCTGACCGTTCGCACCCGGATCGGCTGGGAGACGGGGGAGTTCAATGGCGTCAGGGCGCTGGTGGAGTTCGAGGACGTCCGCCACATCGGGCCGCAGGCCTTCGCGGTCAATGTGCCCGGCGCCACCACGCCACCGCTCAATGGCGCCGCCAGGGCCAGGTATCCGATCGTCAATGATCCCGACGTCACAGAGCTCAACCGCGCCCAGCTCACCTGGAGGCCGAATTCCGCCCTGAGTGTCGTCGCGGGGCGCCAGCGCATCCTCATCGACGACCAACGGTTCGTGGGCAATGTCGGTTGGCGGCAGGACGAGCAGACCTTGGATGGTGTGCGGGTCGACGCCGCGGCGGGGCGCTTCAAGGCGACCTACGCCTATATCGGGCGGGTCAATCGCGTCCTTGGGGAAATGAGGGACTGGGACTCCGACAGCCATCTCTTCAACGCCACCTGGTCGCCCGCCGAGGCGCTGCGTCTCGAAGGTTTCGTCTATGCCCTCGACTTCTCCAACTCGACGATCAATTCCTCGGTCACCAAGGGGATGAAGGCCTCGGGCAAGACCAGGGTCGGCCTGTACCAGCTGGCCTATGACGCGACCTTCGCCAACCAGACCGACTGGCGGGGCCGCACGGCGCCCTTCGATCTCGACTATGTGGCGGCGAGCGCCACCGGCAGCTTCGACATCTGGTCCGCGCGCCTGGGCTACGAATCCTTCGAAGGCGACGGCAAACGTGGCTTCACCACGCCGCTCGCCACCACCCACGGCTTCCAGGGCTGGGCCGACGCCTGGGTGTCTCCGGGCGGGAACAAATCCTTCGTGGATGGCATCGTCGACCGCAACCTGACCCTTGGCGTCAAGCCCCGCCCCGCCTGGGCCCCGAGGGCCCGTCCCGAGCTCACGGCCCGCTATCACGCCTTCGAGGACCAGCGGACGGGCGCCGCCCTGGCCCACGAATGGGACCTGCAGGCCGCGGCCGCCCTCACGCCTCGGCTGTCGATCGCTTTGAAATATGCCGATTTCCAGCGGCAGGCGACTGTCCCGACCGGCACGGCCGCACCGCCGGCCTCCCGCACCAAGCTGTGGCTCACCCTGGAGTTCAAGCTGTGAGGCGCCCGCCGTTTGGGCGCCAGCTGGCCGAAACGCTCGCGGTTTGTGCGGCGCAGCATTTATCGGCCCAACCGGTCTCGCCGCGCGTGACCTGACCCCACAGCCGGGTCCTCCTAAGTCGGTCCACGGACAACGAGGTTCGCGGCTGATCGAGACGACCGCTCGGATGCGGTCACCCCCACGGCGCTGTCGCCGCTCTCGCTCTCCGAAGGTCTCCCATGAACCATCGCTCCTTTCTCAAGGCGGGCCACACGCCCACCCTGTTCGCCGCCTTCTTCTATTTCGACGTCAGCTTCATGGTCTGGGTCCTGCTGGGCCCGCTGGGGGTGGCCATCGCCAAGGAATTCCACCTCGACCCGGCCCAGAAGGGTTTCATGGTCGCCGTGCCGGTGCTGTCCGGGGCGCTGCTTCGCCTGGTGGCCGGCGTGCTGGTGGACCGGATCGGACCCAAGCGCACGGGGATCATCGGCCAGCTGATCGTGCTGGCCGGCCTGGCCGGCGCCTGGCTGATGGGGATCCACAACTACAATCAGGTCCTGGTCCTCGGCCTGCTGCTGGGGGTCGCCGGCGCCTCCTTCGCCGTCGCCCTGCCCCTGGCCTCGCGCTGGTATCCTCAGAAGTATCAAGGCCTCGCCCTGGGCATCGCCGGGGCCGGCAATTCCGGCACGGCGCTCGCCGCCCTGTTCGCCCCGCTGCTGGCCAAGTCGTTCGGCTGGACCAACGTGGTGGGCTTGGCCCTCATCCCCCTGACCGTGGCCTTCGTCACCTATCTGGTCCTGGCCAAGGACGCCCCCGAACAGCCCGCCCCCAAGCGGTTGGGCGAATATCTCGACGTGCTGAAAATCCCTGACGCCTGGTGGCTGATGCTGCTCTACGGCGTCACCTTCGGCGGCTTCGTGGGCCTCTCCTCGTCCCTGACCATCTATTTCAACTCGGAATATAGGATCGATCCGGTCAATGCCGGCTTCTTCACCGCCGCCTGCGTGTTCGCCGGGTCCTTCATCCGCCCGGTGGGCGGGGCGCTCGCCGACCGGTTCGGCGGGGTGCGGACCCTGATTGTGGTCTATGGCCTGGCCGCCCTCGGGCTCGCCACAGCAAGCTTTCAGCTCCCCAGCGTCTGGATCGCCTTCACCGTCCTGATGTTCTGCATGGCCGCCCTGGGCGCCGGCAATGGCGCGGTGTTCCAGCTGGCCCCCCAGCGCTTCCGCAAGGAGATCGGGGTGATGACCGGCCTGATCGGCATGACCGGCGGGATCGGAGGCTTCTACCTGGCCTCCACTCTCGGCCTCGCCAAGAAGCTGACCGGCAGCTACCAGCTGGGCTTCCTCGGCTTCGCGGCCCTGGCCCTGTTCGCCCTGGCGGCTCTGGCCGGGCTGAAGAACCACTGGCGGTCGGTCTGGCCGAAGCTGGCCGGCCCTGACTCCGCCCCTGTGCGCGTCTGAGCGGGTGGCGATCATGCAAGCCCACAAGCCCCGCCTGGTAGTCATCGGAAACGGCATGGCCGGCTGCCGGGCCGTCGAGGACATCCTGAAGCGCGATCCTGACCGCTACCAGATCGCCATCTTCGGCGCCGAGCCCCGGGTCAACTACAACCGCATCATGCTCTCGCCGGTCCTGGCCGGGGAGAAGGCCTTCGGCGACATCGTCATCAATGACGCGGCCTGGTACCGCGACAACGGGATCACCCTGCATTCCGGCCGCGCGGTGCTGGCCATCGACCGGGATCGCAAGGTGGTGGCGGCCGAGGGCGGCCTGGAAGTCGCCTATGACAAGCTGATCCTGGCCACCGGCTCCGACCCCATCCGCCTGCCCCTGCCGGGCGCCGATCTCAAGGGCGTGGTCACCTTCCGCGACCTGGACGATGTGGAAGCCATGGTGTCCGCCGCCGACGCTGGCGGCGAGGCGGTTGTTATCGGTGGGGGACTGCTAGGGCTGGAAGCCGCCTACGGCCTGGCCCGGCGGGGCATGAAGGCCACCGTGGTTCACCTGATGGACGTCCTGATGGAGCGCCAGCTGGACAGCGCCGCCGGCTTCCTGCTCACCGAGGCGCTCACCGAGCGGGGCGTGGAGACGGTGCTCTCCGCCCAGTCGGAAGAGATCGTCGGGCTGGGCGGCAAGGTTGCGGGCCTGCGGCTCATGGACGGCCGCACACTGCCCTGCTCCCTCCTGGTGATGGCGGTGGGCATCCGGCCCAATGCGGCCCTGGCCAAGGCCAGCGGCCTGTCGACCGGCCGCGGCGTGATCGTCGACGACTCCATGCGCACTGCTGACCCCGACATCTACGCTGTGGGAGAATGCGCCGAGCATCGCGGCGTCGCCTATGGCCTCGTCGCCCCCATCTGGGACATGTGCCGGACCCTGGCCGCCGCCCTGACCGGGGACGATGACGCCGCCTATGCCGGCTCCCTGCTCTCCACCCGCCTGAAGGTCTCGGGCGTCGACGTGTTCTCCGCTGGCAATTTCGGCGGCGGGCCGGGTTGCGAGGACATCGTGTTCCGCGACGCCGGGCGCGGGGTTTACAAACGCGTGGTGCTGCAGGACGGCAAGGTGGCCGGCGCCGTGCTGTTCGGCGATGCGGCCGATGGCGGCTGGTATTTCGACCTCATGCGCCAGTCGGCCGACGTCACCGCCATCCGCGAGACCCTGATCTTCGGCCAGGCGATCACGGAGGGCCTGTCGGGCCTGGACCCTAGTTCGGCCGTTGCGGCCATGTCCGACGATCGCGAGATCTGCGGCTGCAACGGCGTCTGCAAGGGCCAGATCACGGGCGCCATCTCGAGCCAGGGCCTCGCCACCCTGGACGCCGTACGCGGGGCGACCAAGGCC
>Ga0265327_10003511_pt1 | contig 14877 bp, 13 predicted proteins | sample 41621metaG_FD_202089 | JGI IMG/M metagenome (GOLD analysis project Ga0265327, IMG submission 202089) | Rhizosphere microbial communities from Carex aquatilis grown in University of Washington, Seatle, WA, United States - 4-16-21 metaG | ecosystem: Host-associated > Plants > Roots > Rhizosphere... | reverse complement strand
ACAAAGCCGCGCTCAAGTAGCCGCTAGGCGATAGCGCGAACAAAGAATAACCCTTGGCCATGACCCCGTCGCTGCTCGACCGCTGGACCCGCGGATGGCGCGGACCCGCGCTGGCCGCCCTGGTGGCGCTCGCCTCCGTCCTGCCGGGCGTGCTGTTCCTGCCCGCCACCGACCGAAGCGAGGCGCGCGTGGCCGAAGCCAGCGCCCAGATGCTGGAGGACCACGACTTCGCTGCCGCCGCGGTGGACGACGAGTTGCGCGACCGCAGCCCCCTGGCCGTGCACTGGCTGCAGGCGGCCGCCGTGGCGGCGACGAGCGATCCCGAAGCCCGGCGCATCTGGGCCTTCCGCATTCCCGCCGTCCTTGGCGCGGCCATCGCCGCAGCGGCCTGCGCCTGGGGCGGGGCCGCGCTGTTCGGGCCCTCGGCCGGCTTCCTCGCGGGCGTAATCCTGGCGCTGGGCGTGTTGGTGACCGGCGCGGGCGTGACCGACGCGCCCGGCGCCCTGCTGTGCGCCGGAACCACCCTCGCGGTGTCGGCCCTGGCCCGTTTGCGGCTGGCCTATGACGGCGCCTTCGCGGCGGGCCGGCGGACGAGGGCGATGCTGTGGCTGGGCCTGGCGCTGGCGGCCGCCGCCGCGGGACCGGTAGGCTTAGCGGTCGTCGCCTTGACGGGCGGGACACTGGCTCTGGTCGAACGACGGGCCAAGTGGCTGGCGGGCATCGGCTGGGGCTGGGGCGCGATCCTGCTGACCGCCGTGGTCGGGCCCTCGTTCGTCGCCGGCGCCATCGACGGTGGCCAGCCGGCGCCGCTCGGCTGGCTGCTCGCCGGGTCGGGAGATCGCACGCCGGGCCTGCAGCTGTTGCTGGCCCCGCTGCTCCTCGCACCCTTCGCCCTGCTGCTGCCGGGCGCCATCGTCAAGCTCGGCGCCCTGCGCGACCCTTCGGTGAGGATCGCCGCCTGCTGGCTGGCCCCGGCCTGGCTGATGATGGAGTTCGCCCGGGGCCCCTCGCCTTCGCGCGGGCTGGTGGCCTACGGCGCGCTGGCCTGGTTGTGCGCCGCCGCCGTGCGCGACGGGATCGGGCGCGTCGCCGCGCGCCTGGGCGCGGCGCTGCAGGCCCTGACCGCGGCGATTCTCGCGGCGACCCTGCTCTACCTCGCCGAGCGCTTCGGCGGACCCGGCGCGCTCGCCTGGGCGGGCGCGGCTGCGGCCCTGGTCGCCGCGGCGGGACTGGGCGGCGCGGCCCTGTTGCTGAAGGGCCGCGCGGGGCTGGCGGCGTCGCTCGCCGCCGGGCTCGGCCTCCTCGCCCACGGGGTCGCCTTCGCCGGCCTGGCCCCGCGCCTGGAGGCCCTGTGGACCTCTAACCGTATCGTCCAGGCCCTGGGCGCCGCGGGACTCGATCCGCGCGGGGGGGTTACCCCGGGGCCCGTGGCGGTAGCCGGATACAGCGAGCCGAGCCTCGACTTCGCCCTCGGCGGCCAGACCGAGCCGATGACGCCGGAAGACGCCGCAGCCGCCCTTCGCACTGGCCGGCCGGTGATCGTGGAGGCGCGCCAGGAAGACGCCTTCCTGGCCGCGGCCCGCGCAGGCGGCGCGGTGCGGCGGGCGGGCGAGGCGGAGGGCTTCGACTACGCCTCGGGCTCGACGGTCAGACTGGAGATCTACGCGCCGGGGCGCTGAACGCGCTCAAGCAGCGAAGCGGTAACGCGAGGAAAATGAACGCGCTCAAGTAGCGAAGCGATAGCGCGAGGAAATTGAACGCGATCAAGCAGCGAAGCGGCGGCGCGCCAAAACTTAGGCGACCTCGGGCTGGCCCTCGGGCGCCGGCTGCTCGACGCGCTTGGGGCGCTTGGTCAGGGCGGACATGCCGCCGGAAGACAGCAGCGCCACGTCGGCCAGGGCCACGGTGATCGCCCACTTGTTGGCGGCGGCGATGTAGCGCGGCTGCCAGACGGGGTCGTACTTGTCCTTGTACCGGCGCACGCCCTTGAAGTTATAGACGTCCTCGCCGCGCTCGAAGAGCTTGCGGCCGAGGCGAGACATCAGCGGGGCCAGGGGCCGGTCTTCCAGGCCCGCCAACGGGGCCATGCCGAATTCGAAGGTGTGGTAGCCGTGCTCGCGGCCCCACTGCAGCAGCTCGACGAACAGGAAGTCCATGATGTTCTTGGGCGCCTGGGCCGAGTAGCGCATCAGGTCCATGGAGAAGGAGCTGCGGTTGGCCGTGGTCCACAGGTTGGCGAAGGCGACGATCCGGCCCTCCAGCTTGACCAGGGCGCAGGGGAACTCGGCGACATAGGCCGGATCGAAGCGGCCCATGGAGAAGGCCTTTTCGCCGCCGGCGTGGTGCGACAGCCATTCGTCGGAAATGCCCTGCAGCTGGCCGACCAGGGTGCGCACCACCACGGGAGAGGCGACCTCAAAGGTGGCGCCGCTCTCATGAGCCTTGCGCCAGTTGCGGCGCAGGACTTCCCGCTTGCGGCCCTGCAGCGAGAAGCCGTCCAGCTTCACCGTGGCCGACTCGCCGGTCTTCTGGACGGCGAAGCCCATGTCGACGATGTCGGGCAGGGACGAGGGGCCCATGAAGTAGAGCACGGCCCGGGCGGCGTGGGCGTCGGCCAGTTCGCGGAAGCGCCAGATCAGCTCCTGCCGCTCGGACACCAGGCCCACCGGCGCCCCGACGCAGACCCAGGAGCGCCCGCGCACGCCGAACATCAGGAAGGTCTTGCCGGTCTCCGAGAACAGGAAGCGCTTATCGCCGAGCAGGGCAAGGTTGGAGTCCGGCGACGGGTCCTCGGCGTGGGCCAGGATGGCGCGCACCCGCTCGAACTCGGGGTCCGGATCGGACACGATCGGCGGCGTGGCCGGCGTGGAGATCAGGCGCCACAGGCCTACGCCCAGCAGCAGCACGCCGACCCCGGTCCAGGCGCGAAGGGCGCGGCTGGCGTCGGCGCTGACCATCACCCGCCACCACAGTTCGTCGCCATAGGCCACGTTGTGGAACGACCACAGGCTGAGAACCCCGGTGCCGATGAAGATGGCCAGGGCCGAGATCATCCATCCGGGGGTGATTTCCATGCGCGAGAGCCGCGCCTGCCGGGGAAAGGCCTCGTGCAGAGGCAGGAGCAGCACGGCGATGGCCGCGAGAACCGAAGTCTCCTCCCAGTTGACTCCCTTGAGCAGGGCCAGGGTGGCGGCGAGGACCAGGAGCGACACCGCCGTGGCCCAGGCCGCATCGAGCCGCTGTCGCAAACCGAAGGCGACGAGCACCAGCATCAGACCGATGATGCTCGAGACAAAGTGGCTGACCTCGATCACCGGCAGGGGCGCGTGATCGGCCAGCCAGTGCAGGCGTTCGGGATCGCCGGGCGTGGCGCCCGAAGCCAGCAGCATGATTCCGGCGCCGAGCGTGAGGAGCGCGGTAACCGTGGGCGCCACGACCAAGGCCGCAGGTCGAACGTCCCGCCACAGGATCATGCGTGGTCTCGCAGCCGCTCCGCCCGTTTCGGGAAGCGCCGGACTATAGCGCGCCGCCCCCGGCTGCCGCCAGGGGCGCGGCGGAAAGCCGCTGTCCGGGGGAGCCTGCGGCGCTCCAAGTAACGTGAGGAATCCGCCAGGAACCAATGGCCCGCACCTGAATTAATCAAGGGTTCATGGCGACGGTCTGAGGGTCTCGCCAAGTGAAGACGGATATTCGCTTGAACCTGGGCGTGCGCTCTGTCGAGGCGCGGAGCTCCGCTCTTTCAAGAGGCAGACCCGTATGACGTACAGTTGAACGACCCACCCGGCCCACAGAGCTTCACGCACCCGGACGTCCATCGCGAAATCGCCCTCAGGACTTCCCCCGGGATCGGCTGAGCGTTCGCAGATTTTGGCCGCCGCCAACGCAGCGAAAGCAAATCGGAACGCCGAGATTTCGCCTCCCGCTAGAGCCAATTGGCCTTAGCGCAGCCGCAATGTCGCCCCGTCGACTTAGTTTGATTTGAGTTTGTGCCAAGGAAGCCGGGGCTGGACTTCCTCGTAAAGCTTAGCTTACACAAACCTACTCATGAGTAGAGAAGAATCTCTTATGTCGCCAACTCGACATTACATGGCTTCGTCAGTCTACAACACTCTGAACATTTCGGAGGTTGGCGCATGACGTTCGCACCTGCGAATAGTCAACCGCGCTCGGAGAATCGCTTGCTGGCGGCGCTGGATGCAGAAGTGTTCCAGCTTTTGGCCGTCCGCCTGACGCCCATCACGTTGGAGAAGGGCGCGCTGCTCTATGACCCCGGCGATTTGGTAGATCAGGTCTACTTCCCGGACGACTGCGTCATCTCTCTGATGACTCTGATGGAATCCGGCGCCGCCATCGAGTCGGCGACGATCGGGCGCGAGGGCGCGCTGGGCCTGATGGCGGCGGTCTCGCCCCGCCAGTCCCTGAGTCGCAGCATTGTGCAGGTCGGCGGGCGGGCCCGCCGAATCAGCGCCGCCCAGCTGCACCGCGCCTGGGAGCAGAGCGGCCAGATTCGCGACCTCATCGACCGGCACAACGAGGCCCTTTTCGCCCACGCCATTCATTCGGTGGCCTGCAACGCCCTGCATTCGGTGGAGGCGCGCTTCTGCCGCTGGCTGCTCTCGTGCGACGACCGGATCGACTCCTCGACCGTATCCCTGACCCAGGAATTCCTGGCCGACATGCTGGGGGTCCAGCGCACCACCGTGACGGTGGTCGCGCGCGCCCTGCAGGCGGCCGGCCTGATCCGCTACCGCCGCGGCGTGGTCGACATCCTCGACCGGGCGGGGCTCGAGGCCATCGCCTGCGAGTGCTACGGCGCGGTGCGACGCAATTACGAGCGGCTGCTGCCCAATCCGTTCGGCCCCCGGTCCTGAAGGGGGCGCTTGCGCCGGACGCCTAGCGGGGATGATATGCGCCGCCCTTCCGGAGGCCCGCATGCAGACCCGCCCCCTCGGCCGCTCAGGCCTGACCGTCCCCCCGCTGTGCTTCGGCGGCAATGTGTTCGGCTGGACCGCCGACACCGCCATGAGCCACCGCCTGCTCGACGCCCTCCTCGAGGCCGGCCTCAATTTCATCGACACCGCCGACGTCTATTCGATCTGGATTCCAGGCCATGTCGGGGGAGAGTCCGAGACGGCGATCGGCGAATGGCTCAAGGCCCGCGGCGGCCGCAACCGGGTGATCATCGCCACCAAATGCGGGATGGACATGAAGGCCGGCGGCAAGGGCCTGTCCGCCGCGCATATCCGTTCGGCGGTCGACGCCAGCCTCAAGCGCCTGAACACCGACTACATCGACCTGTATCAGGCCCATACCGACGACCCCTCGGTCCCGCTGGAGGAGACGCTGGGCGCCTTCGCCGATCTGATCAAGGCGGGCAAGGTGCGGGCGATCGGCGCTTCCAACTACTCAGCCGAGCGCCTGGCCGAGGCCCTGAAGGTCAGCGCCCGCCATCGCCTGCCGCGCTACGAAAGCCTGCAGCCGCACTACAATCTCTATGAGCGGAGCAAGTTCGAGGGCCCGACCGAGGCCTTGTGCCTGAGAGAGCACGTGGGGGTGATCCCCTATTTCGGCCTGGCCGGCGGCTTCCTCACCGGCAAGTACCGCTCCAAGGACGACCTCAAGGGCGCGCGGGCCGGCATGGTCGAGAGCATGCTCAACCCCCGCGGCCTGAAGATCCTCGCCGCGCTCGACGAGGTGTCCGAGCAGATCGGCGCCACCCCCGCCCAGACCGCCCTCGCCTGGCTTATGGCCAAGCCGGCCATCACCGCGCCGATCGCCAGCGCCACCAATCTGGACCAACTCAAGGATCTGGCGGCCGCCACCCGCCTTCAATTGACCGCGCGTGCGGTCGCGGCCCTGGACTCCGCGGGGGGTTGAAGAAAAAACGTCCGTCCCCGGCAACCCTGGCGGTGCTTGTGCGTTCTCTCTGGCCAAGCCGGGGCGGGACGCCCGTCCCGGCGTGAACGACGGGGATCGGGGCGGTGACTGCTGGGGGGCGGCCAGGCTTGGCCGGGACCATCGTATTGGGCGTGATCGCCGCGGCCGGATCGGCGCGAGCGCAGGCGCCCGTTCTGACTCCAGCGGCCTATGATCAACCCTCGATCTCCGAACTCGGCCAGCTGTCGATCGAGGACCTGGCCAATCTGCCGGTGACCTCCGTGGCCAAGCGGGCCGAACCGCTCAGCCAAGCCCCGGCGGCGATTTTCGTGATCACCCGTGAGGAGATCGAACGCTCGGGCGCGGCTACCCTGCCGGAAATGCTGCGCTTGGCGCCGAACCTCCAAGTGTATCAGACCAGCGCATCCGCCTATGTCATCACCGCCCGAGGCTTCTCGGGCAACAACGCCGCCCAGTCTTTCACCAACCAGTTGCTGGTGCTGATCGACGGACGCAGCGTCTACACGCCGCTCTATTCGGGCGTCTATTGGGACATGCAGGACGTCCTGCCGGCCGACATCGACCGCATCGAGGTAATCAGCGGCCCCGGCGCCACTCTCTGGGGCGCCAATGCGGTGAACGGGGTGATCAACATCATCACCCGCAAGGCCTCCGACACCCAGGGGCTGCGCGTGGATGTGGGCGCCGGGAGCCTGGAGACCGCCTGGAGCGCGCGCTTCGGCGGCAAGATCGGCGACGCCCTCGCCTACCGCGCCTACTTCAAGACTTACGCCTCGCGCGACACCGTGACCGCCGCCGGCCAAGGCGCCGGCGACCACTGGCAGCGGCCCCAGGGTGGATTCCGCATCGACTGGACTCCGTCCTCAGCGGACGCGCTCACTCTGCAAGGCGATGCCTACCAAGGCGCCGAAGCGGTCGCGGGCTCGGTGGACCAGCGGATCGCCGGCCGCAACCTGACCGGCCGCTGGACCCGCAGCTTCCAGGGCGGCGGCAGCCTGCAGCTGCAGGCCTATTACGACCGCACCGAGCGGGGCGCGGTCACCGACAGCGGCAACTTCTGGCTCGACACCTACGACGTGGACCTGCAGCACAGCTTCGGCCTCGGCGCGCGCAACACGGTGGTCTGGGGCGCCGGCGGACGTTTCAACCGCTATCAGATCAACGGCACCGGCAGCCTGCAGTTCGCCCCTTCAGGCCGGTCCCTGAACCTCGGCGAGCTGTTCGCCCAGGACACCTACGTCATCACCGACAAGGCTCAGGTGACCCTGGGACTCAAGCTGGAGGACGATCCCTATTCGGGCCTGTCCGTCCTGCCCGACGTCCGCGCCTCCTACAGCCCGACCGACAAGGTGATGCTGTGGGCCGCCGCCTCGCGCGCCGTGCGCTCGCCCACGCCCTTCGACCGCGACGTAGTGGAGAAGGTCGGGGGCGCGGTGTTCCTGAGCGGCTACAGCAACTTCGACCCCGTGGAGCTGAGCGCATACGAGATGGGCGTCCGCGCCCAGTTCGGGGCTCGCGCCAGCCTCTCGGCCTCGGCCTACTACAACGTCTACGACAATATCCGCTCGATCGAGACGACACCGGTCAGCTTCCTGCCGCTGCACTGGGGCAACGGCATCCAGGGCTCGACCTACGGGCTGGAGACCTGGGCCGATTACCGGGTGACGGACTGGTGGCGGCTCAGCGCCGGCCTGAACCTGATGGGCGAGCGGCTCCGCTTCAAGCCGGGCGCCAGCGGACTGCTCGGCCTGTCGCAGGTCGGTGACGATCCGGGGCAGGTCGCCAAGCTGCAGTCGTCGATGACCCTGCCCCACGGGATCACCCTCGACGCCTTCCTGCGCTACTACAGCCCCCTGCCCAACCCCGCCGTGCCCGCCTACACCGAGCTGAACCTTCAGGCCGGCTGGATGATCAACGACCGGCTGCGGCTGGCTGTGACGGGAGAGAATCTGCTGCATCCGCAGCATCTGGAGTTTCCCGCCCAAGGCGCGCACGCCGTTCCGCGGAGTGTGTTCGTCAGCCTCAGCTGGGGCTTCTGATGTTGCGCCGCCCGCTGGCCTGGGCCCTGCTGGTTACGGCGGTCCTGGCCCGGGCGGCCGCCGCCCAGCCGGCTACGCCGCTCGAGACCGCAGTCAAGGCCACCGACCTCTACAAGTTCGCGGCCTTCGTGGACTGGCCGGCCGCCGCATTCGCCGGACCCGGCGATCCTGCGGTGTTGTGCGTGGCCGGCGACGACCCGTTCGGCCCCGTGCTCGACCAGGCCGTCCGTGGACAGAGGATCGGCGCGCGGCCGATCACCGTGATCCGGCTGGATCGCGTGGAGCGCGGCGCGGGTTGCCACATCCTGTTCGTCGCGCCCTCGCGCCGGCAGAGCCTGGCCGACGCCCTGGACAAGGTGCGCGGGCAGCCGGTGCTGACCATCACCGATTCCTCTGCCGACCCCTCGGCCCGGGGCATGATCGACTTCGTGCTGCAGAACAGCCGGGTGCGCTTTCGGATCAACGCGCGGATCGCCGAGGCAGACGGGCTGGAGATCAGCTCCAAACTGCTCAGCCTGGCGGTGAAGCCGTGACGCTCACCTCCGACATGGCCGAGCGGCCCAGAGGCCTGCGCCGAATCAGCGCCGCCGCGGCGATGATTGCGGCGATCCTGCTGGTGGCCGCCGGCCTGGCGGTAGCCGGCTACAACGAGAGCCTATTCCGCGCCCAGGCGACGCGGGAAGCGAAGGTGCAGGCCGACATCCTGGCCGCAAGCGTGACCGCGGCCCTGGCGTTCGACGACGCCGACGCCGCCCAGCAGTACCTCAACGCTCTCAGCGCCAATCCCGAAGTCGAGGCGGCCGGTCTCTACGACAGCGGCGGCAGGCTCCTGTCCAGCTTCCGGCGCGACGCCTCCCAGATCCTCCCCGCCCGCGCATCGTCCAGCCTTCGTCCGTTTACGGACGGACAGATCGTGGTGACCGCCCCGGTGGTGCAGACCGGCGTGCGGCTGGGATCGGTCTATCTGCGCCTGCAGGCCGAGCCCCTGACGCGGCGCGCTCTGCGCTACGCCGCCATCGGACTGCTGGGCGTGATGGCTTCGCTGGTCGCCGCGATCCTCGGCGCCGCCAACAGCGCCCAGCGGCGGGCCAACCGCGCCCTGGAGGCGGCCAACGACGCCCTGCGCCTGCAGATCGAACAGCGCGAGCGGGCCGAGGAGGCCCTGCGCCAAAGCCAGAAGATGGAAGCCATGGGCCAGCTCACCGGCGGGGTGGCGCACGACTTCAACAACCTGCTGATGGTGGCCTCCAGCGGCCTCGAGCTGCTGGACCGGACCCAAAACCCCGAGCGCCGCGAAATCCTGCGTCAAGGCGTGCGCCAGGCCCTGGATCGCGGGGCAGGCCTGACGCGCCAGCTGCTGGCCTTCTCGCGGCGCAGCCCGCTGAAGAGCGAGGTGATCGACCTGGCCCGCCAGATCGAGGGCATGCGCCTTCTGCTCGAGCGTTCACTCAGGGAGGACATCGCCGTCCACTTCGACCTTGAGCAGGGGCTGTGGCCGGTGGAGGTGGATCCGTCCCAGCTGGAGGTCGCGGTGCTGAACATCGCGGTCAACGCCCGCGACGCCATGCCCGAGGGCGGCGATATCGTGGTCTCGGCGCGCAACCGGCCCGGAATGTCCATCGAGGGCGAGACCGGCGACTTCGTCGAGCTGTCGATGACCGACACCGGAACCGGGATGGATCCGGAGACGGCCCAGCGGGTGTTCGAGCCGTTCTTCACCACCAAGGCCGTGGGCAAGGGCACCGGGCTGGGGCTGTCGCAGGTCTACGGCTTTTCCCGCGCTTCGGGGGGCGCCGCCCATGTGACCAGCGCGCCGGGCCAGGGCGCCACTGTGTCGCTGTTCTTCCCCGCCTCGGCCAAGCCGCTGCATCGGCCGGCCGCGCCGCCCGAGCCCCGGACGGCCGACGCGCCGCCGCCGGGCGTGGTGCTGCTGGTGGAGGACGACGACAGCGTGGCGGCCGCCGTCTCAGGCATGCTCGACGAGCTGGGCTACAGCGTGATCCGGGCGCCGGACGCGGCCAGCGCCCTGGCGATCCTGGACCGCGGCGAGGCGGCCTTCGACGTGATGCTGTCGGACATGGTGATGCCGGGCGCCATGGACGGGGCGGCTCTGGCGGCGGTGGTGCTGGAGCGCAGGCCGGGCCTGCCGATCGTGCTGACCACCGGCTTCAGCGACGCCGCCGAGTCCGCCACGCGCCGGGGCCTGCGGCTGCTGGCCAAGCCCTATCGCATCGACGCCCTGGCGGTCGAGCTGGCCGCTGCCCGCACCGAGGCGGCGCGGCTGCGGCCGAAGGCTTAGCCGGCGTCGCGCAGATAGGGCTCGACGGGACCGGTGAGCTTGATGGTCAGGGCCTTGCCGCGGCGGTCGACCTTGGCGCCCAGGGCCAGGCGCACCCAGCCCTCGGAGACGCAGTATTCCTCGACGTTGGTCTTGTCCTCGCCCTTGAAGCGCACGCCCACGCCGCGGGCGAGCAGGTCGCCGTCGTAGTAGGGGCTGGAGGGATCCACCGAGAGGCGGTCGGGCATGGTCGGGGTTTCGTCGGACATGGAACGGCTCGGGTCGAACAAAGCGGCCCGCTTTGGAGCACAGATGCGGCGGCGAGGCTAGAGCGAGGGTCCGGGGTTGGGTGGCGGGCCGTAGTAATTCCTGCCTTTGGTTCCGGGCGGTATGGCGAGGGCCAGGACCAATGTTGCGCAGACCGCGAAGGTCACCCATCCAGGCCGGTCCGGAAAATGCAGCCCTCCCCGGAGGGACTCCATCACGAACCAGGTGAACAAGATCAGAGCCGGCAGGTACAGAAGCGTTCCTCTGAATTCGAAATCGTGAAGACGCCTTTCCACTGCTGCTCGCACAAGAAGGCCGGGCACAATGATGCCTGCGAGGATCGACGTGAGGACGGGAACAGCGCCGACGCTTCCGGGTCCGAAGTCCCGGACAGAGCCCATGAGTGCGAGGGATGGAACCACAACGGCCAAGTATTCCTCGCGATTGGATCTTCCGTACGACCTGAACCACCCATCTGAGGCTATGCCCGTTGGGATTATGAGACCTTCCAGATCATACCAATTCTCGACAGCGGATATTTTCTGCGGATGATCCCTCAGTTCCTTCCTTATACGCCACCTCCATCGCTTCTCGACTTCCAGATTCGCGCGTAATTCGGTTCCTGACTTTTTTAAACTGCTAGCGATTCTAGCTTTAACATCTTCCAGCGTCACCGGCGGGCCTTCGGTCGCCTCATACTCCACGCGGTATCGGCGCCCCCACCAGAGTGAGAGTTGCTCAGTCCAGCCACCCCACCGGCCAACAGCTGTGATTTTGCGCAAGGTCCAGCTGCGGCCGGCGCTGTCCACCAGAGCCTCACCGATGGCTTCGCCCACTAACGGTCGGTGGCGACTGCTGATGAACAGCCCCTCGGGCCCTTTGAAGGCCGCGGGCCGAGCATTCGGTCCGCCAATCAGAAAGGCTGGATAGCGGACGCCTTCGCCGTTCATTTGCTGCTCTGCATATGGTCTTGATAGAGTCGCCAACCACCCAAGAGACCGTGAGAAGCCCCTCCCGCATTGCTGGCCTTGAACCAAAATGGCGTGCCATGCCAGTAGCGCTCAAGCGGATTGAGCTGCGGCTTGCCCCAGGCGCCATAGTTCAGTCTGTCGTGGATTTCAGCGCTGGGCATGGCTTTGAGGTTAAAGGGCTGATTCTTGAACCAGTCTGGCAGGTGCTTGCCGATGCCGCGATTGCGTTCGAAGAGGAAGTGATGAACGACCTGTCCCTTGTCGGCAAAGTTGGTCTTTGTCAGCCATTGCCGCGTGGCCGGCCAAGAATGCGAACCGAGCTTGATCCCGTCGTCGAGCAGTTCCGCGCCGGGTAGGACATCGAGACCAGCAAGGGCGACGTTGGCAGCCGCGCCCCACGGATTTCCATCAACCGCATCGGCCACAGCTTCCCGTGCCGGACCCCAGACTGGGAGCAGCGACTCGGCGAAACCCGGATGGGTTTTCCACCATTCGGGCTTTTGCGACCCCTGCGTTCGGGTCTGGGACTGAGAGGCGTGGTCCGCACCGCCCGCCGAGTAAGTTTCGGTCGCGCTCTGTCCAGATTCGTCATCTTCATCGTTAGGTCCCATCGGCCGTCGCTCCTGTCAGGCAAAGAGCGCCCAGCGTGACAGGAACGAAATTGAGTCGATAGAACATAATAAGAACATTGTCGAGGAGCTGCGGGACGGATCGCTGATCTAGAGCGAGGGTCCCGGGTTGGGTTGGGGATCGAATCGATTTTCCCCGACTGTCCCAGGAATGACTGCGAGCGCCATCAAGACGAGCGCGGTTGCCGCCATTTCGAACCAGACAGCCGCGCTACCGTAAGCACGCTCGATCCCAGCCCCGCCCAGCGCCAACAGGAGCAAGAGAACGAGGAGCGCGAGGACACTGAGCCCAATGTCATGGGTGCGTCGGACGATGACCGCCCAACCCAGCAGCATGGGCAGAACCGTCCCAAAGGCCAGGCCGATAAGGATCAGCGCCGGCCCCGAATTCGGCTGCGCCGCCAGCGAGGCGAGACTGCCCAGGACCATGTTGAACAGGAAGACCGCCAGATATTCGGCCCGGTTGGACCGGCCTCGCCAGCTGAACCAGCTGTCTCGGTAGAGACTGTATGGGCCCATCGCCTTCGCCACGGCCTGAAAGGTCTGGGCGGCCTCGAGCGCCTTGCGGGACGCGCTCCAGCCTTCCAGGAAATACTGCCGGACCTGCTCGTCCACCTCCGTGTCCGCTCGCAAGGCCGCCTCACTCAGCTCAGCCTTGTGGAGCAGCCAAGCCTTGAGATCGTCGAGGGACATCCGCGAACCTTCGGCCGCCTCGAATTCGACGAGATACTCCCGCCTCCACCAAAGGCGTAAAATCTCTGTCAGAGAGCCCCATCGGCCGATGGCCGTTATGGCGCTCAGGGTCCAGGTGCGCCCGGAGCTGTCCACAAGGGTGTCCTCGTCCATCGGACCGATGGGGCCTCTGAGGCGGCCGCTGATAAACAGAGCGCCTGGCCCGCTGAAGGCTATGGGCTTGCCTTCGGGACGCCCCAACAAGAACGCTGGATAACAGACGCCTTCGCCGTTCAGCTTCATGCCCGCCTCCCCAACCGGGAGAGACGTCTAGAACAAACAAAGAACTCTGTCTACCGCCGGTCCCGCTTGAAGCGGGCCGCGTCGGCCGCCAGGGACGACATCATCGACTTTTCTTCCTTGCCTTCTTCATCGGGAATGAAGGGCACGGACCCCGCCACGCCGCGGATCGCCAGCCACATCGGGCCGCAGAAGTGGGTCAGGGTGCGCAGAGGCCGGCGCTTGTCGTCGGTGACGTCCCAGCCGGCGGTCTCGAAGGCCAATACCTGATCGCGCTCGGGCTTGCGGTCGATCCGGTCCCAGCCGGCCGGACGCTCGACGTCGTCGGCCTCGTCGGCGGTGAGGCCGAAGTTGGCGCGCACCACATCGTCGATCTCGGGGAATTCGGGGCGGGCGTCGACGTCGGCCATGCGCGGCTTCATCAGGGCCTTGGTCTCGAGCTCGCGCACGCCGGGCAGGTCGATCAGGCGCATCAGGGCCATGGGAATCTCCTCGTTCGCGCTACCGCTGCGCTGCTTGAGCGCCTAGCTCCTCGGGTCGGCGTAGGCCTTCTGCACGGACTGAGCGACGTTGCCCAGCCCCTGCCAGCCGGCGTAGGTCTTCTCAAACTCGGCCTGGATTTGCTTGCCGGCGTCGGCGGCCGCCACCCCCTGCTTCTTTAGCTCGAGAGCACGGGCGTCGAGCGCCGCGAGGAAGGCGCGCTCCTGGCCCACCAGCGATCCGTCGCCAAGGTCGCCGTGATCGGGCACGACACGCTCGGGCTTGAGCTTGGCGATCTGGTCCACGACCGCGATCCACTGGCGGGGACTGCAGGTGTCGCAGATGATGTTGGGCGAGATGCGGTTCTCGACGACGTCGCCCGGCAGGATCAGCTTGTCCTCGGCCACATAGACGATCTCGTCGCCGTGGGTGTGCGCGGCGCCGTACCAGAACAGCTTGGCGTGCACGCCGCCAAGGTCGAGGTCGTGCTCCTTGTCGAACAGGGTGTCGGCCTTGATCAAGGTCGCGTCCTGCATGAACGGCTTCATCGGCGCGGCGCGGGAGAAGGCGGCCATGATGGCCGGCCCGTCCTTGTCCATCTCGTCCTGCTGCGCCTTGGCGCGGATCACTTGGGTGCTGGCGGGGAAGCCGCCCTGGCCGGCGGCGTGCTCGGGATGGAAGTGGGTGGTGGTGAGAATCAGCTTCTGGCCCTTGGTCGACAGCTTCCTGGCGATGGCGGTGATAGTGGCGCCGTTGGCATTGCCGAGGCCGGTGTCGACCACCAGGGTGGCCTTGTCGCCGACCACGATGCCGATGTTGGGGAAGCCCATGATCACCCAGGTGTGGGGCGCCACCTGCTTGAGGTTGGCTTCGGTGAGCTTGGCGTCGCCGAACCCCTGCTGCGCCAGGGCTACGCCACAGGCCGCCGCCGCGAGGGCGGCCCCCATCAGAAGCTTCAGTTTCACGCCCATAGCGTCCTCCCGCATCTTGGAGCCGAGACTAGCCGCTCGCACGCGGCCGAACTAGGGTCGCAGCCATGACCAGCATCTACGACTTCGACGCCAACACCCTCTCGGGCGAACCCAAGCCCCTCGCCGATTTCCGCGGCCAGGCCCTGCTGATCGTCAACGTCGCCTCCAAGTGCGGCTTCACCCCGCAGTACGAGGGGCTGGAGGCGCTGCAGAAGCGGTACGGCGACAAGGGCTTCTCGGTGCTAGGCTTCCCCTGCAACCAGTTCGGCGCCCAGGAGCCGGGCGACGCGGCCGAGATCGCCGGGTTCTGTTCGACCTCCTACGGCGTCACCTTCCCCATGTTCGAGAAGATCGAGGTCAATGGTGGAGGAA
>Ga0265327_10003510_pt1 | contig 14878 bp, 12 predicted proteins | sample 41621metaG_FD_202089 | JGI IMG/M metagenome (GOLD analysis project Ga0265327, IMG submission 202089) | Rhizosphere microbial communities from Carex aquatilis grown in University of Washington, Seatle, WA, United States - 4-16-21 metaG | ecosystem: Host-associated > Plants > Roots > Rhizosphere... | reverse complement strand
GTACGCCGGGAGCTCCTGAGTGGTGAAGGTCTCCCACTTGTAGGTCCAGACGCCGTCCTTACCCTTGGCGGGCTGGTACCAGTCCGTGTAGAAGCTGGACTGTCCACCAACGGGCATGACCATGGAGATCCCGGACTGGTAGTAGTCCTCGAACGCGGTGGTCTCAATGTCCCAGCCGCTGAAGTCGTCGCGCGCACGCAGACCGTCCAGCAGGTAGACAGCCTTGGTGCCACCGGGCTGGAACTGAACCTTGATCTCGCGGCCCATCGACGCCGACGGCACCTGCAGGTACTCGACCGGAAGCCCGGGACGCGAGAAGGCGCCCGCAATCGCCGAACCACCGGCGACGCCGACAAGACCCGGCAGCACGGCCGCTGCCGTGGCAACTACAGCCAGCCGACGCGCGGTAGCACCACGCATCTTCGAAAAGAGCTTCATTTACTTCGTTTTCCCATCTGTTTCAATCGATTTCCCACGCGCAGGTCAAGGGATTTGATGGACGCCCATCGCATACTCGCGCGGTAGTCAACCACATCTGAAGGACCTGCAGCACCATCACTATGTGCGCCTGCGAACCTTCTCAAGGTGCCCCGAGACCCTAGCCATTGATCGTGGCAATCAGATCACCCTTGAGGGCCTGCAGTTGCTGTCCCCAATACGGCCAGGAGTGATTCCCGGACGAGGGGAAGACAAATGTGGCGTTGCTGCCGCCGGCTGCGGCATACGCCTGCTGGAACCTCTTGTTACCGCTGACAGCCAGCGACTCCAAGCTGCTCGCGCTCAGAGCCACACCCGCATCGGCGTTTTCGTCGATGGGTGTCGAACCACCAGGAGCGCAGTAGATATAGAGGCGAGTCCCGGCCGCGACCAACGCCTGGACCTGCACGGTGGGGTCGTTGCGCCGCCACGCCGGATCCCACGGCGGTCCCCACATATTGTCGACGCTGTAACTGCCGGCGTCGAGCATCGCGACCCGTATCGCATTGGTCATGAAGATGGTCGACGGGTTGAGGAAGCCTGAAAGCGAGCCCGCGAATCTGAATTGCGCGGGGTGATAGGCGGCCAGGATCAAGGCCGCACCACCACTCATCGAAAGTCCCACCACGCCATTACCCGTAGCCGATATTTGCTTATTGGTGGCCAGGTAGGCGGGCAATTCCTGAGTGAGGAACGTTTCCCACTTGTACGTGTACGGCTGCTTATTGAGCGCCGACGGCGAATACCAGTCTGTGTAGAAACTCGACTGGCCGCCTACGGGCATCACCACCGAAATCCCCGATTGGTAGAACCACTCGAAGGCCGCGGTGTTGATATCCCAGCCATTGAAGTCGTCTTGGGCGCGAAGTCCGTCGAGCAGGTAAACCGCCTTGGGTCCCCCGCCCATGAACTCGACGCGGATGTTGCGTCCCATTGAATTGGAGTAGACGTCCAGGTATTCGACCGGAAGTCCCTCGCGCGAAAAGGCATGTGCGGTGGCGGGGTTGACCGCCAAGCCCGCCGCCATTGCCACGGGCATCACAAACGCCGCTAACAGGGCCGTCAGCACGCGGCGGGCTCTCACGCGCACGCTCATCTGGGGTCCATCCGTTTCATTGGGGGAAGTCACAACTGTCACTTCTGTAACGCAACATTGCGTCTGAAGTGTCTGACACGGTCGTCTTCGTATCGCGACGACGGGGCCGCGGCGTTACCTAATTGGGATCTCGATTCGGACACAGAAGCCCGCATGCACGATCGCGTCGAGGACCCGGACGGGAACGCTCTAGGGACCGGTCGCCGGAAGCCCAGTGTACGGGGGGGTATCCAGCTTCGGCATCGGCAGACCGCATCGGGCCAGCTCAAGACGCGGCACACGGTCGAACCGGTAGGTGGTGAACTCGGCGGCGTGCAGCAAGTTCGACACGAAAAGCCGAGGTGAGAGGGGCCGGCGTATCGAACCCAACATCGCTTCGGTCCTCGGACACTTGAGCGCCTCCACGGCCTCGGCGACCCAGTCCTGGCTGAGATACCGCGGGATGTACGGGTAACGCTTGAGCCAGGGTCCGTCGGCAATCATCCACTCCGGGAACAGATCCTTGTCGTGGCCGATGCGTCCATCCGTGATGCGCGTGGTGTGCGCGGCCAGCGGATTGGCCAACCCGATCTGGTCCACGATTCGTACATCCAGGCCCAGGTTCATGCCGAGCATGCCCAAGTTGGTGAACAGAACCGCGTGCGGCCCGCGGTAGTCGTGCGGGATCGGGGGAGGCGGCGGGATGGCCGGCACCACATCCCACTGGTCGTAGTTCCCCGAGGGCAATAGGAGCGCCCCATCCGGGGTGTTGTCGATCGCCACCAACACCGCGCGCATGCGCGGGTAGTTCAGGTAGTCCGCGGCGGTCAGCGGATGCGCGACGCCGGTCGCCTGCGCGTAGAAGCGCCGCTCGTCGACGATGCCGCTGTAGGTGACCTTGGTGCCGTCACCTCCCATTCCCGGCGAGTTGGCCACCCACAACGCCCATCCGGCGATACCCGCGAAAAGTCCGATGGTGGCCCCGGTCAGCAGACGCGCCTGCTTGGGCGTAAAGGCCGCGCTGTCCGGCGCTGCCAGCGGAATCACCGCGATGGGCAGCAGCATGCAGAACACCGGGGTCAACAGCACACGCGCGTGCATGAAGTCCCCACCCTGGCGTATCCAGTACAGGCCCTGGATGAATCCACTGGCGAGCATGAAAATGACTACGGCGGTGGGGTTTTGGATAAGCCGCGCCAGCCACCCGTAACCCGGGGCGGCCACCTGACGCACCCACCATTGACCGCGACGGGCCTGGTAGGCGGCCACACCGAGGGCGATGAGCAGCACCGCCGGCACCCATATGAGATACGGGGAGTTCATGTTTTGCAGGTAGACGAAGCCCTGCCCCCATTTGGAGCCCGATGCGTCCTTCGCGATCGCCGTACTCGGCACCAACAGGCCGTAGTAGCCCATCCGGAAGATCTGGTACAGCACGGGCAGTGCTCCGCCGGCCGCCACGATGTACATCCGGCTGGTGAACCCGCGGGCACCGATCAGCATCATCACCAGGAAGCCACCCCCGATGAGAGCCAGCTCCGGACGGATCAGCACGCTCAGCCCGGCCATGAAGGCCAGCCCTACCGTGAATCGTCTACTGAGAACGTCTTTCTGATCTTTTCGGTCGGCATGCACGATCCGTGGATCCACCGGCTGATGTGGGCCGCCGCGCCGATCAAGGGTGACGGGCGCGCGCACGGCCTGCGCCCAGATCACCATCATGAGCCACAGTCCGCCCAGATATGCCAGTACCAAACCGTTTTCCAGGCCGGAGGTGGCGAAATCACGGGCCGGCGGGATCGCGATGTACACCAGCATTCCGGCGGGCACCATGAGCGCGGCGCGCCCGGCAAGCAGCGGCGCGTAGAGCCGGGCGGTACCCAGAATCGCCAGCGCGACGCCGACCAGGCTGAGCACCAGCGACAGAGCCAACGCCACGTACTCGAGGCGAATACCTCCGCCGGCCCAGCCACCCAGATACGTCAGGTAGGTCCACACCGTGGAGGTGTTGGCCTCTACCCGTTCTCCCTTGTTGAAGACGGGGCCGTTGCCCGCCAGCAGATTTCGCACGGTACGCAGCACGATGAGACCGTCATCCGCGATCCAGCGCCGCTGCCAGGCCCCCCAGCCGAACAACACGGTCACGGTGAGGACGCTGACCCACACTGTGAAGCGGGTCAGGCCATTGCTAGGGCCCAGCGCCCGGGTCCGTTCAGGAGAAGTAGAAGGCCGCACCGAGCGATCCGATCCATGCGACGAACAGGAATTGCAACACCCTGTCCCCCAGAGCGATCTCCTCGGGCTCGCCCGCCTCGCCCCCGTCGACATCGACCGCGTAACGCAGGATGGCGATGGTGAACGGGATCATCGATGCGACAAACCAGGATCCGGCGCGGTGGTCACGTTCGAAGGCCCACAGCCCGTAGCAGACCACGATCGCGGTCGCCGACAGCGTCCAGACAAACCGCAGGTAACTGGACGTGTATCCCTCGAGCGACTTACGGATCTTGGCGCCGGTCTTCTCGACGATCTGCAATTCGGCATAGCGCTTGCCCGCGGTCATCATGAGCGACCCGAAGGCCATGATCAGCAAGAACCACTGTGACAGATACACACCGGCGGCCACACCACCGGCGATCGCCCGAATGAGATACGCCGATGAGACGATGCAGATGTCGATGACCGGCTGGTGCTTGAGGCCAAAACAGTAGGCCAGCTGGATGGCGATATAGATCGCTATCACGATGACGAGATTGAGGCTGACCCGAGAAGCGATGCCCAACGAGCCGGCCACCAACACGACCGCGAGCCCGTACGCGGCGGGGATCGGCAGAACCCCCGCGGCGATCGGCCGGAACCGCTTGGTGGGGTGCTGTCGGTCGGCCTCGACATCACGGGCGTCGTTGATCAGGTAGATCGACGACGCCGCCATGCTGAAGGCAACAAAGGCGATAGCGACCCGGATGAAAATACCCCGGTAGTCGTGCGGCGATATGTCGCCGAGCGCCGCCAACGGCGCCGCGAAAACCAGGACATTCTTCACCCATTGACGCGGGCGTACCGCCTTGATGATCCCCGAGACGAGATTCTTGGGCGGGCCTGCGGTGGGTGCCGGCTCCTCGCTCATACTTGTTCCTCCTTGAGCGCCAGGCGCGAGTCCGCCCGGCGAACGGCCGTGCCGATCAGCGCGCCCAGGGCAGCGCCGGCGGCCACATCTGTGGGGTAGTGCACGCCAAGAACCAACCGCGACAACGCCATCGGTGGAATCAGCAGCGCGGGCAACGGCAATCCGGTCAGCGGCGCCAAGAGCACCGCGGCGGCCGCGGTCGAGGTCGCGTGCGAGGAGGGGAAGCTCAACCGGCTCGGGGTACCGACGTTCACGCGGACCGCCTCGTGGCTGGGACGACGCCGGCGCACCACACGTTTGATGATCACCGACGCGGCATGGGCGCCAAAGGCACCGGCACCCGCGGCCAACCAGCTGCGCCTGCGGGGCATGTCGGACCAGTTGATGGCGGCGCCGATCAGCGCCGCGGCCACCCAGCCGATGCTGTGCTCACCGAAATGGGACAGACCGCGGGCGGTGCTCAGCACCCCGGGCCGACCAGCGAGGGCCGACTGCACGGCGACAAGAACCGCGGTCTCCCCCTGGGGCGCGGTCACCTCGCCCGGCAGCAGACCGGTCATGCACTCACCCCGGGATTCACGGACTGGGCCGCCGAATTGTCCTTACCGATGCCCAGGATGTTCTCCCACTGCTCTTTACTGGTCAGCGTCGGCAGCGCGTTGCGGTAGGTCTTGCGCATCTTATTGAAATTACGCATCAGCTGCAGGTGGCGACGCGCCGACGCGCGCAGCAGCTCGAACATCTTGGCCCGATCGCGCTGGCGATACACCACACCACGCCCGTCGGCGGTGGTGACGGTGACGCCGTCGACACGGCACAGCAGGAACCAACGGGCATCCTGGGTCGCCACATTCAGCTCCGGGCGCACGTGATGCTCGGGGTTTTCCTTCTTCAGCTGGTGAATCACGCCGCGGGAGAGCCGTAACCCGATGGCGGGCAAGGAAACCGGCGGCTTGTGCACCTTGCGGCGCCCGGAAGGCGAAGGCAGCGAGGTAGCTGTCGGGAGCACGACGGCGTCCGGGAACTGCTGACGCATCTTGCGCACGTCGGGCAGCGCCGACTCGAGGATCGACGCGATGTGCTCAGGCCCTGCCAGGAAGTCGTCGATGGCCCGGTTCTGGATGGCCACGGTCGAGTACTCCAAGCACAGTAAGTGCTTGAGGGTGGCCTTCAGCGAGCTGGCAAGCAGACCGCGGATCGGGTTGTCCCAATGCAGAGCCGCCACCACCAGCCGGTTTCGCAGGTGGAAGTAGGCCTGCCAGTCGATGGCGTCGTCCTTGTCGCTCCAGGCCATATGCCAGATCGCGGTGCCCGGCATGGACGCGGTGCCATAACCATGTTCGTTGGCGCGGATCCCATACTCGGCGTCGTCCCACTTGATGAACAGCGGCAACGGCTGGCCGAGTTCCTCGGCGACCACGCGGGGAATCATGCACATCCACCAGCCGTTGTAGTCGACATCAATGCGCCGGTGCAGGTCCGGCGAATCCGCCAGCGGCTCCTCGGCGAAGTCGTGGTCGTACTCGGCGAACGGCGCGCTGGTCCACATGAAGTTGTCACGGTTGACCATCTCACCCATCACGTGCAGGTGCGAGGGCTCCTGCAAGTTGAGCATCTGACCACCGACGAGCATGGGGGACTTGGCAAAACGGCTCAGTGCCAGCGCCCGCAGGATCGAATCCGGTTCGATCCGGATATCGTCGTCCATGTAGAGGATCTGCTCGCAGTCGGTGTTCTTGAGCGCCTCGTACATGACCCGGCTGTAGCCGCCCGAACCACCGAGGTTGGGCTGGTCATGCACCCGCAGCCGGCCCTCCAGCGGACCGGAGGCAGCCGCCCATTCCGGGTGGTCCTTGGCCTTCTTGGTGCCCTGGTCGGGGACGATGACGGCGGTGATCACCTTGTCCACCAAAGGATCCGAGGTAAGGGCCTTCAGCGCGTTCACACAGTCGTTCGGCCGATTGAAGGTGGGGATGCCGACGGTGATGCTGGCCCGGCCGGGTGCTGCGGTCGGGGCGTACCAGCCCGCGTTGTGCACCGCCACCTCGGTGTCAGAGGTGATGTCGAACCAGATCCAGCCACCGTCCTCGAACGCGTCCAGGCCGATCTCGAATTCGATCACCGCATTGGCACCGCTGAACTGCGTGCCGCCCACCGTGATTCGCGCACCGGTCGCCTTGGTCCGGTACACGTCGACGCGACCGGCACCGGACAGCTCGATGTGCAGCACGACGTTCTCCAACGTCGACCAGCGCCGCCAGTAGCTTGCCGGGAACGCGTTGAAATAGGTGGCGAACGAGACCTCGGACTCCGCGCCGATCTCCAGCGTGGTGCGGGTGGGTGCGTGTGCACGCCGGTCGTTGGTCTCGGACTCGACGATGTAGAGCTTGCGCACGTCGAGCGGCTCGCCGGGCCGGGGCAGGATCACCCGGGACAGCAGGCTCACCGCATGCGATTCCGTCGAATCGATGGGACCGAATGGGATGTCACTCATTGTTCGTCACCTCCGGACAGGGGAGCACCGTCGGCCAGATGCGGCGCGAGCACGTTGTCGTACATGTTCAGCGCACTGGCGATCGCCATGTGCATATCGAGATATTGATAGGTACCCAGCCGTCCGCCGAACAGCACCTTTGACGAAGCTGTCTCCTGCCTGGCGCGGGCTCGGTAGGCGGCCAGGGTGGCCCGATCGGATTCGGTGTTGATCGGGTAGTACGGCTCGTCGTTCCCCTCGGCGAACCGCGAGAATTCCCTCATGATGACGGTCTTATCCGTCGGGTAGGCCCGTTCCGGATGGAAGTGACGGAACTCGTGGATCCGGGTAAATGGCACGTCGGCGTCGTTGTAGTTCATCACCGGGGTGCCCTGGAAGTCTCCGGTCTCGAGCACCTCAACCTCGAAATCAAGTGTGCGCCAGCCCAATCGGCCGTCAGCATAGTCGAAGTAGCGATCCAGCGGGCCGGTGTACACGACCGGGGCCGACGGGTTCGCGGCGCGAAGATCGTCGCGCACCTGGAACCAGTCGGTGTCCAAGCGCACCTCGATGCGGTCGTCGGCGGCCATGTTCTGCAGCCAGGCGGTGTACCCGTCGACCGGCAGGCCTTCGTAGGTGTCGTTGAAGTACCGGTTGTCGAAGGTGTAGCGCATCGGCAGGCGGGTGATGTTGCCCGCGGGCAGCTCCTTGGGGTCGGTCTGCCATTGCTTGGCGGTGTACGCCTTCACGAACGCCTCGTACAGCGGGCGCCCGATGAGTGATATCGCCTTTTCCTCGAGGTTGGTGGCGTCTTCGGTGGCGATTTCGGCGGCCTGCTCGGCAATCAGCGCCCGTGCCTCGTCGGGGGTGAAGTAGCGGCCGAAGAACTGCGACACCAGCCCCAGGCCCAGCGGGAACTGATAGGCCTGCCCGTTGTGCATCGCGAAGACGCGATGCTGGTACCCGGTGAACTCGGTGAACTGCCGCACGTAGTCCCAGACCCTCTTATTAGAGGTGTGGAACAGGTGCGCACCGTACTTATGCACCTCTATACCGGTCTGAGGTTCGGGCTCGGAGTACGCGTTACCGCCGATGTGATGACGGCGCTCGACGACGAGGACTCGCTTGTTCAGTTGGGTCGCGGCGCGCTCAGCGATGGTGAGGCCGAAAAACCCGGATCCGACAACGATCAGGTCGAACTGCTGGTTTTCTCCGGTCACGTGCAGTCAGGGTACTGGACCGGTACCGCGAGCCCCTGACAGCGACATCCGCCCCGTGAAGAACGGCTGTACCCGGGTTCGCAGGTACGGATCCGGTCGCAATTGGCTCACGATTTGGTTTCGTCCCATTAGTCACACTAGTAACTCTGGTTACCATCGAAAGCGTCGGTTCCGGCGCCGATCCACCGATCCGACACCCGCGGGAAAACCCGTGACAGAACACGCAAAACCGCAGAACACCATAAGTGATCGACCCGATATTGAGGAGACTTCCGTGCCTAATCGTCGCCGCCGCCGGCTTTCGACAGCCTTGAGCTCGGTCGCCGCGCTGGCCGTCGCAAGTCCGTTTGCCATTGCCCTCGCGACCAACATGACCCAGGCCGCCGCGCCCGCACCCTCACAGCAGGAATTCGTGCAGGCCGCGATCGTGTCCGACCTCCCCGGTGAGGTCATGGGCGCTGTTCAACAGATGACGTCCCAGTTCGGCGTGCAGATCCCCGGGCTGTCCGGTCTCAACATCCCCGGCCTGGGTGGCGGAGGGCTCGGCAGCCTTGGCGGCGCCAACCCCGCGCTGACCTCGCCCGGTGGGCTCACCACTCCGGGCGGGCTCACCAGCCCTTCGTCGTCGCTGACCAACCCGGCGCTGACCAACCCCGGACTCACCAGCCCGGGCGCTACCACCACCCCGAGTCTCACCGACCCGGCGCTGACCAACCCCGGACTCACCAACCCGGCAGCTCCGGCCAGTACCCCGAGTCTCACCGGCACCGGCCCGACGGGCGTGAACCCGGCGCTCACCGATCCGGCCGCATCGACCGCGGGCCTGACCTCCCCCGGCGCTGAGGTCCCGATCACGCCGAACCCGGCCCTGGGCACCGGCCTGACCAACCCGGCGCTTGCCGATCCCTCACTGGCGGGCCTCGGCACCCCCAGCGCGCTCGGGGGCGGCAGCGGACTCGGCGGCGGCAGCAGCCTGATCAGCGACGCGATGGGCGCCGTGAACCAGCTGGGCATCACCCAGGCGGTTGACCTCATCAAGGGCGCCATCCCGGCAGCCGCCTCCGCGGCGGCTCCGCCGGCCGGATAGGTCACACACAAACTAGGTAGCGAAACGGCACCGCAGGGCACAGAGGCTCTGCGGTGTCGTTGCGTCTGGCCAACTGGCTAAATATCAAGATCGACATTCGGCGCGTGTCGAATCACTAGTCACATTTGTCCCATACGTAACATCCCTGGTGGTCGTGTCGCTCCATGCGGCACGTCCGGTGTGATCCAGGAGAGACGACGTGCCAGTACGAGTCAGCAAGATGCCCATGCGACGGCAGCTTGCGCTGGCTCTTGCCGCGACCGCGACGGTAATGACCGTCAGCGTGGTCGATCACCTCAAAACCGAGCAGGCCGAAGAGACCGCCATCACCTCGCAGTCGCTGCAGAATTCGGCGACTCACGAGGTCCTGACCGCGGAGGTCGGGCTACCCGGTCTGAATACACCGGCCACCGTGCACGACATCCAGCAGGCCGAATCCTTCAGCCTGGTCGCCGTCCGCGGCGAGGACCTGGCCTCCGTCAACGTTTCCGTGCGGGCGCAACAGACCGATGGCGGTTGGGGGCAGTGGTACGAGCTCCACCCCGTCGAGTCCGGCGACCCCGTGGCCCAGGACAAGGCAATCCCCGCGGCGACAGAGCCGGTATTCGTCGGCTCAACCCATTCCGCTCAGATCGCCGTGCAACCCCGCTACGGCGCGAACGTGAAGGCGCCGAAGACCGGCGGCGGCGACCCCGGCCTGGGGTACCGGCCGGCGAGCATCGAGCAGCCGCTGACCACCGGACTCGACGCCATCTTGATCAGCCCCAAGCTGGCGCCACCCGATGGCGCGCGGTTCGAAGAGCGCTGGTCGGCGCCGATAGCGCTGCCCCAGGCGGGCCCGCGCATCATCACCCGTGCCCAGTGGGGAGCCAATGAGTCGGACCGGTGCCCACCGGTTTACAACAGGGACGTGCGCGCGGGAGTGGTCCACCACACCGCCGGAAGCAACAACTACTCGCCCTACGACTCCGCTGCCATCATCCGGGCCATCTACGCGTATCACACCAAAACCCTCAAATGGTGCGACATCGCCTACAACGTGCTGGTGGACAAGTACGGACAGATCTTCGAGGGCCGTTTCGGCGGCATCACCAACAACGTGCAGGGCGCACACACCGGAGGATTCAACGAGCACAGCTGGGGGCTGGCGCTGATCGGCGACTTCACTCGCGAGGAGCCCTCTCCCGCGATGCTGCAATCCGCCGGCCGCATGCTGGGCTGGCGTCTACGGCTCGCCGGCGTTGATCCGCGCGGCCAGGTGGACCTGGCGTCGGAGGGCGGACCATTCACCACCGTGCCCGGAGGGAAAGTCGTCACGCTGCCAACGATTTTCACGCACCGCGACGTCGGCAACACCGAATGCCCGGGTGAGGCCGCGTACCGCTTGATACCCCGCCTGCGCGATATCGCCGCAGGAGCCGCCAACGGCGAGCCACCTGATCTGGTCGATGCGATGCGCGGCGGCGCCATCTATGACACTTGGATGCGGTTAGGCAGCACCGACAGTTCCCTTGGTGCACCGACATCCACTGAGCAGCAGGCTGCCGGTGATGCCCGCTTCGCGACCTTCCGCAACGGCGCCATGTACTTCTCTCCCGGCACCGGCACCCATCCTGTTGTCGGGGCGATCTACCACGCCTGGGCCGAAACAGATTTTGAGCGAGGATCGTTGGGGCTCCCGGTGACCGATGAAGTGGGCGAACCGAACATCATCGTGCAGAACTTCCAGAATGGCTCCCTGATCTATGACCGGGCCAGTGGCCGGGTGTCAAGCGTGATCAACGGAGAGACCCGCGAGATCCTCGGCGTGGCACCGGTGGCACAAAGTGCCCTGGCCGAACAGTTCTCAGCACCCGCCGCACCGGCGGCACCGCCACCGCCCGCACCGGCTCCGCCTCCCCCGCCGCCCCCGGTAGAGCAGTTCGCACCCGCCGCCTAGCGCCGGGCGCACCTAAAGGTCTCAGCCCCACCAGCGTTCGAGAACCTTGGCCACCCCGTCGTCGTCGTTGGTGCCAGTGATCTCATCGGCGGCGGCCCGTGCATCCGGGTGCGCGTTACCCATAGCCACCCCGTGCCCGGCCCAGCGCAACATGGCTACGTCATTGGGCATATCGCCAAAGGCGATCACCGATTCGGGCCGTACCCCAACCTGATCTGCCACCACCGCGATTCCGCTGGCCTTGCTGATCCCGGTGGGCATCACCTCGATAAGCCCGTTATCTGTGGAATAGGTGATGGCCGCACCTGCCTCGGTCACCAGGGGCGCGAGGACCTCGGCCATGTCTGCGCTACGGGCTCCGGCCTTGCGCACCAACAGCTTTACCGCGGGAAAGCTCAGCAGGTCGTCCAGCGACACCTCGGTGTTATCGGGATTCAGCCAGGCGTGCTCGTATCCGGGTGAGCTGACGAATTGCGGTGTCGCGGCGTCGTGTGCACTGCGGCCGACCCGCTCCACCGCCAGGCCCACTCCGGGAATGGCTGCTTGGGCGACCTCGGCCAGCACGGCGAGCTCCGCCGGAGCGAGCGTCGCCGCCGAGAGGATCCGGTCACTGTCCGCGTCGTACAAAACGGAGCCGTTGGCGCACACCGAGATCGGCGCAAAGCCGAGGGCGTCGACGATGGGGGTGATCCAACGGGGCGGACGGCCGGTAGCCAGGACGAATGTGCTGCCCGATTCGACCGCAGCAGTGATGACCGCCCGGGTACGCGGCGACAGCAGCTCGTCGGAATCGATCAGCGTCCCGTCCACGTCGGACGCGATGAGGGTGGGAGGAGTCACGTGCGGTTGGGGCCTGTCTTCTTCTGGGCCCGCTTACGGGCGCGTTCTGCCAATTCCGCCGCGTCGAGCGCGGCGGCTTCCTCCAGTGTGGGGGCGCTGCCGCCCAAGCGCCTGGGCAGCCAGTAGGCGCCGGGCTCTTCCGGGTAATCCCGTTGCGCCTGCGTCAGTACCTGCTCCATGGCGTCGTGCAGCTCGACGGTGGTGCGCTCGAAATCCGGGGATGCGTCCAGCGGCGGGCCGACCGCCACGTTGACGGGGATTTTGCTGTGGCCCAGGTTTTTTGGATGATCCTTGGTCCAGATGCGTTGAGCTCCCCAGACGATGAGTGGAACGATCGGCACACCGGCCTCATGCGCCATTCGGGCGGCTCCGCTCTTGAACTCCTTGAGCTCGAAGCTGCGGCTGATGGTGGCCTCCGGATACACCCCGACGATCTCGCCACTGCGCAGGCTGTCCACCGCCGCCTCGTAGGCCCCGTGGCCCGCGCTGCGGTCAACGGGAATCGCCTTGGCATGTTTGATCAGGAAGTTCATGATAGGCACCTCCTGCATCTCCGCCTTGAGCATGAACCGCAGCCGCCGCCCGGCGCGGACCGTCGCCAAACCCGCTGGAAGAAAGTCGACGTAACTGGTGTGGTTGATTGCGATCACCGCACCTCCGCCAGAGGGGATCTGCTCCAGACCTCGATATCTGATCGTGGTCCCCGTGAGGAGGACCGCCGTATTAGCCGTGATTTCGAGGAGTCGGTAGACCGGTTCCATCTAGCCGTCTTTCTGTGCCCCATCCTGCTGGGCCTGCTTTTCCGCCTCGCGGGCAGCACGCTGTGCCTTGCGCTCGGCAGCGTCCTGGGCGTCCCACTGCGCGGCCTCGGCCAGCGTCGGCGCGGACCCGCCCAGCCGATGCGGCACCCAGTACTCGCCGGCGGGATGCTGACCGTAATCGTCCTGCACTTCCAGCAGCAGGTGCTGCATGCGTGCGTGCAGCAGCGCGGTGAGCTCTGCAACCGGCAATGTCGGCGGGATCGGTGCGCCCACCGCAATCGAGATCGGCGTATTGGTGCGACCGAGATTCTTCGGATGCCCCTTCGTCCAGATGCGCTGTGCGCCCCAGATGACGTGCGGCACGATCGGCACGCCAGCCTCGATGGCCATGCGTGCCGCCCCTGATTTAAATTCCTTGATCTCGAAGCTGCGGCTGATGGTGGCTTCCGGGTAGACCCCGACCAGCTCACCTGCCTTGAGCTTGTCGACCGCCTCGGCATAGGACGCCGCACCGTCTACGCGGTCCACGGAGATATGCCGGCACCCTCGCATGATGGGGCCGGTGATCTTGTTGTCGAAGGTTTCTTTCTTCGCCATGAAGCGCACCTTGCGTCCCTTTTTCTGAAGGAACGCCGGTAGCCCGGCGAAGGTGAAATCCATGTACCCGGTGTGGTTGATCGCCACCACCGCCCCGCCTTCGGTCGGCAGGTTCTCGACACCCGTAACGGTGAATTTCAGGCCTTGAATGGCCCAGACGGTGCGGGCAAGCCCGATCACCGTTCCATAGACAGGCTCCACGTGACGAGCCTAGCGCTGGCGGCCCGCTCAGTGCACTCCGATACCCGCCTAACGCTGAACCCCGCCACCGCCGTCAGCCACGATCACCTGGCCCGTGATGAACGAACCCGCGTCCGACAGCAGCAACAGCGCCGGGCCGATCATCTCGTCGGTGTGTGCCACACGGCCCATGAAGGATTGCGCAGCCATGGCGTCGATGACCTCCTGCGGGTTCTGCTGCAGCATGTAGGTGTCGACCGTGCCGGGAGCCAGCGCGTTCACCCGGATACCGCGACCGGTGTATTCGACGGCCATCGACCGGGTGAAGGACATGAGAGTGGCCTTCATCGCCGCGTACATCGACAGCATCGGCACGTACTGGAACGCCGCCACCGACACCACGTTGAGCACCGACGCATGCTCACTGGCGGTCAGATGCGGCAACGCCGCTTGCACCAGAAACACCGGACCACGCACATTGACGTCGAAGGACTTACCCAGCGCCTCCGGTGTGTAGCTGCCCATCGGCTGCGCGACCGGGTTCGCTGCGGCGTTCACCACGATGTCGACACCGCCATACTCGTCAACCGTGCTCGCGACCAGCCTGTCGATATCGCCCAGGTCCCCCATGTGGGCGGGCACGCCAAGCGCGCGATACCCGTTGTCCTGTAGCTGCTTTGCCGCGGCGGTACAGGCGTCGGCCTTCCGGCTCGACACCACGACCGATGCCCCACAGGCGCCGAGAGCCTCGGCAATCGCGTACCCGATTCCACGAGTGCCGCCGGTGACGATGGCGGTACGTCCCGACAAGTCGTAGAGCGCTTGGAAGTCATTGAGGTTCACGTCCGGCACGCTACCCGCCGACCGATGCCGCGCAGGCTGGAAACCCCCCTACAAGCCAGCCAGCTGCGGAAGGGTCGCGTGGGCGATGAGGAAATAAATGATCAGGCCGGTCCCGTCAACGAGGGTGGTGATCATCGGGGCAGATACCACCGCGGGATCGACCTTCAGCTTTTGGAGCAGGGGCGGCAGCAGGGATGCCACCAGAGCCGTCCATAGAACGATGGCAAAGAGCGTCAAAGAGACGGTAATCGCGATCTCC
>Ga0265327_10003509_pt1 | contig 14884 bp, 9 predicted proteins | sample 41621metaG_FD_202089 | JGI IMG/M metagenome (GOLD analysis project Ga0265327, IMG submission 202089) | Rhizosphere microbial communities from Carex aquatilis grown in University of Washington, Seatle, WA, United States - 4-16-21 metaG | ecosystem: Host-associated > Plants > Roots > Rhizosphere >... | reverse complement strand
AGGTTTCGCGCGTAAGCGACCATTTTGTCGGTAGGCGCTTTCGAGCGAACAGCTCCTTCGGCATGAGCGCTCGCGGCCGATGCAGCGGGTTTCGCCGTGGACAGCTGAGCCGCTTGCGCTCCGCGACGTGAGCGAACCGTTTTCTTGTCGTTCAGCTTCGCCCGGCTGCCGGCCTGTCCGCTTGGGCGCCGGCGTCCCGGTCGACGCGGGAGCGTCGACGTCGCCAGATCGACCGTTCCGCTCGATCGCTTGAGCAATGCGTCGATCAACTCATGGGCGGCGGTGGCGATGCCGTCGATCACCTTGCGATAATCCGCCCTGCCGACGACAACCTCGTCGAGGCGCATCTCCCACAGCGCCGTCATCCCGGGATCGACGAGCGCCGGAGCCGCGCCGCACAGAAGCTCGAAGAGTTGCAGTCCCGCCGGCGTCGGCAGCACCAGCTTGCCATCCGCAGCCAACAAATTCTGCCGCTTCAAGCCCTTTATGATTTCAGCGCGGGTCGCCGGCGTGCCGATGCCCTTGGCTTCTTTGAGGCGCTCGCGCAGGGCGGGATCCTCGACAAAGCGCCATGCGTTCTGCATGGCGTCCACCAGCGTGCCTTCGTTGTAGCGGGGCGGAGGCTGGGTCCTTTTCGCCTCGACGCGTGGATCAGACAGGATCGCTTTCTCGCCATCGCTGAGCAAGGGAAGCGTTTGTTCCACTTCCGCCTCAGCGTCCGGATCGATCGCCTGATAGACGGCCTTCCAGCCGAGCCGCAAAGGAATGCGTCCGGTGGCGCGGAACTCCGCGGCCGTGACGCCGGGAACTGGAACCGACATGGTGACGACGGTCTGGCGATATTCGTAGTCGGGCATCACGGCGGCCAGATACGATCGGCAGATGAGAGCGAACAGGCGCTTTTCATCCTCGTTGAGGCGCGCCAATCGGGTTTCAAGGTCGTCGAGAACATTGACGTTGGGCACGACCGCGTGATGCGAAACGCCCTCCAGAGCCTTGTCGCAGAAGTGACCGGATTTGCCGCGGCGGATTACCGGCGGGGCGATTTGGAGCTGGGCGAAGCCGCGCAGGCGCGTTAGCGCGGCGATAATCGCCGGCGCGTCGCCGATCTGATTTTCGGTGAGGTAACGGGCTTCCGCGCGCGGATAGGTGATCAGCTTCTTGCCGTCGCCGTCGTACAGCTCCTGCGCCACGGAAAGCGTCTTGTCGGCGGTCCATCCCCAGCGCTGGCCACAGGTCTTCTGCAATGATGGGAGATCGAACAGGCGGGGCGGCACCTGCCGCTTTTCCTCGATCGAAACGCTGAGCGGTCCGGAATGTCCGGCCGCTGCCCTGGCGATCGCCTCGGCCTGCACGCGTTCCTTGATCCGCAATTTGGCCGGCGGAGCATGGCGCATCTGAAAGACGCCGTTCGCGACGGTCGCCGTGGCCACGACTTCGAAATAGTCCTCGGGCCGGAAGTTGCGGATTTCCAGTTCGCGCAGGCAGACGATGGCCAGCGTCGGGGTCTTGACCCGACCGATCCCGATGACGCCGCGAACGCCCGGCGTCAGCAACGTCTTCGTCGCGGTCCGGGTGAGGGAGAGATTGAAGATCTGGTCCGCCTGCTGGCGGGCCACCGCCGCTTCGTAGAGCAGACGCATCTCCGCGTTCGGTTTCAGCCGGGCGAAGGCTTGCTGAAGCGTCTTAGGATCCTGCGCGGTGAACAGGGCCCGCCGCACCCGTCCGCGATAGCCGAGATGATCGAGGATCTCCTGACCGATCAGTTGACCCTCGCGGTCGCAATCAGTCGCCAGGATGACGTCGTCGCAGGACTTGAGCGCTGCGGCGATGGCCTTGAGTTTCGCCGGCTTGTTTCCGCCGGCAGCCGGGCGCGTGGGGTAGAGCCCCTCCGGCTTGAGGACGACGCAGGACCAGCTCTTCCACGCGGCGTGGACCTCCTCGGGCTCGGCCAGACGAAGCAGATGGCCCTCGGCGGGCAGGATTTGTCCGAACCGCGCGCCAAGGGCGGCCCGGAGATCCTTCGCCTGGCTTGCCTTTTCCGTAATGATCAATGTCGCCATGGTTCACGCCGAATCGGATCGAGACCTCAGCGTAGTCCAAGGAAAGGAACAAATAAAGAACATTAGGACGTCGGCGCGCCGGCGGGTTGTTGTCGGCGAAGATGAGCGCCCGCACTTGCCCGGTGCTCAAGTCCGGGCGATCTGTCGCGCCGCTGAGTTCCGGCGCCGACCGACGGCTTGCGTCGCCGGTTGCTTGTTGGCCGCGAGAACGATCTGCGCGCAGGCCATCGCGTCGGAAAGGGCTTCGTGATGGTTCAGGTCGATCCCGAGATAACGACAAACGTTGGGGAGCTTGGTCGGATAGATGCTCCAAGTGCGCCGGGCAATCTGAACGGTGCATTGGAACGGAAGCGATGGCGATGCTATGCCATAGCGGGCGCAGCAGGCGTGAAGGACACCCTTGTCGAACGAGGCGTTGTGCGCGGCGAGGAACTCCGCCCCTTCGAGGAAGTCCCCCAGAGACTGCCAGAGATTCCCGAAATCGGGCGACTTCGCCACGTCCTTCCATGTCAGTCCGTGGATATAGGTGAACACGAAGTCCCTGGTCGGCGGCCTGATAAGGTGAACCGCCGTGCCCACGATTTCGCCGCCCACGACCTTTACGAGGCCGACCGAGCAGGCGCTGCTGGCCTCGTAGTTCGCCGTCTCAAAGTCGATGGCGACAAAATTCATGATCCCCTCGAACTTGCTGGCGGGTATCCGGGGCTCCAAGTCCTAGTCGACTCGTTCGGCGCGGAGTCCATGGGGTATTCACTTTTGCGGCAGATGACACGGTAGTTTCCCCGCTAAACTGGCACGCAAATGGGCACGAATAAAGAGGAGACGTCCTCACGATTGGGCATCGTTCGCATGCCGCGACGCGGATCAGCATCTTGAGCCGCCGCCACAAAAACCGGCTCAGCCCAAAAGCAGGTCGACGGCGTCTTTCAAATTCTCGGCCACCAATGTCGGGCGTTGGGGGAGATTCGCCTCTTGGCCCGGTCGGTATTTTCCCGTCCGGACAAGAACCCCCAAGAGTCCAGCGGCCATCGCGCCGGCAACGTCGGCTTCCGCGTCGTCGCCGATCATCACGACATCCTTGGCGGCGCACGGAAGGCCTTCGACGGCGAGCTTGAAAAACGCGGGCGCCGGCTTGCCGAGGACCGTCGCCTTTCGACCTGAAGCGTATTCCAAACCCATTACGAACGGGCCGGCGTCGAGGCTCAGTTCGGAGTCGTGATCGAGGAAGTTTCGGTTCGTCGCCAGGGCAAAAAACTCGGCTCCGCGATGAATCTTTCGATAGGCTCGGTTCAATAAGTCGTAGGTGAAGAACTCTCCGGCGTCTCCGACGACGACTGCTTCCTCCGTGTCTGTCGCCAGTCCGGAAAAGTCCTCGCGCAGATCCGGATGCACAACGAGAAATGGCGTCAGCTTCCGCTGAGCGAGAAGATCGTGAGCGATCGCGGCGGGTGTATAGACATCCTCCAACGCAACTTGAAGTCCGAGCCCCGCAAGATCCTCGACGACGCGTCGGCGTGGGCGGCGGGTCGTGTTGGTTATGAACTTGAGCGGAATCCGAGCTGCTCGAATCCGCGAAATCGCCTCGAGCGAGCCAGGCAAGGCGGAGGCGCCGACATAAACCACGCCATCGAGGTCGAGAAGTATGCCCTTGACGACACGGACATCCCCTCGAATCGCAAACTTTGTCCCTTGCCGCATCGACATCCTCCCATCCCGTTCAATGCAAAAATATTTAGGAGCCGTTCCGTTCGCCGGGCCCCCCCCGATGCGGCGAGACTTCTCAGCAAACGACGAATTGAGCATACAGCTTCCGGAGCCGACCCTTCTGTTCCTGTCAGCAAAAAGGCGCGGATTTGATTGACGACGCCGGTGCCCAGGCAATCGCTCGCGCCCCCGGTGTAACGCCTGCAAGTCGAGCTATTCGGCGGTCTTCGTCGCCACGAAATTCATCGTCGGCCGCCGCACAGCCTCGCCGACCTGTATTGCCGCCAGAATTACGTCCGCCCATTGGCGTACCCCGGCCATGCGGTTTTCGTCCCGAGATCAGAGAGTTTGGCGGTTTGCGGAATTTCAACCCCGTCACCATCAACCGGTTTACACAGGACGGCAGATTTGATAGAAATGTGCGTTAACTATTTGATATAATTTGTCTTTAAGTTCCATAATGCGAATTATGCGAATCGAGTTTGTAGACCAAGAAAGCTATTGGATTTTAGAACCGAAGGGAGGCTGCATTTTGACTTTTAGCGGACAGGTAGCCCGCTACCGAAAATGGCCATGGGCGCCCGGTTTCAGCGGATGGCTATGACGGTTCGCCCATCTTTTGGGTGTGCGCGTCTCTGAGGCACTTGCGAGCGCGCATCTCCGACCCCGTGAGGTCCCTTTGGATCAGTTGACAACGATACTCTTTTCCCCAAAAAATCTTGGAGGACGCGTATCTTGCGTTTTCACGGGGCTATACGCCTGACTCCGGTAACGATTCGGCGAAGTTCGTCCTTCGAGAATTGCTGCGCCGAATACGCTTCTCACTGCTGCAATGGCCAAGACGACCCGCCGATATTCCGAAAAAACCATCAAGCTTCTGTTCGGAAGCTGCGGAAACGAATGCGCGGAGCCCAGTTGCACGAACAGGATCATCGCCGAGGGCAAGCCTAAATCCGATGCCGCCGTCATTGGCCAAATTTGCCACATCTATGCAGCCGCCGATAGCGGTCCGCGCGGCAAGCCCGGTCTGACCGAGAAAGCGCGCAATGCGCCGGCCAACCTCATTCTGCTATGCGGCCATCATCATCCGCTTGTCGACAAGCAGTGGGAGACCTATCCCGCAGAGATGCTGGTCGCCTGGAAAAAGGCGCATGAGGCCAAATTCCAGGAGGGAACGGCGGAGGCAATACAGCAGCAGGCCGCAATGCAGCGGTTGGCCTTCCTGACTGCTTACTCTAACGACCAGATTAACGCGGAAATCGAACGTATTCGAAAGGCGCGGTTTCTGGCGGGCTTTGTTACCAAGGAGGCGGCGAGCGTTTTGGCCACTCGCGTCGATGCCGCGGAATTCGCCGGCGGCTCGAGCGATACCCGGGCTCGCGCGCTGGCGTGGTGCGCGCGCCTGCTGTCACAGGACGACACGTCCGTCCAGGCTCAAGTCCTCCTCGCCAAGGCAAAAACCTTGGGCGCCGGTGAAGAAGCCATCATCGCCGAAGCGTTTCTGACATCCGTAAACGACAAAGCTCCGGCTCTCGCCATGCTTGCGCACATACCTTCGCCCGCGGCCCGTTCCGCAGCACTGCGTATCGTGAACAATCAAGATGGCGCGAAAAATTCGATTTCCTGGTTTGACAAGACCGGACTCGCGCTCACGGATCTTGATGCCGACGGCAAGCTGCTTCTTCTCATGAATGCACTGAGCATGGAGGAGTGGACCCGCGCTGCGACCATAGCTGGTGCGATGACCGACGATGATTTCCGTGAAGCGCCCGTGCTGCAGCATGCGGTGGCGATGGCCGAACTCGTTCAGGCTGTGCCGCTGGAGTTCCGGATAGCCGTCATGAGCCAGGTCCCCTTCGAGGCGCGCAACTTTCCGCTCGCCTCAGACGACACGGCCCTGGCGGCCCGAAGACGTGCGGGCGCTTTGTTCGGTAAATCCTCCGACTTCGCGCAATCCATGGGCGTCGCCGCCGCCTCCAATCCGGATTCCGATTACGCGCTCTGGCTCAAATTGCGCGACCCGCAGGATCGTACGCTGGGCATGGAAGAGCTGCGCGCCAGCATGCGCGAGCCGGCGCAGTCGCTGCGGCGGCTCAATCTCGCACTTCAGTTTGGCATCAAACTCGATCTCGCGGCGATCGAATGGCAGATCGAGCAGCGCATCGCCCTCTCAGGTAAGGGCACAGCGGACGAAGCCTTCGCGCGATTTGCGCTCGCCTTTGCGCAGGCAAATCCCCGCGCAGCCGCGGAATACATCGCGCGACACCGGGCGCAACTCTATGAGCACCTGCAGAAGAACGCGATTCAATCGATCGAAATCGAGCTGCTGGCGCGTAGCGGGCTGATCGACCAGGCGAACCAGCACCTCGCGCAGGCGGTTGCGGACGGCATGGGTGAGCTCGAACAGCAGTCCCTGCGAAGGATTATCGCCGAAGCCGCTGGGGACGATCCCGCCGCCGCGTGCAGACGGCTGTACGAACAAACCAGCGCCCTCCGCGATCTTGTGAACCTGGCCAACCTGCTTGAGGAATGTAAAGCGTGGGCGGAATTGCTTCCCTATGCCGAGGCGCTGTTCGCGCGGACCGGCGCGCTGGAGGATGCCTCGCGAATTGCGACCGCGCTGAACGCCGCTGCCGAATACGGCAAGCTCTATGACTTCCTCGCGGCACACCCGGACCTCGTTCGACAATCCGTCGGCTTGCGAACCGTTTGGGCATGGTCGCTCTATCGCGAAGGCCAGTTCGACGAGGCTAGATCTGCATTAAAGGAGTTATCGGCGGCAAGGGACGACGCCAATGACAGGGCGTTGCGCGTCAACCTCGCCATTGCTTCTGGCGCTTGGGACGATCTCATCGCATACACGACGGCAGAATGGGAGCGCCGCGAACATCGCACCGCCGCCGAACTGCTCGCCGCGGGACAGCTCGCCCAGGCCGTTGCTGCGCCCCATGCCCGCGATCTCATAACTGCGGCAGCCGAGCGGTCTGCCGACGCCCCGGCCATCTTGGCGGCCGCCTACTTCCATGCGACCAGCGCCGGTTGGGAGCAGAACGCAACAACCAGCCAATGGCTGAGCCGGGCGGCCGCTATCTCCGGCGGCGATGGTCCGCTACAATCCATGTCGATGAAAGAGCTGCTCGACCGGAAGCCGGAATGGGACAAGCGGGAGGCTTCGGTCTGGCAGCAGCTGAATGCCGGTCAGATACCAGTGTTCGGCGCGGCGCACTTGCTGGGGCGATCCCTCATCGATTTTATGCTGCTGCCATCACTGGCCAATATGAACGAGCCCGATCTACGCCGCCGCAGCATCGTCTATGCCTATAGCGGCACCCGCCCGGAATTTGTCACGCCAAAACCCGAACGCATTGCGTTGGATCTGGCCGCCATCATCACGCTGGCGCGTCTGGATCTCCTGGATATCGTTCTCATGACCTATACCGATGTCGTGATACCGAACACCACGCTCGGATGGCTGTTGCAGGAACAGCAAAGGGCCCGCTTCCACCAGCCCAGCCGGATCAAGGAGGCCCATCTTCTCAAGCGGCTGATCGCGGCGAAGACTTTGAACGTTCTGCCGCCGCTCACGGTGCGCAACCAGGCCCTCGATCGGGAAGTGGGAGCCGCGCTTGCCGATCTGCTGATCACGGTGCGCGCCAAGATGGAATCGGACAGCAGAACGCTGCGCTACGTCGTTCGATCGGCGCCGGTCCATCGCATCGGATCGCTCATGGAGGAAGAGGCCGATCTGTCCGCCTATGCGGACGTTCTTTGCAGCTGCCAGGCTGTTGTCGCGAAGGTGCATGCCAAGAGCCTTCTGGTGGCGGGCGAAGCGGAAGCCGCGCGCTCCTATCTGAAGCTTCACGAACGCAGTTGGCCGTTGGAGCCTGCCATCGCCGATGGTGCCGAACTCTATCTCGATCACCTGTCCGTGACCTATCTGAGAACCGTGGGCGTCCTCGACAAACTGCAAGCGGCAGGCCTCACTGCCTTCATAGATGACGCCACGGACATCGAAGCCAATCGCTTGATTGCATTCGAAGCTCTGGCGGATCGTCAGTTGGAGGTCATCGAGACCATCCGGCGCTCACTCTCCGAAGGACTCAGGTCAGGGCGTGTGCACGCTGCGCGCTCTCGCGATGTCGATGAGGGCGAGATGATCAGCATGCACCCGACCTTTGCGGTTCTAGGCATGGGCGAGAACGTCGATGCCTTCGTTGTCGACGATCGCTTCGTCAACCGTCATGCCTCCATGACCGACAAGAACAAGCAGACGGCCATTCTGACGACGCTTGACCTACTACAGGATCTCGCGGATCGCTCCGTGATCACACAGGCGATGCTATTCGCGCACCGCACAGATCTGCGCCGCGCCGGATATCAGCTCATCCAGATCACCGAAGAGGAGTTGATCTTTCATCTCGATCACACGCGTGTGGAGGCAGGCGTCATCGTCGAAACCGCCGAGCTTCGGGCTGTCCGAGAATCCGTGTTGCGGGCGCGCATGAGCAAGATACTGCAAATCCCCACCGAGGCGCCGTGGCTGCAAAAAAGCATGGACGCGGTGGTGCGGGTTTTCAGGAAGGTTTGGCGTATGAAGACAGGCCCGCAGGAGGCCGAAGCCTATTCCGAATGGCTGATAGGGTTGCTCGACATTCGGGGCTTCGCGGCGTCGGCTGTGGCCGGAAACGAACGCAACTTCGCGCTCTATGCGTATGCTGCGCAGGTTCTGCAACTCATGTCGTTGCTGAAGGAGCCGAAAGACGAGGTTAAGCGAGCCTACGACGCATGGCTCGACGAGGCCGTCTTCGAGGACATTAGGCAAACGCAACCAGAGGTCTTTGCTTGGCTGGTCGAGCAATGCCGCACTCTTGTCGCCCTCGCCGGGCAAATGCCGACCGCGGAGGTGGAGGGCTGATGTCGCGGGCAGCCAAAATCCATGAGGCGATTGCGAGGAAGATGACGGAATCCTTCCCGGGCTCGATCCGGGAGGCGCTGATTTCGGGCCCCGCATTCCGAAAAGAATATGGCATCACGGTGGACGCGGTTCTGTCCTTTGGAAAGAGCCGAGTGGCGTTCCAGCGTTCCGCCCTCCTGGACGCGGTGCGCCGCACTTTCCGTACGCGAAAGAACAAGTCCAGCGTCAAAGACCAGGCCGGGCAGAGCTGGACGGTCGAGTTCGACAAGGACGCGAAGCCGGCGCACATCCTATTGTCGCGCCACAAACAGCGCATTGTGATCATGTCTTTTTTGTTGTTATCGCCGGGCAAGACTTTGCGCCTCAATGCGTTTCGCCAGGAGGCCGACCGCGTGGGCCTGCCAGAGCAGGACAGGAAGACATGGGAGGATCTGCTGGCAACGCGTGCTCCTGACGACGATGAACATGCTGCCATTCAGGAGGATCTGAACGCCACGCCGATCGCAGTGCAGAACGGGATCCACGAAAGTCTGGTTGAGGGCAGCGTTTCGCTTCACACCGTTATTCCAAACTCCTCAACCTATTACGAGCGCCTGATCGGAGCCTGCAGGGATGGCGAGAATTTTGATATCTATATCGCCAACGGATTGCGCCGGAAAGTGCAGGCGCTCATGGCGTGGAATCCTGTGCGGGGCTATCGTCAGTCTTTGTTGCTAGCCGCGCAACCCGCAATCAATCTTGAGGTCGCCGCATCCGCGCCACCGCAGGTGCAAAGAGTAAAAGTCTGGGACGAACTCGCCAGGACGGGCGATGTGCTGTCGTTGGCCGTGGCGATCGAGGCAGGCTTGGAGCAGGCGCAGTCTGTCCCCTTGCTGCGCGAGCCACTCGGCCGCCTGATCGAGGCAGCAGTTGCTGCCGCGCCCGTCGCCAAGGTCGATCCCTACGAACTGTTGTCGTCGCTGATCATACTTAGCTATGGTGAAATTGCCTATTCGCGCCTGCTGGCGGCAAAGCCGCCATACTGGCGCCGTCTCGCCGCCATTGCGCACGCGGCCATGATGGCCAGTTGCATCGCCGAGGTTGGTGGTGATGCAACGCAGTTCATCGACTGGGCCAAATCGGCACGGGCTCAGATCTTTCTTCTCCAATGTTTTGTCGACAATCGCGAAGAGCCGCGTTGGATGGCTGAAATGATTCTGCCGGGCCAGCTCAAGAATGAGCTCGGTGGCCGCATCTGTTCCGCGGCGCACGCGCACATTGCGTTCGTCGAAGAGTGCGGCTGGAAGAGCCTGTTGTTGGACGAGGTCCCCGGAAGCCTGCGCAGTCAGCTCAATTTATTGCAATGCTTCCTTCCGGGTCCTCTGGAAGGAGCCAGCAAAGCAGCCATCGATATCCCGGCAGACCATCTCGCCGACATCCGCGCCGACCTCGCGCAGCCCCTGCCAGCGGCGACATCGTTTTCAGCGGTAGCGAACGCCGCATTATTATTTCGGATCCCCGACGATGTCGTCGATCTCGCAGCCGATGCTCTGGCACGCGCCAACTACTATCTGCAACGAGCCGATGGGCAGCCGCTGATCCCGTTCCTGCTCGGCCTCGCAACGGTGGCGGCAGTGACGCGCAGTCACAAGCTCGCGGACGCCGTCTGCACACTATTGCGGAATTACCGGCGCTTTTACCCGAGTGAGCTCGACGTCGACGCAACATTCCGTGTAGCGCTTATGGCCTGTGGAAGCCGGTCTCTACTCTCAGAATGGTGCGCTTGCGTCGGAAATTGCATGACAGACTTGGCCTTCCAGGAGTTGACGCAGGAGGAGGCGGTCCGACTTCATTCGCATGTATTGATATTGTGCCATCTTGTGCCCGAGCTATGGGCTACCTGCGGTCAGGCCGAAGCCGCGCTGCAAGCGCTTATAAGCCGATGATCGTAATGCACGCATGACCGTTCCCGCATGGATCATGAACCAAATCCGTCGTCGCAGCATCTCTTCGACGAACTCGCCCTGCACGGCTATCGCCCCTTCGAGGACGAATCCGATCCGCGCCCCCTGCCCTCGTCCGACGCCGCGACGCTCGCCCTCGACTCTGCGGCCAAGGCGCTTTGCGATCTCTTCCCCGACACGCGGCTCGAGGCCGATCTCCCGGATCTCCTGTGGTCCTTCGTCAATCTCTTCCACAGCAAGGCCGATCGCGTCACGCGCGACCTCGACGACAACGAAACAGCGCGGCGCCGGTCTCAAGCCGAGTAGGACGGCTCGGAAATCCGCCCGGCCGAGCTTGAGCGTCTGATCGCCCAGGGCCTGACGCTCACCGAGCGCCGCAACGTCTTTGAATTCTTCCGCGCCACGCTCGCTGAAATCTACGTGGCCGAGACCGGCCCGTCCTGGCGGCCGCGCGCGGGATCGCTTGTCAACCACCGGGCGTTGACCCCGGCGGTGATCGACTGCCGCGACTTCATCAACGCCGGAAAGCTCGCAGAGACTGAGATCTTCCTGCTTGCGGGCCCGAGGATCGCATTTGCTGGCGGTGCCGACTGCAACGACTGCCAGCGCATCTGGGCCGCGCTGAAAAGGTGCGCGCGAAACATCCTGAGATGGTGCTGCTGCGTGGCGGCGGCCCCAAGGGCGCCGCGCGTATCGCCGCCTCCTGGGCGGACCATCGCAAGGTCGCGCAGGTCCTCTACAAGCCGGACTGGACCAAGCACAAGAACGCGGTGCCCTTCAAGCGCAACGACGCCATGCTGGAGACCCTGCCATCAGCGTCATCGTGTTCCCGGGCCCGGGCATCGTCGAGAACCTCCCCGACAAGGCCCTCAAGATGGGCATTCCGGTCATCCGATTCGCTGCAGGCGGCGCGTGAGCGCCGCAAGGAACGGTCGCCGCCTCAAGCGCATGACATCCACTACGGTTTAGCATATAATATTTAGATCGATTCAAACCGAGGAGACAGGCCCCGAAAAAAGAAAAGCCCGGCGCAATGGCCGGACCTCTCAGATCGCTTGCTATGAGGGACGCCAATCCCTCACCGCCCCAAAAAACCCATGGCGGCGATAGTAGCGATCTCCCGACAAAAAGCAAGAGGTTTGGGCGATTCGCGCCATGGATAATCTTTGCCTGTTTTCCGCTTTGCCGGAGAACGAGAACGATGACGCATGCCCAAATTTCCCCGACTGGGCGCCGGCTGGATTTTGCCGCAAGCTACCACGCACGAGCGCAATCTCACGCTCCACTCTTTACCGTCACCAATAAGGACCTTCTCAAGGCCGCCGCGGACGCGGCCAAGGCTCTTGCGCTAAACCCGAAGGAACGACAGGTTTTGACGGAGCTGGCCCTCTGTTTTGGCGGGCAGCAACTCGATGCCGGCCTCCTATGTTGGCCGTCGAATGCGCATCTTTCAGATCGCACGAATATTTCAGAGCGCACCCTCAGTCGCGTTCTCTCCGGGCTTTGCAGGCAAGGGCTCATCGTCGCACGCGAGAGCGCGAACGGCAAAAGGTTTCCGATAAAGAATCGCAAAGGCGAAATTGTCGACGCCCGCGGCTTCGACCTGACCCCGCTCTATATGCGCGCCCCGGACTTTGCCGCGAAATGCAAAGAGATCGAGGTTGAGGCCAAACTTTGTCGCCAGCTGCGCGGCGACGTGACCGCAGCTCGCAACGCCGTCCGCGATCTCTGCGCGGCGGACGGCGCAGGGCTCTTGATCAAAATCGCCGCTCGCCTCGACGCCCTGCCCTACCCCCTACCCCGTTGCGCAACCTCTCTGGAGATCGCGGCGGTGGCCGAAAGCTTCGTCACCCTGGTCGACGACGCCCGGGACATCCTTTATGCCGCGTCCGAATCGTCTGAAATGACGGGCTCTGCCTGCCAAAATGGCCGACATTCAGAGCAAGACACAGAATTCTCTATCGAAGATTGCAAGCAAGATCGGAGCGCCGCTACCGCGACGCCGCTTTCTCCCGAAAAAGGCGCCTACGGCGCAAATGAGGCTTTCCGAGAAAAGAGGGGCGGAAGCGTTCGGCATAACGAACGGGCCATCGCGCAAGCGGAGAAATCCATCCCGAAGGACTTCGAGCTTTGGCGCGCCGCCTGCCCCGAGCTTGCTGATTTCGAGCCTGTCAGGTCGATCGAGCAGGCCGCGGCGATTGGCGCGGAACTTCTGCGAGCCTGCGGACTCGCCGGGCGCGCGTTCGACGGCGCCGCGTGCAGCCTCGGCGCCGTCAACGCTGGCCTGGTCGCCCTATTCGTCTATCAGCGCCACGCGGATGGCGAGCGGCCGGGCGGGACGCCGATACGATCGCCGGGTGGCTTATTCGTCTCGCTGATCCGCGAAATCGAACAGGGTCATCACGATCTTGCGCGCACTCTCGCGACGATGCGGCATAGGCGCCGCATGGAGCGACGACATTGAGCCGGGTTTCGAAGATTGGGTGGCGGCGACTGACGCCTGAAACACGCCGCCTGGCTTTGCACACGCTGAGCCCGCGCGGATGAATTTTCCGAGGAGGCCGCCATCCCGCATGTTTCGACACCAGCCCGAAGCCGATCGACGACGAGGCCGTGATTCTTGGACCCACGCCAATCGCGCGGCAGTTCCGTTTCGCGTCGGCGCCCCGGAAGATAGATCGCCGGCCTTGCCGTTTCACATTTCCTCGCATGCAAACGCCGGTCGAGATCGTGACGAAAGTTCCGAGGCGGATTCGTTGCGGCGCCCTGCCCTTACAAGGCCTGATGTTGCGCGTGACGACGAGGCGGTTCTTGCCGTGCTCCTTGTTTCCGCCAGCGGCGTTGGGCGGATCGAAATGGCTTCGTCCAACAGCTGAACTCATCCGTTGGAAAGGCGACGACCCGTCTGCATGGCTCTTTTTCCTATGAGCGCCGTCCCCAATCGAAACCCGTCGCGTCAACAATTTTCCCCTTGGCGCTCCGCGCCAATTCCTCGCGCAAGACAAAATTGCCGCCGCTCAGGGTCCGCCGCTTCGCTTTGGCCTCGCGCCGCCGACGGCGCTTCGGTTCTATTGCGTCCTGTGGCGCTCATCACGGAAAGCCATCGCAAACGGGGCATCGCCCCAACGATGGAGAGCTAAGATGAAGAACTTCGCAGAATTTCAAATCCTCGGCCGCGTTGGCAAGATCAAGGAATTCGACGGCAAGGTGAACGTCACGGTCTGCGCGAACTACCCGACCAAGAAGGACGGCGAGACGCGGGACAATCCGCACTGGAACGAGGTTTCGATCTTCGCCGAGGCGGTTCGCGGCTACGCGACGAAATACGCCAAGGCCGGCGACCTGGTCTACATCCGGGGCCGCATCAAGCAGAACAGCTTCGAGCGCAATGGCGAGAAGGTCTACACGGTCGATATGGTCGCCGAGGAGTTTTCGATCCTCGCGTCCAAAGCCGAGAAGGCGGACGAGACCTCGGAACAGTCCCAGCCCGCGAAGAAGGTTTCGCGCGGCAAAAAGTGAGGCCACTGGGGCGGCGCGCGCCGCCGCCCCTCCCCGACCTTGAGGGCGCGATCCTATAATTCCAGCAGCCATCGCACCGACGATCGCTCGCCTAGCGCGACCAGGATTTTGCGCAAGATCAGACCGGCGAGCACGCCGCCAGCGACGCTGAGCGCAAGCGACCAGTCGGAAGACACTTTCAAAAATCCCGCCCAGCCTATCGGTCCGGCCCCGGCGACCGGGGCCGGAGCGCCATCCAGCCAAAGCGGAACCGTGCAGGCCCTGGCGCCCTGAGCCAAATAGGCGGCTCTTCCCTCTGCCCCGCAATTTTCTCGCAGAATCCTCCCGACGTCGGAATTTGCGGAAATCAGCCCGAGCCAATCGTCGGCGTCCGCCCGCAAGGCCAGGGCTTGCCACCGGCGGTCGATCGACGCGCCATCCGCGCGCCCGAGGCCATACCCCGTGCCTAACGCGATGACGCCGACGCCGAGCGTCAGCAGGATCACCAGAAGCGGCGCGATGATCCGCTCGCGCACGGCCAGGCCGCGCAGCGCGGCGAGCGCCGCCGTCTGGATTTCGGCTTTCGCGTTGCCGACCACGAGGCCTGCCGTCTCCGCCATATCGGCGCGCACGGCCGCCGTCGCAGATTGCGAAACCTCACCCACCGCGCGGCGGGCCGCTTCCTCGACGCGCTCGGGCAGCGCATGCATGGCTGCGGGAACGTCCACCGCCGCCTTTTCCAACACCCCGGCCAGGGCGAT
>Ga0265327_10003508_pt1 | contig 14888 bp, 12 predicted proteins | sample 41621metaG_FD_202089 | JGI IMG/M metagenome (GOLD analysis project Ga0265327, IMG submission 202089) | Rhizosphere microbial communities from Carex aquatilis grown in University of Washington, Seatle, WA, United States - 4-16-21 metaG | ecosystem: Host-associated > Plants > Roots > Rhizosphere... | reverse complement strand
GCGAAGCCGGGGTCTGGCCGATCGGGCCGGCGGCGAATCCCGCAAACCCTGCGCCCTCGGTGACCAATCCTTCCCAGTTCTCGATCGGCACAAGCTTCGCCGACGGCTTCGCGTTCATATCAACAAACTGAGCAAAAAAGAACTTGATGCCGTCCTGCTCGGCCTTCGCGCGGATCGTGTCCGCAAGGGGGCGCGCACTCACGGTAGCCATACCTCCGTCTCCTTTTGTGCCGGTAGTGACGTGGCAGAACATCCCACGAATCGGGCGCGTTGCCAAGGGGGCGTCCGGCAAACCGCCATAGCCCGGTCGTGAGATTGGCGTGACGCGGGTGTGAGGGCGGTGTGATCCCGGGGTCAGGCTCGGCCGAGCGCGGTTTCCAGGCGCAGCAGCTTGAGCTCGATCTCGATCATCAGCCAGTCCTCCTCGGTGACGTCGAGACCAGTCAGGTCCTGGATCCGGCGCAGACGCTGGCGGAGCGTGTTGGGGTGGACGTACAGCGTCTGCGCAGCCGCGGCGATGTTGCCGCGCCGCTTCAGGAACTCCTCCAGCGTGTTCAGGAGCTGCGCACGGTGCCGTTCGTCGTATTCGGCGAGGGTCCGCAGCGCGTCTCCCCGGCGATCGCGCACCCGGCCGTCCTGCGCGACCCGCAGCAGGTACTTGTAGGCGCCCAGGTCGTCGAAGCTGACAACGTCGGGCTGCACGCTGATCACGGCCGCGGCGGCGACCGCGTGCTCGGCTTCGCCAAACCCGGTGGGGAAGCTGGTTGCGCCCTGGCAGGGGTGCGAGAGGCCGATCGCCAGCGGGTGCCGCCCGTTCAGCTTCGAGTGGATCCGCCGGAGCTGCTCGGCCACGGTGGCGTGGTCGCGGCCCCGCAGCCGCACCAGGCCGCGGACGGCGCTGTCGCGGCGGTCGAAGACACTGCCCGGGAACGCCCGGGTCGCCTCTGTCTCGAGCGCGTCGGCGACGTGTTCCCAGGGCTCGGTGTTCGGCCCGGGGGCGGGCACGGCCTGGAGCACGAGGTGCGGCTGGTCGAGCTCGCAGCCGAGGGCGACGGCCCGGTCGGCGAGCTCGGACGGCGTCGCCGACCCGTGAGCGAGGTCTTCGAGGAAGTCCTTGATCGCGTTGCGCTCTGTCAGCCGGTCGATCAGCTGCACGTTCTTCATGGCGATCGCGGTCTGCCCTGCGATCGACGCGGTCAGCTCCCGCTCCTCGGCGTTGATCTGCCGGCCGGCAGGCAGGCGCAGGGCCAGCAGCCCCACCAGCTCCTCGGCGACGACCAGCGGGACAGCGATCGCGCAGCCCTCGCAGTTCTCGCCCCACAGCGTCGCGGCCAGGCGGCGCCCCTCCTGCTCCGTCGTCCGGCGAGTGGCGATCGCCAGCTCGACACCCAGCTCGTCCAGGCCGATCGGGTCGCGCGCCGGCATCTGCGGCCACGACGCTCCGACCACCAGGCGGGTGCCCGAAGGATCCGCGACGTAGACCTGGCAGAGATCGGCGCCGAGCAGGCGCTGGGCGCGGCGGGTGACCGCCGCCAGCAGAGCGTCCATGGTGGTGGCGCCCGCGACCGCGCGGCTGAGGTCGGACAGACCCTCGACCACCGTCAGCCGGCGCGTGGTCTCCTCGAACAGACGCGCGTTCTCGATCGCGCCCGCGACCAGGCTGGCGGCGTGGACGAGGAACTCGACGTCGCTCTGCGTGAACTCCTTGGGCGCCTCGGCGTGCAGCGCGATGACGCCGATCACCTCGCCCGACTTGGCGTTCAGCGGCGCGCCACAGAGGGACTGGTACTTCTCCTCCTCCGCCTCGGGAACGATCTTGACGCGGGGATCTGCAAGGGCGTTCTCGGAGATGAAAACGGGCTGGTTGTTGGCTGCGACCCAGCCGGACAGGCCCTCGCCGGGCTCGAAGCGGAGCCGCCCGACCAGCGCACCGTACGGGTCGGACACCGCCCGCAGCACCAGCGAGCTGTCCGGCTCGACGGCGTAGATGAAGCAGGCGTGGCAGTCGATCGCCTCGCTGACGAGGTCGACGATCGCGCGGAGCACACGGTCGAGGTCGAGCGTCGAGCTGACCGTGTTGATGATCTGGTACAGGTACCGGCTCTCGACTTCGCGAGGCAACGAGACCGGGGCGAGGTCGGCGACCCGCGCCCGCGGTGTGTGCGAAACCGACATGGTGAAATCGTACATGCCATCCAAACGAACGGTCCCAAAGCCCCGCACCGGTGCTGTCCCTGGGCGATCGTCGCCGGGCAGGAGAGGTGGAGCGGTGTACATAGACCGCGAATCGCCCAGCGGTCTACCATAAGAGGCCCGAAGCGCTCGCTCCGGGCACCTGAAACCTTTGAGAGGAGTCTGCGAATGGCAACGGTCGCTGAGTCGGCCATGGCCGGGCTCGATCCGATGTTCGAACCCGACTGGTTCCTGAACGACGAGCAGATCGCGCTGCTCGCGCGGCTGCGAGAGATCTGCGAGGAGACCATCCGGCCGCTGGCGGCGGAGAACGACCGCACGCTGACCTTCCCGCGCAAGAGCCTCGAGGCGCTTGGGCCCGACGGATTCCTCGGCCTGATGTTGCCGAAGGAGTGGGGCGGCCTCGCCCAGAACCACGTCATGTACGGCCGCGTGACCGAGACGATCGCCCGCTACGGCGACGCCTCGTGCGCCATGTGCTTCGTCATGCACATCGGCGCCGTCGAGGCGCTGAAGCTGCGCGCGACGCCGTACCTGATCGACAAGTACCTGAGCAAGGTCAAGGACGGCCTGATCGGCACGCTGTCCTACTCCGACCCGGAGACCGGCTCGCACTTCTGGTACCCGATCGCCTCCGGCGCGCGGCGCGTCGACGGCGGGTTCGAGGTGCTCAAGAAGGCGTCGTGGACGACCTCGGCCGGCTTCGCGGACTTCTACGTTCTGCAGACCACCTCGCCTGACTACAACGGCGACTACTCGAATCTGTCGGTGTTCGTCGTGGACAAGGACGAGATCGAGGCCAAGCCGCAGGAGTGGGACGCGATGGGCCTGCGGGGGAACCAGTCGGGCACGCTGCTGCTGGACTGGAAGTTCGTGCCGGAAGCTCAGGTCGTCGGCCCGATTGGCGACGGCGCGACCTCCAACGACGAGTCGGTCGACCCGAACTTCCTGATCGGCTCATCCGGCACCTGGAACGGGATCTCGCTGGGGGCGATCGACATCGCGATCCGCCACACCACCCGCAAGACCCACAAGGACGTCGGCCTGCGCGTCTGCGACTACCCGACGATCCAGGACGCGGTCGGCGAGGCGATCATGGACACCAACGCCTCCCGGATGTTCGTGTCCGGCGTGGCGCACGCGCTCGACCTGGTCACCGACGGCTCGCAGAAGCAGATCCCGGAGGGCGAGCTGGCCCGCGGGAACTACCTGCCGTGGCTGTGGCAGATCAAGTTCAACGCGGCCAAGAACGTCGCCCACGTGGTCGACAAGATGCTGCACTGCTGTGGCGGCACCGGCTACAAGAAGGAGCCACTGCAGCTCGAGCGGTACCTCCGCGACGGCAAGGCCGGCTGGGTGATGGGGCCGACCAACGAGGTGCTGCGGCAGTTCGTCGGCAAGACCGCTCTGCTCGGCATGGACTCGCTCGACTACTGGAACGTGTCCATCAACGAGCGCGCACTGAACAACGAGCTGAAGAAGTTCTCACCGGAGCAGAAGCGGGAGCTGGCCGAGCGGCTGCTCTCCGAGGCGACTGTCTCTGGTAATGGTGGCGCGTAAGAGAGTAAAAATATAAGGGTTCGTCTGCAGGGGGGCGGCGCCGGGAGGGGCGTCGCCCCCCATATCCGACCTACGACACCGCCTCGAAGATCGCCCGCCTCACCGCGGGGAGCGTTGGTGGGACGGGCGGACCCGCCCCACCAACGGGGATCTCCGTGCTTACTCGGTTGCCACGCCGGCGGGCGCGACATCGTCCGGCATCGCCGGCGACCAGATCCGCAGCGCGAGCTTGCGCTTGTCCTGGACGACGACCCGGAACACGTAGAGCACCGCGGCGATGCAGAGCACCCCGATGCCCTCGAACACGATCGTCTTGCTGGTGTTACCCCAGGCCAGGCCGGAGTTCCAGCCACCCCAGATCAGGAGCAGAGCGTCGAACGCCGCCAGTCCGCCTGCAATGAACTTCCACGGGCCGGCCACCTTGATTGGCCGTGGCCAGTTCGGCCGGTCCTTCCGCAGCAGCAGGAAGCCCGACATGGCGAACACGTGGCAGGTCACGTAGCCCAGGTTCGAGAAGATCAGGATCTTGATCGCCCCGGCCGGGTCGTACGCATAGGTGCACAGCAGGACGAGGTTCAGCACCGCGTCCAGCGTCATCGCGTTGGCTGGTACGTGTTTACGGTTCAACTTGCCCAGCCACCGGATGGTCATCCCGTCCTGCGAGATGCCGTACAGCGCCCGCGATCCGTCCGCGGTCGCCGTGTTCATCGCCAGCACGATGCCGGCGCACAACGAGAACACGGCCAAGCCGGCGAGGAAGCCGCCCATCAGGATGTGCAGCGTATCTGGCATGAACGTGTAGATGTTGCTGATGGTCAGGTTCTGGTCGCCGAACGTGCCCATCGCACCCATCGGCACCAGCCCGTAGGTGATCACGCCGAAGATGGCCGCGACGCGCAGGGCCTTCGGCGTGTCCCGCGCTGTGTCGTGATACTCGGGAGCGAAGGTTGCGCAGCACTCCATCCCGTAGCTCGACCAGCACATCGCGTACAGCCAGACGATCACCAGCGTGAAGCTGCTTGCTCCCAGTGCGTGGGCATTCGCGCTGATGTTGTTGTGCAGGTTGGAGCTGTGCCAGTCGCCCCTGATGTACGGCAGGAACATCATCGCCGCCAGGGGCAGCATCAGCAGAGCACCGGTGATGTAGCCGACCCACACCGCCGGGCGCATGCCCGACACATTGAACGCCCAGATGACCACGATGATCAGGGCGGTGAGCGCGATCGGGAAGTTGAAGTAGACGGTCTGCCCGAGGACCGACCAGCTGTGGTTCCAGCTCGAGCTCGCGGCGCCGGACGACGGATACCACTCGTACTGCACCAGGAAGCCGACCACCACACCGGTGGCCGAGAGGACGACTGACCAACCGATCCAGTAGCCGAACGCCGAGATCGGCCCGATGAACGAGAAGTACCTCTTCCAGGCCTCGTGCGCGTAGATCGCGATGCCGCCGGAGAGCTTCGGGAACATCGCAGCAGTCTCGGAGTAGATGTAGTTGTGGAGCGCGCCGAGCACAACCGAGACGGTCCACAGAATGACGGCTCCCCAGCCGCCGAGCGAGAGCGCCGAGCCGCCCAGTGCCGTGATCAGGAAGCTCGGGTTCGCAAGAGCGACGACGAAGCCGTCGAACCAGCTGATGGTCTTGAGGAGCTCTCGTTCCTCAACGACAGCTGTGGCCATGTACACCTCCGCAGAACGACGCCGACAGAGAAGAAAGACGGCTAGACAAAACAGGATTCGCCGCGTGTGGTCAAGACCATTTTCTTCCATGTGCGAATCTCGACATGCGTTCTTGCCCACACTTCGCGGCCGACCCTTGCGGCGAGGGCGTCGGATGGAGGATGATTCAGGCCGTGGGATCGCCTGCGATCACGCTACGTTGCGATTGCGGTGCCGAGGGGCGTGCACAGCACGGGGATCGCTGGGTGTGCCCGAAATGCGGCCGCACCTACGATACGTCCCAGATTCCGGCCGAGGACTACGACGCGATCAAGGCGCTCGACCGCCGCTATCGCGTGGCGAGTTGGTCGATCGTGTTCGTGATGGCAGTGATCGTGCTCGCGGTTGCGGTGACCGGGCAGATCCTGCCCATCTTCGCCGGGCTCGCCGTGACCATGCTGTCGTGGTTCCTCTACATCAAGCCGGTGGTGCACCGGAAGCACAGGCGAGCCGTCAGCGCCCTCACCCGGCAGTGGAACCTGGAGGCCGAGTGAGCCCGCTGCTGCGCCAGCACTCGTCGATTCCGGCCTCGCCGCCGACGACGGGAGGCTCGCGCTCGCGGCCCGTTGTGCTGGCAACGCTGGCGGTGCCCTTCGACGCCGAGTCGGCGCGTGTCGCGCTGCAGGCGGCGATGGAGGGGCAGGTGTGCCTGATCGTGGTCGATGCGGTGGAGATGCCGCTGTGGCCGCAGGCGATGGCTGTGCGCCGCGCCGACCTCGAGCTGGATGAGGACCGGGAGCAGATCCGCAAGATGGTCGGCCACGCGCAGGCGCTGGGACTGGAGGTCGAGCACCTGCGGGTGCGCAGCCCGCGGCCGGTGCGCGCGCTGCTCGAGGTGGCCGGCGAGCGGGAGGCCGGGCTGCTGGTGCTGGGGCCCGACCCCACCCGGCTCAAGCCGCGGCTGTTCCGGCGGGCCGTCCGCCGTGTCAGGCGGTGTGCGAGCTGCCTGATCTGGGTGGCTGGCGAGGGGCCGTAGGGCTCAGGCTCTGGGCCTGAGCTTGTCCGGGTCGTAGATCGGATAGCTGTCGACGGTGCCGGACGCCGTCGCGCCGGACGCCAGCTCGACATCCACGACCGTTCCGCGCTCCGTCAGTCCGTGGTCGAGTACGGCGAGGGCGATGACCTGCTTCAGGGTAGGGCTCGAGCTGGGGCTGCGCACGACGCCCGCGGTGCGTCCTTCGTGCGTCACCGGCGCCCCGTAGTCCGGCACCTCGTCCCCCTCGATCACGAGCGTCGTGATCCTGCGGCGGGGTGACGCGGCGATCGACCGCAGCGCGTCGCGACCGCGGAACTCCGGCTTGTCCAGCTTGACGACTCTGTCGAGCCCGACCTCGTAGGGGTCAGTCTGCCCGGCGAAGTAGTCGTAGCCGATGAAGATCAGCCCCGACTCCTGGCGCAGCGTCTCGACGGCATTCAGGCCGTACGGCGTCACGTTGCCGGTGTCGAGCAGCGCCCGCCACAGCCCCTCGGCGTGCCGCGGCTCGCAGTGCAGCTCGTACCCCAGCTCCCCCGAGTAGCCGCAGCGGGCGACGGTCACGGGAAGGCCGGCCACCTCGATCGGCTCCGACAGGAACCGGTAGTACCCAAGCGTCGAGACATCCGCCGATGCCAGCGACTGGAGGACGTCGCGGGAGGCCGGTCCCTGCAGCTGCAGGTGCGGCATGCGGTCGGTCAGGCACTCGATCTCGACGTCGGCGCCCGCCGCGGCGGCATCGAGCAACTCCCTGTCGGACGGCAGCGCGGTGACGGCCAGCAGCCGGTCGGGACCGAAGCGGAACACTGTCCCATCCCCCAGCATGGCTCCGTTGTCGTCGCAGAATGCGCCGTAGCGGAGCTGGCCTGTCTGGAGCGAGCGGACGTCGTTCGTGAACCAGCGGTCGGCGACGGCTGTCGCGTCGGGCCCGCGGAGCTCCCACTTCTGGAGCGGCGACTCGTCCCACACGCCGCACGCCCGACGTACCGCCTCGTGCTCGCGGATTGCGTCGCCAAAACCGGCAACCCAGCTCCAGCCTTCCCACTCGGCGAACTCGGCCCCGAGCGCGCGTTGCACGGAGTCGAATGCCGTTGCCGTCAGCGTGTGTTCCCCGTTGCCCACAGGACGGCCAGTCTACGCGAGTGGCCCGGTGGGGCACAATACGACCCGTGCCACCTACTGGACGACCAGCCGAACGCCGCCTGGAGGCGGTCGAACGTGCGATGCGCGTGCTCGACGCCTTTCTCGAGTTCCCCTCCGAGGTGGGCACGAACGAGCTGTCGCGGCGGACCGGCATCAACGCCAGCACCGTGTCTCGGCTGCTCTCCACCCTCGTCCATGGGGGCTACGTCGAGCACGTGCCGGAAACGGGCCGCTACCGGCTGGGGCCGCACCTGCTGCAGCTCGCCAACCACGTCTCCGGGCGCCTCGACCTGCGCGCCACGGCGCACCCGCACCTCGAGGCGCTGGAGGCCGCGACCGGTGAGACGGCCACCCTGTCGATTCCCGGTGAGGGCGAGGCCGTCACCGTCGACTTCGTGGCCAGCCGCGCCAGTGTCGCCAGCGTGGCCCGGGTGGGCCGGCCCAGCGTGGCACACGCCACGGCCACCGGCAAGGTGATGCTTGCGTTCTCCCGGCGGCCGGCGCCACCGGTGGAGCTAGAGGCGTTCACCGACCGCACGATCGTCGACGCCAAGCGGCTGCGGCGGGAGATCGACGAGGTGCGTGAGCAGGGCTATGCCCAGGCGGTCAAGGAACGGGAGGCCGACCTGAATGCGCTGGCCGCCCCGATCTTCGGGGCCGCTGGAGACCTGGTCGGCATCCTCGGCCTGCAGGGGCCGTCAGCTCGTTTCGGGCGCAAGGCGCGAAACGCCGCTCTGCCCGCGCTGCTCGAGCATGCCGGTGCACTTTCGGCAGGGCTTGGGTACAATGAGCCCACGTAGTGAAATGGCATTGCCCTAGAGGCAATAAGGAGGAAGCCTGATGAGTTTGCCGAGCGGCGTCAAGTACCTCGTCATCGGTGCCGGGATCCACGGCCTGTCCACGGCGTGGCACCTCGCCAAGGAACAGCGGGCCGCCGGCCAGGAGCCTGACGTCCTGGTGATCGACAAGACCGGCGTTGGCGCCGGCGCCTCGGGGATCGCGTGCGGCGTGGTACGCAACAACTACTTCCAGCCCGCGATGAGCGAGCTGATGGCCGCCAACGTCGAGGTCTGGGAGCAGGATCCGGAGGCCTTCTCCTACCACGCCGTCGGCTACATGGCCCTCGGTGCAGAGCGCCAGATCGCCGACCTCACCGCGGTGCACGAGCGCCAGGAGCGGATCGGCTATCCCTCCGACGTGATCGTGGGCGAGCAGGAGGTGCGCGACTACATGACGCGCCTGTTCCCGGACTGGCGCGCACAGGGCGTCCACGTCTGCCTGCACGAGCACAAGGGCGGGTTTGCGAACAACATGGCCTCGCTGCACGGGCTGGCCGCGAAGGCGCGTGAGGCCGGAGCGCGGATCGTCGACGGCGTCCGCGTCACCGGGTTTGAGTCCGACTCGAGCGGCGCCGTGACGGCCGTACAGACCGACCAGGGGACGATTGCGGTCGAGCAGGTCGTCGTCGGAGTCGGTCCGTGGGTCGAGACGGTGTGGGGCATGCTCGGCCTCCCGCAGCGGCTCGACGTGCGAACCCCGTCAGGCGACGTCCATGCCGATCAACCGATGTGGACCTACTGGTACCTCCAGGAAGGCGAGATCGACGTCGACCCCAACCTGCTCTCGCTGGAGGACGGCAGCATGCCGCCGGTGCTGCACGTCGACTCCGACGCGCCGCTCTACGACGACGAAGGCAAGCTCATCACCGACGAGTTCTGGGGCAACTACTTCAAGCAGGACCTGCACGGTGTGCAGGGCGGCGCTGCGCCGGTCATCGTCGGAAACGAGTTCACGGTCGACCCGTATCCCACCGCCTCGGTCGAGCCGGCGTTCGCCGACATGTGGTGCGCCAGCCTGTCCCACTGCATGAAGCGGTTTGAGGGCAAGCGGGCGACGTACAAGAACATCCGCTCCGGCGGCGTCGGCTGCTTCACCGTCGACAGCTTCCCGGTGTTCGACTACATGCGACCGAACGTGTACGTGATCGCAGACTCGAACCACGGCTACAAGATGATTGGCGTCGGCCGTGAGGTCGCCAAGGTGGTCACCGGCGGTCACTCGAGCCTGCTCTATCCGTTCCGCTACGAGCGATTCGCGACCGGCGACCTGCATCCGGTCAGCAACAGCCCGTACCCCTGGTCGTAACGAACCGGGTCGCCACAGCGTCGTCGCCTCCCCGGGGTGGGAATCCCCCACCTTGGGGAGGCAAGCGGCCCACATGCGGACGATGACCCGGGCCGTGAGCGTCTCGCCGTTGTCGTCGTCCTCCGCTGCCCTGGATCTGCTGACCAGCGGCCTCGACGGCTCCACGGCGTCGGCTGCGCACAGCGGTCAGGGGGATGCGGCCGCCGCCGACCCGAACTTCGAAGATGCGCTCTTCCAGCAGAGCGGCGACCCGTCGCTCAGCCAGGCGGCGTACGCCGACCCGGGGCTGGCCTCCGAGCTGTCCGCGCTGCAGGCGCTGTCCGACCCTTCGATGACCGGCGCTCCGCCGCTCGACGGCGCCGGCGATCCGCTGCTCAGCGCGTCGCCCAGCGTTCCGGGCCAGGTGAACCAGGACGTGATCAACGCCTACCAGATGGCGGGCGCGCTGACGCCGAACATCTCTGGCGACGATCAGTCTGACGGCTCCACCGGCTTCAGCGCTTTCGCGTAGCGCGCTCTTGCGCCTTCTGCCACGAAGGAAGATACTCATGGCGTAACGCGAAGGGGAGGGGACATGCGCGGGCCACGGCTGTCGGTGATCGTCCTGCTGGGGGCGGTGCTTGCCACGTTCGCATCGGTCGTGACCGCGTCGGCGAGTGGCGGGCCGACGCTGGTCAAGACGATCTTCCCAGGCGGCGGAAGTGCCGACCTGGCGAACTTCATCAGGCTCTCGAGCAGCACTGCGCTGTTTCAGGCGAACGATGGCACGCACGGCATCGAGCTCTGGACGACCGACGGGACGGGCGCCGGCACCCGCATGGTGAAGGACATCAATCCGGGGTCCGGTCAGTCGTATCCGCGCTACATGGCAGTGCTCGGCAGCGAGGTGCTCTTCCAGGCCGACGACGGGACGCACGGGGAGGAGCTGTGGAAGAGCAACGGCACCTCGGCCGGCACGTCCATGGTCAAGGACATCGACCCTGGATCCACGCCGTCCTACCCGCAGTGGATGACCGAGTTCGACGGCAACGTCTACTTCGATGCCCAGGACGCTACGCATGGCCTGGAGCTCTGGAAGTCGGACGGCACGTCGGCCGGCACGACGATGGTCAAGAACATCGCATCCGGTTCCGCCGGCTCGGCGCCCGAGGGATTCACCGTCGCCGGCGGGAAGCTGTTCTTCAGCGCAGACACCGCGGCAGCCGGCCGCGAGCTATGGACGACCGACGGCACGTCGGCCGGGACGAAGATGGTCAAGGACATCGAGCCCGGGAGCAAGGGATCCGGGCCCGATTCGCTGCATGCCTTCGACGGCGACGTCTACTTCGGCGCCGGAGACAGCACGCACGGCTACGAGCTGTGGAAGAGCGACGGTACGGCCGCCGGCACAAAGCTGGTCAAGGACATCTACGGCGGGGCCAAGAGCTCGATCCCGGTGCCGCAGGTCGTGATGGGCGGCGACCTCTACCTGGTCGCACGGAACGCCCCCTACGGCATGCAGGTCTGGAAAACCGACGGCACGGCAGCGGGCACGGTGCAGGTCTCGGACATCGACCCCGGCCCGAACGCGCTCATCTACCCGCAGACGGTCGTGACGATGGGCGGCAAGATCTTCTTCGGCGCCTTCGACGCCGGGCATGGTATCGAGCTCTGGCGCAACAGTGGCAGCATGGGCACGGGGCTGCTGATGAAGGACATCTGGCCCGGCTCGAGCGGATCCCAGCCCAACGGGATGAGGGTGGTCGGCAGCACACTGCTCTTCACGGCCTTCGAGCCCACCCACGGTACGGAGCTGTGGCGAACCGACGGCACCCAGTCCGGGACGAAGCTGGTCAAGGATCTGCTCGCCGGGTCGGGGTCATCCGATGCGACGGTCGAGCTCCCTCTGGCCGGTGTCGCGCTGCTGTCGGCCAACGCAGGCGTGGGAGACCAACTCTACAAGTACACCCCGTAGGGAGGGGACATGTCAGGACGTTCAGCACGTGCCATCGCGGCGGTCGCAGCAGCCCTGACCCTGGGCTCGGTCGTCACGGCGTCGGCCAGCAGCGGGCCGACGCTGGTCAAGGACATCGATCCGGGAAGCGGAGGCTCAGACCCGAGCGCGTTCGTCAAGTTCTCGAGCAACCTGGCCTTCTTCGCGGCGAACGACGCCACGCACGGTCGAGAGCTCTGGAAGACGGATGGGTCCTCCGGGGGCACTGCGATGGTAAAGGACATCCGGCCGGGGGCGGACGGTTCGGTTCCGGGCGAGCTGGCTGTCCTGGGCGGCCAGTTGCTGTTCTCCGCCGATGACGGCACGCACGGGCTCGAGATCTGGAAGAGCAACGGCACGGCCGGGGGAACGACCATGGTCAAGGACATCAACCCAGGCCCGGACGGGTCCGATGCCGAGGGCGTAACGGCGTTCGACGGAAACGTCTACTTCGACGCCAGGGACGCGACTCACGGCGACGAGCTATGGAAGTCCGACGGCACCGCGGCGGGCACGCAGATGGTCAAGGACATCGACCCTGGATCGACCGGCTCGGCGCCGTACTCGTTCGAAATCGCCGGCGGGAAGCTGTTCTTCGCGGCAAACGACGCCTCCGACGGGCGTGAGCTGTGGACCACCGACGGCACCGCCGCAGGTACCAAGATGGTGAGGAACATCGACCCGGGGAGCGCGAGCTCCAACCCGCAGGACCTGCACGCCTTCGGCGGCGACGTCTACTTCGCCGCCCAGGATGCCACCCACGGCAACGAGCTGTGGAAGAGCGATGGGACGTCGGCCGGAACGACGATGGTCAAGGACATCCGCGGCGGACAGAAGGGCTCGAACCCGAACCTGCAGGTCGTCGTGGGCGGCAACCTGTACATGATCGCGACCGACGCGAGCTCGGGAGAACAGGTGTGGCGCACCGACGGCACATCCGGCGGAACGGTGCAGGTCTCGGACATCGACCCGGGCCCGAACGCCTCGGTGCGCCCGCCTGTCGTGACCATGGGCAGCAAGCTCTACTTCAGCGCGTTCACCGCGGGCCACGGGGACGAGCTCTGGCGGAACAGCGGCAGCATCGGATCAGGTCTGCTGCTGAAGGACATCTGGCCGGGGCCGGACAACTCCGAGCCTGTCGGCCTGAGGGTGGTCGGCAGCACCCTGCTGTTCACGGCCATCGATCCCACGCACGGCCAGGAGCTGTGGCGGACCGACGGCACCAAGTCCGGGACGCGGCTGGTCAAGGATCTGGTGCCGGGCACCGGATCATCCGATGCGTTTGTCGAGTTTCCGCTGGCCGGTGCAGCGCTGCTCTCCGCACGAACGGCGAGCAAGGGCGAGGAGCTGTACACCTACACGCCGTGATCCCTGAAATAGGCGAGGGGGTGCCCGCCGCCGTGGCGAGCACCCCCTCATCCAGGGGTCAGAGCCGCTGGGAGCGACGTCTCAATGGACGGGCGGCTCCCAGCCTTCGAGCACAGGCGGCTTCCAGTCGGTGCCCACCGTGCGCGAGTTTTCCACCCAGGGGCCGAGCTCGATCTGGGGGAACTTACAGTGCTGCTCCTTCAGCTGGATGCCGTAGGAGTTGCCCGACTGCAGGTGCTTGATCAGCACCTTGCGGGCGATCTCGTTCTCGCGGCCCTCGGGGACCGGGAAGTAGATCTTCAGGAACGAGTTGGAGTAGCGGTCGAATACGGCGGGGACGCCGTCCTCCATCAGCAGGTCAACATCCTCGAGCCAGTTGATGTCCTGGCCGGGAGTGGCGGCGTCGAGGTCGACGTCCTCCACGAGCGACATGTCCTCCTGGTAGGGGAAACGATGGCCCGAGAGGTACTCGGCGTCGATGCCGACCGTCTTGTCTGGCTCTCTTGTGCTCATCGTCAGTCTCCTGCGGCTTCCAGCGGAGTGGGCTCTGGCAGCCGCTCGACTGCCTCCTGGTAGTGGCGCTCGCGCAGCAGGCTCTTGATCTCGTTCAGGGTCTCCTGCTCGGTGACGCCGGGGATGTAGGTGGTGCCGGCCAGCGGCACCTTCGCCATTGCCGCCGCCTCGACCGTGAGGGCGCACAGATCCTCGGGCTCGAGGCTGTGGATGTTGGTCTTGCCGCACGCCCGGGCCAGCATCTGCACCTCGAGCGTCAGCGTGTGCAGGAAGTTGTAGACCCGCTCGGCGGCCTCCTCGACGACCAGCCGCTTGCGCAGCTCGACGTCCTGCGTGGCCACGCCCACCGGGCAGCGTCCGGTGTGGCAGTGGTAGCACTGGCCGGCCGGCACGCCGATCGTGCCCTCGTAGTCGGTGACGCCGGGGATCTCCTTGTTGCAGTTCAGCGCCATCAGCGCGGAGTGGCCGATTGCGACCGCCTTGGCGCCCAGTGACAGGGCCTTGGCGACGTCGCCTCCGTTGCGGATGCCGCCGGCGACCACCAGGTCGATGTCGTCGGCCAGGCCGACGTCCTCGAGCGCGCGCCGCGCCTCGGGGATGGCCGCCATCAGCGGGATGCCGGTCTCCTCGGTGGCGATGTGCGGCCCGGCGCCGGTGCCGCCCTCGGCGCCGTCCAGGTAGATGATGTCCGGACCGCACTTGGCGGCCATGCGGACGTCGTCGTAGACCCGCGAAGCGCCCAGCTTGAGCTGGATCGGGATCTGGTAGTCCGTGGCCTCGCGTATCTCCTGGATCTTCAGGGAGAGGTCGTCAGGCCCCAGCCAGTCCGGGTGGCGCGCCGGCGAGCGCTGGTCGATGCCGGCGGGCAGGGATCGCATCTCCGCCACCTGCTCGGTCACCTTCTGGCCCATCAGGTGGCCGCCCAGCCCGACCTTGCAGCCCTGTCCGATGAAGAACTCGCAAGCGTCGGCCAGCATCAGGTGGTGCGGGTTGAACCCGTACCGGCTCTGGATGCACTGGTAGTACCACTTGGTGGACAGGTCGCGCTCGGGCGGGATCATGCCGCCCTCGCCGGAGCAGGTCGCCGTGCCCGCCATCGAGGCGCCCTTGGCCAGGGCCATCTTGGCCTCCAGCGACAGAGCGCCGAAGCTCATCCCGGTGATGTAGACCGGAATGTCGAGTTCGATCGGCTTCTTGGCGAAGCGCGCGCCCAGCACTGTCTTGGTCTCGCACTTCTCACGGTAGCCCTCGATCACGAACCGGGTCAGCGTCCCGGGCATGAACATCAGCTCGTCCCAGTGC
>Ga0265327_10003507_pt1 | contig 14895 bp, 11 predicted proteins | sample 41621metaG_FD_202089 | JGI IMG/M metagenome (GOLD analysis project Ga0265327, IMG submission 202089) | Rhizosphere microbial communities from Carex aquatilis grown in University of Washington, Seatle, WA, United States - 4-16-21 metaG | ecosystem: Host-associated > Plants > Roots > Rhizosphere... | reverse complement strand
TGTAGGGCGGGGTCTCCGAACCCCGCCACTCGTCGATGGTGACATCGACGACCACCAAGAAATGAATTCGCGGTCATTCGCGTGTTTCGCGGGCGAAAAGGAGAGGGCGGGGTTCGGAGACCCCGCCCTACACTCCAAATGCGGCCCGGCCGCCAGGGCCGGCCCTACACCGCGTGCGCTGACAAGTACGCCTTGATCGCGGACGCGTCGGCCGGGAGGCGGTGCTTGACGATCGGGCGGCTCTTGAGCGCGTCGAGCGCCGGATGGGTGGGCTCGACACCAATCGCGGCGCGCAGGGCTTCCGGGAACTTCGCGGGATGCGCCGTGGCGAGGACCACGCTCAGCCGGTTCGGATTCAGGTCCTGGAACGCGCAGGCCGTGTGCGGATCGACCACATAACCGTAACGCTCGTGGACCCGCCCGATCAGGCCGGTGATCTCGGCGTCGCTGGCGGTCGAGGACGAGAAGGTGTCGCGATCGAAATCCTCGAAACGGTACGACCCCGTGGCCTTCAGCTGGTCCATGATCGCGCGGACGCGCGACGGATCCTCGTCGACCGCGTAATAGAGGAACCGCTCGAAGTTGGACGCCACCTGGATGTCCATCGAGGGCGCGAGGCTCGGTTGCACGGTGCCGACCGAATAGTCGCCGGTGGTGAAGAACCGGTGCAGGATGTCGTTCCGGTTGGTGGCGATCTTGAAGCCGTGGATCGGCACCCCCATCCGCTCGAGCAGCCAGCCGGCAAAGACGTTCCCGAAATTCCCGGTCGGGACGACGAACTCGACGTCCTCGCGCTCCTCCGGCGAGAAACGCAGCCAGGCGTGTAGGTAATAGACGCACTGCGCGAGCACGCGGACGAGATTGATCGAGTTGACCGCCGACAGGCGGTGCTGCGCGGCGAAGTCGCGGTCGCCAAACATCTCCTTGAGGATCCGCTGGGCGTCGTCGAACGAGCCGTCGATGGCGAGCGCATGCACGTTTGCGGCGCCGGTGCACGCCATCTGCCGTTCCTGCAGGGGCGAAACCCGGCCGTCAGGATAGAGGATGAAGATGGCGGTGTGCGGCTTGCCGAGCAGTCCGTGGATGGCGGCGGCGCCCGTGTCGCCGGACGTGGCGCCAAGAACGTTGATGCTCCGGCCGGATTCGCGGCACTGGTATTCGTACAGGTTGCCCAGCAACTGAAGGGCGAAGTCCTTGAACGCAAGCGTCGGCCCGTGAAACAGCTCGAGCACCCGGGTCCGGTCGTCCAGCCGCCGCAGCGGCGCGATCTCCGGGTGGGTGAACCGCGCGTACGATCGGCGCACGACCTGCTCGAGGACCTCGCCCGGCACATCGGTCGCGAAAAGCGTGAGAAACTCCACGCAAAGCTCGGCGTAACTCAGGTTTCGCCAGGCGGTCAGGCGCGGCGAGATGTCGGGCAGGTGCTCCGGCAGGAACAGGCCGCCGTCCGGCGCCAGGCCGATCGCCACGGCCTGCGAGAAGCTGACGGGGTCGGTGTTACCGCGGGTGCTGAGGAAGCGCATGGCTGAGAGATGGCGGGGGGGCGGAGGTCAGAAGTCGGATGTCAGATGTCAGCTGTCAGCGGCCAGATGTCAGCAAATCATTTTCTGCCGTCGGACACAAACGATCCGGCTTTAGCTATCATGCCGCCCGGCATTTTGCCGACTTCCAAAATCCTGGCCCGCATGTCGGCAAAGTCGTTCTTGCTCAGGTACCCGTGCTTGAACGCGCATGCCAGCCAATGCTCGGTTTCGTGAGCTTCCGCGTCCGCGTCGGTCAGCTTGCTGACAAAATGGGCCTCGCAACGCCGCTTCGCCCAGGCTTCGGCGATGTTCGCTCCGATTGACCGAGCTGCCCGGCGAATTTGGTCCGTAAGCGCATACCTTTCCTCGCGTGGCCAGTTTCTGGACAGTTCGTATATTCTCGCGCCGGCAGCGAACGCCTTCCGATAGACGATCAAATCAGAAAAATGGCGAATCGGGCCATTGGGCTGACCTCTGATTTCTGAAAACTGGCTTCTGAGCGCCGGCATCCAACGCCAATCGAGAGGTCGGTCGGCTGCGACTCCAGCCAAATTTCTACAGCTTCCCACCGAGCCCAAACGACGCATGCACCGCCCGCTGCGCATCGTCCGCGCGGTCGCGCGGCACGGCCAGCGTCACCTTGATCTCGGAGGTGGCGATGAGCTCGACGTTGATGTTCTCCGCGGCCAGCGCTTCGAGCATCTGGGCGGCCACGCCGGCGTGCGTGCGCATGCCGACGCCCACCACCGAAAGCTTGGCAATGTTGTCGTAGGCGGCCACCTCGCCGCCGCCGAGCTGGCGAAAAACCGCGGGCAGCACCCGGACCGCGCCGTGCGCGTCGTCCTTCGGCACCGTGAAGGTGAGGTTGACGATGCCGTTGAGTCCGACGTTCTGCACGATCATGTCGACGTTGATGCTGGCCTCCGCGAGCGCCCGCAGGACGACGGCGGCGCTGCCGGCCTTGTCGGGGAGGTTGCTGATGACGACCTTGGCCTGGTCCTTGTCGACGGCGACACCGCGCACGACGACCTTTTCCATGTAGGCAACTTCTTCTTTCACGATGGTTCCCGGGTTGTGGTTGAAACTGCTGCGGACTTCGAAAACGACGTCGTATTTCTTGGCGAACTCGACGGAACGCGATTGCATGACCTTGGATCCCTGGCTGGCGAGCTCGAGCATCTCGTCGTAGCTGATCTCGTCGAGCTTGCGGGCGGACTTCACGGCGCGGGGGTCGGCCGTGTAAACGCCGTCGACGTCGGTGTAGATTTCGCACTTGTCGGCCTGGAGGGCGGCGGCGAGGGCAATGGCGGTGAGGTCCGAGCCCCCGCGGCCGAGCGTGGTCGTCTGGCCGTGCTCGTTCATGCCCTGAAAGCCGGCGACGATGATGACCTTGCCGGCGTTGAGGTCTTGGCGCAGCGCGGTCGGGACGATGCTCTTGATCTTGGCCTTGGTGTGCACCAGGTCGGTGACGATGCCCGCCTGGGCGCCCGTGTAGGAAACGGCCGGGACGCCGAGGGCGTGGAGGGCCATGGCCGTGAGGGCGATGGTCTCCTGCTCACCAATGGCGAGGAGCATGTCGAGCTCCCGGGTGTCGGGGCGCGGGTTGACGGCCTTGGCGCGGGCGAGCAGCTCGTTGGTCACGCCGGCCCGGGCGGAGACGACCACGACCAGTTGCTGGCCCTCGTCCCGGGAGGCCTTGATGCGCGACGCCACGTTCTTGATCCGGTCGACGTCGCCGACCGAAGTGCCGCCGTATTTCTGGACGATCAGGCTCATGCTTTAGAACCGGGTTAAATGGCCCCGCGGGGCGTCGGATGGCAAGGCGGGAGTGCGGACCTTGCGTCATAGCCCGGAGGGGCGAATTCCCTTTTTGTAGGGCGGGGTCGCCTACCCTGAGGTCGCCGAGGGACCCGCGACCAGCTTCGGTCGCGAGCAAGCTCGCTCCCGCCGCCCGCACCACTCGCACGTCGGAAAACTCGTGGCGGGGTGAGGGCGGAAGAGCTCGGCCCGGCCGCGAGGGCCGGCCCTACGCCCGGCCCGACCCAGCCGGCGGTTCCTTCTTCGAGAACTTGTTCTCGGTTCCAGTCAGCAGGCGCTTGATGTTCGCGCGGTGGCGGACAATCACGAACAGGCCGACCCCGGTCGCGACGAGTTTCAGCGGAAGAGGATTGCCGAACAGCCAGCTGGCCACCGGCACGGCGACGGCGGCGAGAATCGAGCCGAGCGACACGTAGCGGGTGGTGAAATAGGCGGCAAAGAACACCGCGATGCCGATGCCGCAGGGCACCGGCATGAGCACCACGAGACCGCCCGCGGCGGTGGCGACGCCCTTGCCACCCTTGAAATGGGTGAACAGCGAAAACGAGTGTCCCAGGACGGCGCCGAGCACCGCGAACAGCGCCTCGTTCTTCGCCGTGTCCATCGCCTCCTCATGAAAGTAACCGACCTCGTCCGCCGGCAGGCTCGGCGGCGGCGTCAGGATATGGGCGCTTGCGTAGGCGATGAGCAGCGGCAGGGCGGCGGCGGCCGAGCCCTTGAGAAAATCGAGTGCAAAGACAAGGTTGCCCGCCCGCGAACCGAGCACCCGCCGCACGTTGGTCGCGCCGGGGTTGCCGCTGCCCACCTTGAAAATGTCCACGCCATGCGCTTTCGCCACCAGGTAGCCGAAAGGCAGCGCGCCGAGGAAATAACCGATCAGCGCAATGAGAACGTAGAAAACATAGTCCATCAAAGGTGAACGAGCCGAGCCTGCTTGATCGCCGGATGGGCGGTCAACTCCTTAAGGACCCCGGGGGCCGGCTCGCTGTCGAGATTGAGCACCGTCAGCGCCGTTCCGCCCTCGATCGTGCGGCTGAGCGACATCGCGGCGATGTTCACGTTCGCCCGGCCCATGAGCATGCCGACCATGCCGATGATGCCGGGTTCGTCGTTGTTCTCGTAGATCAGCAGCTTGCCCGACGGCACCGCCTCCACCTCGCGGCCGTTGAGCGCCACGAGCCGCGGCGTGTTGGCCTTGCCCAGCAGCGTGCCCACGGCCGACACGGTGGCGCCGTCGGCCTGCACCGCCTCGACCTGCACCAGCTCGGTGTAGTCGGTCTCGACGTTGGACTTCGTGATGTCCACCTGCACGCCGAGGCGCTGCATCATGATCGGGGCGTTGATGTAGTTGAGGCTTTCGCTGCTAATCCGCACCAGGAAGCCGCGCTGGATCGCGCGCGTGACGGGGTTCGCGTCGAGTTCGACAATCTTGCCCCAATAAGTGATGCGCAGCCGCTCCACCCGCTGCGAGGCCATTTGCTGCACCAGCGTGCCCAGCTTGTTGCCGAGGTCGAGGTAGGGCCCGAGCACCTTCAGCGTCGCCGCGTCGAGCGACGGCATGTTCACCGCGTTGCGGATCACGCCGCCGTTGAGCACGTCGGCGATCTGCTCGGCAATCTCGACCCCCACGGCGTCCTGCGCCTCGGCGGTCGACGCGCCGAGGTGCGGCGTGAGCGTGACATTCGGGAGCTTGCGCAGCTCGCTGTCGACCGGGAGCGGTTCGTGCTCGAAGACGTCGAGCCCGGCCGCGGCCACGTGGCCGGACTTCAGCGCGGCGACCAGGGCGGATTCCTTGATGATGCCCCCGCGCGCACAGTTGAACAGCTTGACCCCTTTCCGGCACTTCGCCAGCGCCGCCTCGTCAATCATGTACTGCGTCTGCTCCGTCAGCGGCATGTGCACCGTGATGTAGTCCGCCTTGGCCAGGAGGTCGTCAAGCGAGACCGCCTCGACCTGCATGACCTTGGCCCGGCTGGGCGCCAGGTAGGGATCGTAGGCCAGCACCTGCATGCCGAAGGCCTGCGCGCGCTTGGCGACCTCGGTGCCAATCCGGCCCAGTCCGACGACGCCCAGCGTCTTGCGGAACAACTCCAGGCCCGAGAAACTCTTGCGATCCCACTGCCCGGCCTTCATCGACGCCGCCGCCTGCGGCACGGGGCGCGCCCCGCAGAGAATGTGGGTGAAGGTCAGCTCCGCCGTCGCGATGGTGTTGCCCAGCGGGGTGTTCATCACGATGACCCCGCGCTCGGTGGCGGCCTCGACGTCGACGTTGTCGACGCCGACGCCTGCGCGGCCGACGACCTTGAGCAGCGGCGCCGCGGCCAGCACTTCGGCGGTGATCTTCGTCTCGGAGCGCACGGCGATGGCCTGGACGTCCCTGACCAGCTCGAGCAGTTTCGCCGGGGCCGACCCGTAGGCCTCCACCACTTCAAGGCCCGGCTGCGCCCGCAGGTAGGCAACGCCCTTCGGTGAAATCTTGTCCGCAACGAGGATTTTCATGGAAGGGGCAAAAAAGCAGGTCGAGCGGGGAAAAGGCAACCCCACAGGCAGCATATTCCACCATCCCGCGGCGGTATTATGACATCGCGTGCGACCCGGTGGAAAGCCTCCACTCGGGTGGACCGCGGCCTCTGAACGCGCTCAAAACGCGTCCGGAGGCCGCGTGTCACCCTGGGGCTCACGCCGCGAGCGGCGGGTAATCGGTGTAGCCGCGCACGGCGCCGCCGTAAAACGTGGCGGCGTCAGGTTCGTTGAGCGGCGCGCCGAGGCTGAGGCGGCGGGGCAAGTCGGGATTGGCGATGAACAGCTTGCCCCACGCCACGGCGTCCGCCTCGCCCGCGGCCAGCACCGCCTGCGCCGACTGCGGAGTGAAGCCTTGGTTGGCGATGTAGGTGCCGCCAAACGCTCGCCGGAGCGCCGGCCCGATCCGCGGCGCGTCGAGCGATTCGCGCGCGCAGAGGAACGCGATTTTCCGCCGGCCAAGTTCGGCCGCGAGGTACCCGAAGGTCGCGGCGGGGTTGCTGTCACCCATTCCGTGGGAGTCGCCGCGCGGCGCCAGATGCATCCCGACGCGGTCCGCTCCCCAGACGGAGATGGCCGCATCCGTCACCTCGAGATGCAAACGCGCACGATTCGCGATGGAGCCGCCGTAGTCATCGGTGCGCAGGTTCGAACGGTCCTGCAGGAACTGGTCCAGGAGGTAGCCGTTGGCTCCGTGCAACTCCACGCCGTCGAATCCGGCGCGCTGGGCGTTTTCCGCCCCGCGGCGATAGGCCGCGATGATCCCGGGGATTTCCTGACGCTCGAGCGCCCGCGGCGTGACGAAAGGCTTTTGGGGCCGGATGAGGCTCACGTGCCCGGACGGCGCGATCGCACTCGGCGCGACCGGCAGGGCGCCGTTGAGATAAACCGGATCCGAGACGCGGCCGACATGCCAGAGCTGGAGGAAAATCCGCCCGCCCGCGGCATGCACGGACGCCGTGACCTTCTTCCAACCCGCCACCTGCTCCTGCGACCAGATCCCCGGCGTGTCGGGATAGCCCACCCCCATGGGATCGACGGCGGTCGCCTCGGAAAGGATCAGGCCGGCCGAGGCCCTCTGCGTGTAGTATTCCGCCATCAGCGCGGTCGGCACCCGGCCGGCGCCGGCGCGGCACCGCGTGAGCGGCGCCATGATGATGCGGTTCGGCAGCGTCAGCGCGCCGAGTTGGAGAGGGTCATGCAGTGCAGGCATGGCCTGTCGTATAGTCAGGTCTGCCGGCTTGGCAAATGCGGGAAAGAACCTCCGGATGATTGCGCACCGGTTTCGTTTGGATGGATGGCTTGGCGCCTTCGCGCCTTACTGTTCTTCCCTGTTGCCTGCCCTCGCTTCTTCGCTCCTTCGTGTTTTCCGGTTCCGCGTCCGTTCCTCCCGGGTTGCCCTCGGCCCTTTTCGTGTCTTTGGTCTCGCCGTGGGCACTCCCTCTCCTCTCCCGTCCGCCGACCGGCTCGCGCGCCAGATGGAATTTCTGGTCGAGGCGGACAAACTCAAGGAGGTCCTGCGCCGGACCATCACGACCCAGGGCCGCCGCCCCGAGAACAGCGCCGAGCACACCTGGCACCTCTGCCTCATGGTCGTCACCCTGGCCGAGCACGCCAACGCGCCGCACGTCGACATCCTGCGGGTCCTGCGGATGCTGCTGATCCACGACCTGGTTGAGATCGACGCCGGCGACACCTTCGCCTACGACGTGGCCGGGATGGTTGGCCAGCACGAGCGCGAGGCGCGCGCGGCGGAACGCATCTTCGGCCTCCTGCCGCCCGACCAGGCGGCAACGTACCGAGCCCTGTGGGACGAGTTCGAGACGCACACGACTCCGGAGGCGAAGTTCGCCCTGGCATGCGACCGTTTCCAGGCGATGCTCCTCAACTCCCGCACGCAGGGCCACGCGTGGCGCCAGCACGGTATCACGCTCGACCGCGTCCTCGCCCGCAACGCCGCGGTGGCCGACGGCTCCAAGGCCATCTGGGAATACGCGGTCCGGATGATCGACTCGGCAGTGGCGGCCGGCCACCTCGCCCCGGGGCCGAAGCCGGGCAACTGACCCGCCTGCATGACCGCCCGCGCCGCTCCTGCTTCCCCACCGGCCAGCCGGTGGATCTTCAACCCGGCGCTGGACCTCCTGGTCGGCTGCGGGGCGTGGTCGCTGCCGCTGCTGGTCCTGATGTTTTACCTCAGCAAGTCGCAGGCGATCGCCGTGTCATTCGCGTTTTATTTCCTCGGCGTGTTCTGCAACCAGCCGCACTACATGGCCACCATCTACCGTGCATACCGGACGCCGGCGGACTTCAACAAATACCGGTTTTTCACGGTCTATGTCACCGTCTTCGTCGCCCTGACGGCCCTTATCGTGCACCTCGCGCCGGGCCTGTTTCCGTGGCTGCTGACGTTCTACCTCACGTGGAGCCCGTGGCACTACACCGGCCAGAACTACGGCATCGCGATGACCCTCGCGCGGCGCGCCGGCGCCCAGCCGTCGGCGGAGGACCGCAACCTGATCTGGTGGTCGTACCTCGCCTCCTACCTCGCGTGGTTTCTCGGCCTGCACAACGCCGGACAGGCGTCCCAGCCCACCCTCGTCATCCTCGCGATCCCGGTCGACGCCGCCCGGCTCGGGATGCTGCTCTTCTTCATCCTCTACCTCGTGACCGGGGTTTATGGACATTCGCGCCTGGTGCGGCAGGTCGGCTGGCGCGCGATGGCCGGGCCGCTGACCCTGTTCGCCACCCAATTCCTCTGGTTCCTCCTGCCGGAGCTGCTGCACGAGACGACGAGCATGGATTTCCCGCCCACGTATGCGAGCGCGGGCATCCTCGCGTTCATGCATTGCGCCCAATACCTCTGGATCACCACCTACTACGCCCGCCGCGAGAGCGACGCCGCCGGATCGGGAGGAAAGAAGGCGCCTGCGTCGCCAACCGGCTTCCGCTTCGGCCACTACTACCTGGTCCTCGTGATTGGCGGCATCGCCCTCTTCGTCCCGGGTCCCTGGCTGGCCAGCCGGCTCTTCGGCTACGACCTGGTGCAGAGCTTCTTCATCTTCGCCGCGCTGGTGAACCTCCACCACTTCATTCTCGACGGCGCCATCTGGAAACTGCGCGACGGCCGGATTGCCCGGCTGTTGCTGGGACAGAATCCGCCGGCCGATGACACCGACGCCCCTCCGGCCGGTGCGCCGCACTCGCCGTACGGCTGGCTCGCCAGCCCGTCAGCCGGCGCCCGCGGGCTTCGCTACGGACTCGGCGCCGCCCTGATCGGGCTCGCCGCGCTCGACCAAACCCAGTTCTGGCTGACGCTGAAGAACTCCGGCTCGCCGGCGCTGGCGCTGGCCCAAGTCTTCAATCCGCAGGACACGCGCGTCTATTTCCAGCGCGCGCAACAGCTCGCCGCCGGGGGCCGGACTGCCGCCGCGATGGACGAGCTGCGCCGCGCGATCGCCATCAATCCCCGCAACGCCCCGGCCCAGCACATGCTCGGCGAATTGCTTTACCAGTCGGGCGACACCGTCGCGGCGCTGGCGCATTACGACCGGATGGCGGCGCTCTTCCGGCCCGATCTGGTCGTGCTCGTCAACAGCGGTCTCCTCGCCTCCCAGGCCGGCGATCCGGCGAAGGCGCGTCAGCGGCTCGAGGCGGCGCTGCAGCTCGCGCCGCACGATACGCGGCTGCACCTTTATCTCGGCGAAGCGCTGGAGGCGGCTGGCGACGTCCCGCACGCAATCCGTCAGTACGAATTGTTTGCTGAGCTGCACGCCGACGACATCGCCGCGCCGGACGTGCTGCCCTCGTATCTCAACGTCGGGCTAAAGCTCGGCGACCTTTACGCGGCCCAGCACCAGCCCGGGCCGGCCGCGGCCTGGTACCGGCGCGTCAGCGAGGTCGGCCGCAAGTCCGGTCACCTGGCCGAGGCCGCAACCGCCGAAGAGAAACTCCGCGGGTTGAAGTAGGCAGGTGAATGGGAGGCGGGGTGCCTGCCCTGCGACTTTCGAACAGGTCCTCACCCCGCGGTCCGGCGGCAAGCGCCGGCCCTCCGAGGCCGAGATGGCGCCGCCCGCCTCAGCTCAGGTCCCGGAAACTGCCGAACTCGGGATCGAACAAACGGCGGTACGTGCGGATGATCATGCCGTCGGTCTGGCCCGACAGGAAGTCGCAAATTCGCCGGGCCTTCCCATCCTGCGATTTCTCCGCGGAGATCAGCCGGCTGACCGAGGGCGGCAGGATGTTGATGACCCGTTCGTTTCGCTCGGCATAATTCTCCCAGATGGCCGAGAAGAGCGCGTTGAAGATCGTGCGCGCCTTGAACTCGAGCTGCTCCAACTGCGGGCTCTCGAAGATGATATCGTTGGCCATCTTCTTGAAAAACGCCGCCTCGGCCAGCGCGGCCTCGTCGACCACCAGCTCAAAGCGGTAGCGATTCGTCCGGTCGGACATGAAATTCTCGCGCTCGCGCAGCCGGCACGCCTGGATGAACGCACCGGTTTTTTTCGAAAACACATTTTCGAGGCGGTCCTTGCGGATGGCGTCGAACAGCGAATCGAGGTGCCGCTGCATCGCGTCGCCCGCCGGCTCGCCCGCCGCCCAGCGCTCGACCCGCTCAAGCGTGAGGAATCCCGCCCGCACGCCGTCCACGATGTCGTTGAGCGAATAGGCGGCATCGTCCGCCCAGTCCATGATCTGGCACTCGACGCTCTTGAAATCGTTGAGCGCCATCCCGCGCATGAGCGGGCCGGGGATGCGGGCGTCACCGAACACGAAAGCCCGGACCGGTTCCTGGCCGCTGTAGATGAAATGGTTGACTGGCGGGGTCGGAAACTCGGTGTAGAGCTTCTTGTACTTGAGGACGCCGTCGAGGAGGGCGCGCGTCGGCTGCATCCCCTTCACGCCGGACTCGTTCTGGTAGATGGTCTCGCACAGGAGGTGCAGGGTCTGGGCGTTGCCCTCGAAGCCGCCGCGGCGCTTCATCAGCTCCTGCAGCGTCCGCTCGCCGGAGTGGCCGAACGGCGGGTGTCCCATGTCGTGCGCGAGGCAGCTCGCCTCCACGAGGTCGGAATCGATGTAAAAATCCGCGGAGAGCGGCTCGCCCTGGCTGAGGAGGAAATGGCAGATGGAGCGGCCGATCTGCGCGACCTCCATCGAGTGGGTCAGGCGGGTGCGGTAGAAATCGTATTCGCCGCTGAGGAAAACCTGCGTCTTGGACTGGAGCTTCCGGAAGGCGTGCGCATGGATGATGCGGTCGCGGTCGATTTGGAAGGGGCTGCGGTAGTCGGATTTGCGGGGACTGCCCCATTCCTCGAGGTCAAACGCGCTGTAGAAACGGTTTTGCGGCATGATTCGCTTCGACAGATGCAGGAGATTTCGCACATTGCCAACACTTATGCCGCGTCTCCCCACGCCCTGCCTCCCGGTCCTGCTGGCGTTTGCCGCTGTGGCGCTTGCCCTGCCCGGTGCCGGCGCAGCCGAGGCGGCCCGGAATCCCGCCCTGATCCAGGCCACCGACCTGCTCAAGGTGAAGCTGCTTGAGTCGCCGGCCCTGTCGCCCGACGGAAAGTGGGTTGTCTATGTCGTTCGCTCGATCGAGCCGAAGCCTGAGGCGAAGGACGATTGGATCTACCAGACCCACCTCTGGCTGGCCGCCACGGACGGCTCGGCACCCCCTCGCCAACTCACCCACAGCGCCCACAGCAACGGGTCGCCCGTCTGGCACCCTTCCGGCGACCGACTCGCCTTTGTCCGCACGGTCGAGAAGGAGAAGCCGCAGATTTTTGTCCTGGCGCTCGCCGGCGGCGAAGCCCAGCCGGTGACCAAGGCCGAGGCCGGCGCCGGCAACCCGCGCTGGTCGCCCGACGGCACCCGCCTGCTCTTCACGTCTTCGCTGTCGTACGCCCAGGTGCGCGCCGCGCTCATCAAGGCGGGCGCCGACCCCGCGCCACCGTGGAAGGTTGAGAAGCCCGGGCGCGCCGCCAACGACACGGCGAACTGGACCGCGAAGGGCGCCGAAAAGGACAAGGCCAAGGACGCGCCGACCGCCAAGGCCGATCCGGACGGCACCTTGCAGGAAAGGCGCGAATGGCTGGCCAAAAACGAGGCCGACGGCAATCCGCGTCCGCTGGACCGCCTCAACATCCAAAGCGAATCCGACATCAATCCCGAGCTGCTCTTCTCGCACATGTTCGTCCAGGAAACCACCGAAGGCGCGTCCGCGAAGGATCTCACACCCGGCTACGTCAGCACCTACTTGGCCGAGTGGATGGCGGACGGCAAGGCGATCGTGGGCACCAGCCCACGCCAGCCGGACGAGCATCCCGATCGCAGCGAGTTCTTCAACCTGGTCAAAATCGACGCCACCGGCGGCGGCGCGAAGACCTTCGTCGAGCTGGCCGGAAACAACCTGACCAACGCCCTGCCCTCGCCCGACGGCAAGCTGGTCGCATTCACGGTCACGCCCGGCGAATTTTTCGGCTACGGTCAGGCCGCCGTGGCGGTCGTGCCGGCGGGTGGCGGCGAACCGAAGCTGCTCACCGAGAAGCTCGACCGGAGTGCGGCCAATCTCCGCTGGTCGGCCGACAGCAAGTCGATCTACTTCGTCGCGCCAACCAACGGCACCTTTCCGCTTTACCGGGTTGAGCCGGCGACGGGCACACTCACCCGCCTCACCTTCAGCCCGCAAACCGGAGTCCGAGACTATGCCGTCGGCGCCGACCGGCTCGTGCAGGTGCTGACCACCGCCGCCAGCCCCTCCGAGCTGTACGCCGGCCCGCTGGACGCCAAGACCACCGTCAGCCTGACCACCCACAACACCGCCTGGCTGCAGGGCAAGGAGCTCAGCGCGTATGAACCGCACAGCCTGGTCGCGAAGGACGGCCTGACGGTCGAGTTCTGGACCATGAAGCCGGCGCTTTTCGACCCGGCGAAGAAATACCCGCTGCTGCTCGAGATCCACGGCGGCCCGGCCGCAATGTGGGGCCCGGGTGAGGACTCGATGTGGTTTGAGTTCCAGTATTTCGCGGCCCGCGGTTATTCGATCGTTTTCGCGAACCCGCGCGGTTCCGGCGGCTACGGTTATGACTTCCAACGCGCCAACTACCGCGACTGGGGCGTCGGCCCGGCCGGCGACATCCTCAGCGCCGTCGACTTCGCCGCCAAGGAGCCCTACGTGAACCACGCGCGCGAGGTCGTCACCGGCGGCTCCTACGGCGGCTACATGACTGCTTGGATCGTCGGGCACGACCACCGCTTCAAGGCGGCGGTGGCACAGCGGGGAGTCTACGACCTCCTCACGTTCTTCGGCGAGGGCAACGCCTGGCGGCTCGTGCCCCGCGCGTTCGGCGGCTATCCGTGGCAGGCCGAGACCCGCCACCTCCTCGAGCGGGATTCGCCGCTCACCTACGTCGAGAGCATGACGACGCCGCTGCTGATCCAGCACGGCGACAACGACCGCCGCACCGGCTTCGTGCAGAGCGAGATGCTGCTGCGCAGCCTCAAGGTGCTCGGCCGCGACGTTGAGGAGGTCCGCTACCCGCGCGCGACCCACGAGCTCAGCCGCGCCGGCGAGCCCGCGCAGCGCCTCGACACGCTCGTCCGCTACGAGGAGTTCTTCCGCCGGTACATCGGGGAGAATTGAGCGGAATGCATCCCCTCGAAGGTCGACGGTCGACCGGCGTCCCGTGAACGCATCCCCTCCGGTCGGCGGGGGCGATTGCCCTCAATCGCCCCTAAGGCGGGCCGTTGAGGGTAACGGCCCCTACCCGCAACGTCGACGGGATTTCCCGATAAACCCGCCGGCCGACGCCTTATTCGCTCCATGAAATCCAAGCTCCTCCTTTCCCTTCTGCTCGGCGGCGCCGCGGCGCTCGCGCTGCCGGCCCAGACGTCGGTGTGGAAGGTCACCCGCGGTGGCAACACAGTGTACCTGGGCGGCACCTGCCATGTGCTCCGCGCCGCGGACTACCCGCTGCCGACGGAGTTCGACCGCGCGTTTGCGCAGGCCCGCGCGCTTTATTTTGAAACCGACATCGCCCGCCTGTTGTCGCCTGAGATGCAGCAGGTCGTGGCCACCCGCGGGGTGTACCAGGACGGCACCACGCTCGACAAGGTGCTCACGCCCGAGGCCTGGCAAGCGGTGCAGCACTACGCCGCGACCAGCGGCCTGCCCCTTGCCCAGTTCAGCCGGTTCAAACCGTGGCTGTTCGTCACCGCGGTCGCCGCGCTCGAGCTCCAGAAGCTGGGCGTGACCGATGAGGGCGTGGACATCCACTTCTACAAGGCGGCTGCCGGCGCCGGAAAAACGGTGCACGGGCTCGAGGCCTTCGAGCGCCAGCTCGATTTTCTGACCTCCATGGGCGCCGGCCACGAGAGCGAACTGGTCGTCAGTTCGCTTGACGAGCTCAAGGACCTGCCCAAGGAGATGCCGGAGCTGATCGCCGCCTGGCGGACCGGCAATACGTCGCAGATCGACCGCACGATGCTCGCCGAGGTGCGCCAGCGTTTTCCGGCGATCTACGCGCAGCTCATCGTGCAGCGCAACCGTGACTGGCTGCCGGTGATCGACGGGCTCCTCAAGACTCCCGAGATCGAATTTGTGCTCGTCGGCGCCGCCCACCTCGCGGGTCCGGACGGGCTGCTCGAGGCCCTCAAGAAGAAGGGCTGCAAGGTCGAGCAGTGGAAGGGCAACTAGGGCAGGTTGGGCAAAGGTGTGGCCGGGATCGCAGACCCCGGGTCAACGTTTCCCATCTGCAGCCCATCCCCCCGGGGTCGACGAACCCAGCTACAACATTTCTTATTCTGCCGTAGCTTCCCGCGCGGTGGGAAACCGCCGGATCGGCCGACTCCACGGCTGATTCCGAGCGACAGGGAAATTGGCGCTCTTGATCCGAGGGCGGAGTTTCACAGGAGGTATCGGCAAACGTAGTAGCCGCCGACCAACAAGAGAACGAAAAGGCCGCCGATGATGATCATGCTTTCCGGGCGCCACTCGGTGAATCCCCACCGGCGAATCCGAAATTCCCACCACGCGGCG
>Ga0265327_10003506_pt1 | contig 14896 bp, 8 predicted proteins | sample 41621metaG_FD_202089 | JGI IMG/M metagenome (GOLD analysis project Ga0265327, IMG submission 202089) | Rhizosphere microbial communities from Carex aquatilis grown in University of Washington, Seatle, WA, United States - 4-16-21 metaG | ecosystem: Host-associated > Plants > Roots > Rhizosphere >... | reverse complement strand
CACGTCGAAGGCGCGCGTCTGGTCGCTGATGATGTCGATGGCCTCGTGGCCGGTGGCGGCGGTGGCGGCCCGGTAACCCTTGCGCTGGAAGGTCCGGACCAGCAGGTCGCGGAGGGAGTCCTCGTCATCCACGATCAGCAGCGACTCGGTGCCGGTGGGGAAGTCGCCATTGACGGACGCGGCCGGCGCCACGGTGGCGCTGACGGCGAGGGGCAGGAAGACGCTGAAGGTGCTGCCGGCGCCCGGGGTGCTGTCGACCTCGATCGCCCCCTGGTGGCTCTCGACGATCCCATAGACGACGGCGAGGCCGAGGCCCGTGCCCTGGTTGCCCTGCTTGGTGGTGAAGAACGGCTCGAAGATCCGCGCCCGCACCTCGGGGCTCATGCCCGTGCCGGTGTCGCTGATCCGCAGGCAGGCGTAGCTGCGCCCGGCGACCGCGTGGTGGCTCCGGAGCTCCCCGACGTGCACCGTGGTGGCCAGGGTGATCACGCCGCCGGTCGGCATGGCGTCGCGGGCGTTCACGCACAGGTTGAGGATGATCTGCTGGAGCTGGTTCTGGTCGGCGAGCAACGGCGGCAGCCCGGCCAGCAGCTCCAGGTTGAAGGTGACCGTGCGGGGAAAGGTCTCGGCCAGCAGCTTGACCAGGTCGCGCACGAGCTGGTTGAGGTCCACGGCGGCGAACCGGACCTCGGCCTTGCGGCTGAAGGTGAGGATCTGCCGGACCAGCCCGCCCGCCCGCTGCGCGGCCGTGCGGATCTCGCGCAGGCTCTTCTGGAGCACGGCGGCGTCGGCGCTGCCCTGCAGGCAGAACTCGGCATAGCCGTTGATGATCGCGAGGAGGTTGTTGAAGTCGTGCGCGATGCCGCCGGCCAGCGTGCCGAGGCTTTCCATCTTGTGCGCCTGCCGCAAGTCGTGCTCGAGCTTCTTGCGCTCGGTAATGTCCTCCCGGAGGCAGAGGTAATTGGTGATCTCGCCGGCCGGGCTGCGGAGGCAGGAGACCTTCACGGACTCCCACACCGTCCCGCCGTCGCCGCGCCGCGTGGCCAGCTCGCCGCGCCACTCGCCGCCCGAGCGCACGGCCTGCCAGAACTGCTCGTAGGAGGCCTGGTCGGGATGGCCGTCGCGCAGCACCTCGATCCGCCGGTCGAGCAGGTCCTCCAGCGTGTGGCCGCTCACGGCCGTGAACTTCGGGTTCACATACTGCGGGTGTCCCTCGAGGTCGGTGATCACGATCGCCACCGGCGACTGCTCGACGGCGCTGGACAGGCGGTGGAACTGTTCCTCGGCGAGCCGCTGCCGCGTGATGTCGCGGCCCGTGGCGCGGATGGCCGTCAGCTGACCGGCGGGGTCCCGCAGTGCGACCTCCTCCCAGGCATACCACCGGATCCCGCGCGGCGTGACCCAGCGGTGCTCGCAGGTCGCGCGGTGCGGCGGGAGCCGGAGCTCCGCCAGCGTGCCGGGCAGCGCCGCGGCGTCGTCCGGATGGAGGAAGTCGGTGACCGGCGCCCCGGGGAGCTGCTCGACCGGCCGGCCGAACCTGCGCGCGAAGGCCGCGTTGGCGGCGAGGATGCGCCCCGCCGCGTCGCGGCAGTACACCGGGTCGGCGCTGGCCTCCCAGGGCCCGAGCCAGGAGTCGGTCGCGCCGGCGGCGTCGCTGAGGGTGGCGGGCATCGGGGTGGGCATGGACGGGCGGGCGCGGGCTCAGAGCAGGCCCGGCAGCACGTTGGGCAGGCGCTGGAGCGAGTTGGCGATGGACGCGCGGGCGAGCATGTTCTCGGGGCCGTCGGCGCCGTAGAGGATGTTCCAGCCGTCGAGCTCGAGCCAGGCGTCGGCCGCGACGGGCTCGATCTGCTCGAAGCCGCCGCCGATGCCGGTGTGGCGCACGAGGTAGTCGGCCACCTGCACGCCGGCCGCGAACAGCCGGTGGCGCGGCGCGCGCGCCGGCTCGTGGTGGTAGCGCACGGCCATGATGATCTCCTCGGCGAGCTGGTGGCGTTCCAGGTAGTGGGCGCCGATGCGGCCGTGGTCCCAGCCGATGAGCTCGCGCTCGAGGCGGCACACCGCCGCGGGATCAGGCGCCGGCGTGGCCAGCAGCACGGCCAGCTCCTGGGGAAAGGCGTACGCCATCACGACCTTGCCGACATTGTGGAGCAGGCCGACCAGGTAGTCCGTGTCGTCGTCGGTCGGGATCGCGGTCGAGGCCAGGATCTCCCGGCAGAGGATCGCGGTCCCGATGCTGTGCGTCCAGAGCTCCTTCCACGGCAGCCCGGGCGACGCGCTCGACTGGAACTGCTCGAGCTCCTCCAGCACGGGCGTCGCGATGGACAGCTCGCGGATCTGGCGCAGGCCGAGGAAGAACACGGCCTCCTCGATGTTGTTCACGCGCGCGGACAGGCCGAAGAAGACCGAGTTCACGAGCCGCAGCAGCCGCGCCGACAGCGACGGGTCGCGGCGGATGATCTCCGCGATCTGCGAGTTCAGGCTGCTCTCGGAATGGATCAGCTCGCTTAGCGCGCGGTTGATGCTCTGGAGCGAGGCCAGCTTCGGGCACGCGTCGATGCGACGCTTGATCTCGGATTCGGCGTAGGGAGCGGTGGCAGGTGCGGCAGGAATGGGATGGGCGACGGGCATGCGAAAAGATCGGCCCCGGCCGCACGGAACGGGCGGACCCGGGCGTTTCCCTAATCGGACGCCGGGGGAGGGGCTTGAGGACATTACTTACGGGAAATCCCGCGGCGGCGCCGGCCCTCCCTGGGTGTTTTTCCGGGTCTTGGGCCGTTTAACCCTTAAGCGGCCGCGCGGTTGGGCCGACTGCTGGAGACAGAATCATCCTCGTGCCGCCTGCCAAACTCCAGCGTCTCCTCCAAGAGACGGCGACCCATCTCCAAGCCGGAAGGCTGGAGGCCGCCGCGCGGCTGTGCGCGCAGGCGCGGACCCAGGCGCCGCGCGACGCCAACGTCCTCGGCCTGTCCGGCCTGGTCGCCCTCCAACAGGAGAAATTCGCCGAGGCGGCCACCTGGCTGGGCCACGCCGCCCGGCTGCAGCCCCGCTCCTCCGCGGTGCACCTGCGGCTCGGCTTCGCGCTGGCCAAGCTGGGCCGCCACGAGGACGCCGAGCCCGCCCTGCGCGCCGCGCTCGCGCTCGCGCCGGGCGACGCCGAGGTCTGGGACACGCTCGGGTATGTGCTGAAGGCCCGCGGCCAGCTCAACGAGGCCATCCGCGCCCACCGCTGCGCGGTCGAGCTCAAGCCGGGCCGCGCGCACAGCTGGTACAATCTCGGCCATGCGCTCCTCTTCATCGGCCGGGCCACCGAGGCGCTGGCCTGCCACGAGCGCGCCCTGGCCGCCGAGCCGGCCTTCGCCAAGGCGCACTATGGCCGGGCGCTCGCCCTGCAGCAGAGCCATCGCCTGCCCGAGGCCGTGGCCGCCTTCGCCGAGGCGTTGCGCGCCGAGCCGGACAACCACGCCGCCCGCAGCTACCGGCTCCTCGCCCTCAACTACCTCGACGGCTGCCCGCGCGAAGGGCTCTTCGCCGAGCACGCCAACTTCGGCGCGGCCGTCGGCGCGCCCGCCGCCGCGCCGGTGCTGTCGCACCCGCCCAAGCCCGGCCGGCGCCTGCGCGTCGCCTTCCTCTCGCCCGACCTGCGCGAGCACTCCGTCGCCTATTTCCTCGAGCCGCTGCTGGCCCACCTCGATCCCGGCCGCTTTGAGACGGTGCTCTACCACGACCACTTCATCACCGACGCCACCTCGGAGCGGCTGCGCGCGCACGCCACGCTGTGGCGCAACTTCGTCGGCCAGCCCGCCGCCGCGGTCGAGGCCGTCATCCGGGCCGACGCCCCGGACGTGCTCGTCGACCTCGCCGGCCACACCGGGCTCAACCGCCTGCCGCTCTTCGCCCGCCGGCTCGCGCCGGTGCAGATCAGCTATCTCGGCTACCCGAACACCACGGGCCTGCGCGCGATGGATTACCGCCTGGTCGACGCCGTGACCGATCCCGTGGTGGACGGCGATAGCGGCCACACCGAGAAGCTCGTGCGCTTCGCCCCGACGGCCTGGGCCTACCAGCCCCCGGCGGCGGCGCCCGAGCCCGCCTCCCGGCCCGCCGCGACCGGCGCACCCGTGACCTTCGGCTGCTTCAACAACTTCGCCAAGGTCACCGACACCGCCCTGGCCGCCTGGGGCCGGCTGCTCGCCGCGGTGCCCGATTCCCGGCTCCGGCTCAAGGCCACCGGGCTGGGCGAGCCCGCCATCGCCGCAGACGTCCGCGCGCGGCTCCAGCGCGCCGGCCTCGTCCCCGACCGGGTCGACCTGATCGAGCGCACGGAGACCGTGGCCGCGCACCTGGCCTTGTACCACGGGGTGGATGTCGCCCTCGACACCTTCCCCTACCACGGCACGACCACAACCTGCGAGGCCCTGTGGATGGGTGTGCCGGTCGTGACGCTCACCGGCGACCGTCACGCGGCGCGGGTCGGCGCGAGCCTGCTGCGCGCGGCGGGGCATCCCGAGTGGATCGCCGCGACTTGGGATGACTACCTTGATATTGCCGCGGGCCTCGCGCGCGACCCCGCCCGGCTGGCGGCGGCGAGCCGCGGCCTGCGCGCCGACCTGCGCGCCTCGCCGCTGCTGGACCATGCCGCCCAGGGCGCCCGGTTCGCCGCGGCACTGCGCGCCTGCTGGGTGGAGTGGTGCGGCCGGACCGCCGCCTGAAGCGATGCCGCCCGCCAAGCTCCAGTCGCTCCTGCAGACGGCGGTGGCCCACCACCGGGGCGGCCGCCTGGCCGAGGCCGAGCAGCTCTACGCCCGCGTGCGGGCCGCGGCCCCGGCGAATTTTGACGCGCTGCACCTGTCCGGCCTCCTCGCGGTCCAGCAGGGCCGCTGGACGGACGGGGCGGGCCTGCTGCGCCGCGCACTCAAGTTGAACCCGCGGTCGGCCCTCGCCGAGATGCGGCTCGGGCTGGCGTGCGCCGGCGCGGGCGACCCGGCCGCGGCCGCGGCGCACCTGCAGGCCGCCGTGGACCGCGAGCCCACGCTCGCCGAAGGCTGGTGTCACCTCGGCGTCGCCCTGCGCGCCCTGAGCCGGCCCGCGGGCGCCCGCGCCGCCTATGCCCGCGCGCTGGCGCTCAAGCCCGACTACGCCGAGGCGCACGACCGCCTCGGCGCGCTCGTGAGCGAGACCGAGGGTTTCGCCGCCGCGGTGCCGCACTTCCGGCGGGCGGTTGAGCTGCAGCCGGACCATCTGACCGGCTGGGCGAACCTCGGCGCCGCGCTGGCCCAGTCCGGCGCGCCCGCGGAGGCCCTGGCCTGCTTCGAGCGGGTGCTCGCGGCCGAGCCCGGCCATGCGCTCGCCCTCACCGGCCGCGCGCTCGTGCACCAGGAGGCCGGCCGCGTGGCCGCCGCCGTCGCGGACTACACGACGGTCCTGGCCGCCCATCCCCGACACCATGAGGCCCGCAGCGGCCGGCTGCTCGCGCTGCATTACCTCGACGGCGTGAGCCGCGAGGACCTCTTTGCCGATCATGCCGCCTTCGGCACCGTGGTGGGGCTGCAGCCCGCGCCGGCGCTGCCGAACCGCCCGGAACCCGGCCGACGGCTGCGGGTGGGATTCCTTTCGCCGGACCTGCGCGCGCATTCCGTCGCCTATTTCCTCGAGCCCCTGCTCGCGCACCTCGATCCCGCGCAATTCGAGATCGGCCTTTACCATGACCACCCGCGGGTGGATGCCATGTCCGCCAAGCTGCGGCAGCATGCCGCGGTATGGCGGCACTTCGCCGGCAGCTCCCACGCGGCGGTCGAGTCCGCGATCCGGGCCGATGCGCCGGATGTGCTCTTCGACCTCGCCGGGCACACCGGGCTCAACCGCCTGCCCCTGTTCGCCCGCCGGCTGGCGCCGGTCCAGATCACCTACCTGGGCTACCCCGACACCACCGGGCTGCGCGCAATGGACTACCGCTTCGTGGATGCCATCACGGATCCCGTCGGCGAGGCCGAGGCCGGCCACACCGAGCAGCTCGTGCGCTTTGCGCCCACCGCGTGGAGCTACGCCCCGCCGGCCGACGTGCCCGACCCGGCGCCGCCGCCGAGCGCCGCCGGCGCGTCCGTGACATTCGGGTGCTTCAACAACTTCGCGAAGATCACCGATGTCACCCTCGGCGCCTGGGCCCGCGTCCTGGCCGCCGTGCCGGGCTCGCGGCTGCTGCTCAAGGGGCACGGCCTGGACGCCCCGGATTTTGCCGCCGCGCTGCGGCCGCGCCTCGCCGCGGCGGGACTCGATCCCGGCCGGGTCGAGCTCCTCGGCCGCACGTCCGGCCTCGCGGCGCACCTCGCCCTGTATGCGCGCGTGGACGTCGCCCTCGACACCTTTCCCTACCACGGCACGACCACCACCTGCGAGGCGCTGTGGATGGGCCGGCCGGTCGTCACCCTGCCCGGCGACCGGCACGCGTCGCGCGTCGGCGCCAGCCTGCTCGCCGCCGCCGGCCATCCCGAGTGGATCGCGGCCGACTGGGATGACTACGTCCGCCGCGCGGCGGACCTGGCCCGCGACCCCGCCCGGCTGGCGGATTTTAGCCGGGGGCTGCGCGCCGCGCTCCGGGCCTCGCCGCTGCTGGACCATGCGGGGCAGGGCGCCCGGTTTGGCGCGGCCATCCGGGACTGCTGGACGGCCTGGTGCGCGCGGGCGTTGGCGGCGCCATAGCATGATTGGGGTTCAGTTTCCCTCCGCTGCGCCGATCAACTGCCTGATCCACTCCCTATGATCGCCACCCCCGTCTCGCGCGAGATGCTGCTGCACGTCGTCAAAGTCCTGCCGGCGGCGCCGCAGATCCTGGCCCATTTGGGCCGGCTCCTGCTGGACATGAATTCCGGCCTGTCCGACGTCACCGACCTCCTTCGGCGGGACGCCGGCCTCACCGCGCGCATCATCCGCGTGGCCAACAGCCCGGTCTACAACTCGGCTGAGCCGTCCGCGTCGCTGATTGACGCGCTGGCCCGGGTGGGCTTTCGCGAGGTTTACCGGCTGACCGGCTTTGCCGCCGTCGCCCAGATCGCGGACCAGCGCCTGCCGCTGTACGGCCTGTCCGGCGCCCAGTTCCGCGAGAACGCGCTGCTCACCGCACTGGTGATGGAGGCGCTGGCGCCCACGGCGAGCGTGGACCCGCGCCTCGCCTACACGGCAGGGTTGCTGCGCTCGACCGGCAAGATTGCCCTCGACCGGATGCTCCGCGACGACGCGCGCATTGGCGCGCTCGGCGAGGTGGCGGACCTGGCGGAGGGGGAGATCCGCGCGGCGGGCTTGGACAACTGCGCGGCCGCCGCGATCATCCTGCACGAGTGGCGCTTCCACGAGGACATGATCGCCGCGATCCGGGACCACTATGCGCCCAAGGCCGGCTCGATCCGCCTCGCCTACCTGCTCAACCTCGCCGCCGGCGAGGCGGAGCGGTGCGGCCATGGCCTGCACGGCGAGGCGGGTTACTGGGAAATCACGCCGGCCCGGCTGGCCGCCGCCGGGGTGGGGCGGGAGGAGCTCCGCCAGGCCACGAAGCGCGCGAGCGTGTCGTTCGAGGCCCTGCGCGCGGTGGTCGCCTGACCCGCGGGCTTTTCCCTCAAGTCGCGCGCGAACCGCGCCGATGAAGGACGCGGTGCAAGCACCGATCTGCCAAAGTGAACCCGTTCGCCGCGTCCCGCCCGGGGCCGCGAATGCTTGCTGGCGGCTGCGCGAAGGACTCCGCGCGCCGCAGGATGGCCGCGCCATGAAGGCGCGCCGCAAATCTCATCTCGACGGAGCGAGCGACCCCCTGGCCGCTCATGCCGGCTGACGTCCTGCCGCCCCCGCCGGGAATCCTGCCGCCGTCGTTCGCCCACGCGAAGTCGGCGCTCGCCGCCGCACAGGAGCATCCTGCCGACGCGATCGTCGCCGCCGCGCTGTCCGCTGCGCTCCGCGCCGCCGCCGCCGACCTGGCGTCCCTTCCGGCCGCGGACCCCCGCACTCCGGCCGTGGGCCCCGCCCGCGAGCTGCTGCGCGCCGTCGCCGCCTCCGGAGTGCACGATGCCGCCGTCGCGCCCGAGGATCTGGTGACCGCCGGCCGCGCCGCCGCCCGCGGCTGGCCCGGCCTGCTGGCCGCGATGCTGCTGACGCCCGCCTGGCAATGGCCGGAGGCGCCGACGCTGTCGGCCGTGCCCCACTGGCTCTGGGGCGACTACACGGCCTGGATCTTCTCGCCCGTGCAGGGCTTTGCCGCCACGGGCGACGCCGACCGCTTTGCGGCGCACACGCTGCTTCGCCTGGAGGAATGGACGCAGACGCTGGAGCGCAACCACCGGGCGCCCGCCGCCCGGGCCGCGCTTGAGGCGTATGCGCGACACGGCTCCGGCATCCCGCTCTATTTCCATGCCGGCAACCTGTGCCGGCACGCGGAGCTGCGGGGCCGGCTGCTGGCCCTGATGCTGGATCGCGACGCCCGCGGCGCCGACCTGGTTGCGGCGCCGCGCGCCGAGCGGCGCCTGCGCGTCGGCTTCGTGAACCGGCATTTTGGGTCGCAGACCGAGACCTACACGACGCTCCCCACCTTCGAGCAGCTCGACCCGGCGCGCTTCGAGGTCGTGCTTTTCACCTGCCACCGCAACGGCTCGCCGCTGGAGGAGTACTGCCGGTCGCGGGCCCAGGAGTTCCACGTGCTGCCGCGCGATCTCACCGGCCAGCTGGCGGCGCTCCGCGCCGCGCGGCTCGACGTCGTGGTCTTCGGCACCAACGTCACCGCCGTCTGCCACGAGGTCACCTGGCTCTCGCTGCACCGCGTGGCCCCGCTCCAGGTCGTCAACAACTCGTCCTGCATCACGACCGGCTTTGCCACCGTCGACCTGTACGTGTCGGGCACCCTGACCGAGACAGCGGCGGCGGCGGAGCAGTTCACGGAGCGTCTTGGGCTGCTGCCCGGCCCGGCGCACGCGTTCAACTACGAGGCCGACCGGCAGCCGCCGGCCACGTCGTGGACCCGCGCGGCGCTCAACCTGCCGGAGGACGCGACGGTCTTCGTGAGCGCGGCGAATTATTTCAAGGTCATCCCCGAGATGCAGGAGGCCTGGGCCCGCCTGCTCGCGGCGGTGCCCGGCTCGCGGCTGCTGCTGCACCCGTTCAACCCGAACTGGTCGTCGAGCTACCCGATCCACCGCTTCTGCGCGGGCTTCGCCCGCGTGCTCGAGGCGCACGGCGTCGAGCGCAGCCGGCTCGTGGTGTCCAGCGCCCGGCTGCCGTCGCGCAGCGACGTGAAGGAGCTGCTGCGCGTCGGCGACATCTACCTCGACAGTTTTCCGTTCGGCGGCGTGAACTCGCTGGTTGACCCGCTCGAGCTTGGCCTGCCGGTCGTGGCCTGGGAGGGCGACAGCTTCCGCTCCCGCATGGGCGGGGCGCTGCTGCGGAGCCTCGGCCGGCCCGAGCTCATCGCCACCGACGAGGCCGGGTACCGTGCCATCGCCGCCGGCCTGGCCGCGGATCCCGCGCGCCGCGCCGAGCTGGGCGCGGACCTGCGGGCCCGGATGGAGCGCATGCCCCTGTTTCTCGACACGCTCGCGGCGAGCGACGCCTTCGGGTCGCTGCTCGAGGCGGCCTATGACGAGCTCGCGACCGTGGGCCGCGCCGTGTTCCGCCGCCACCGCACGCCCGTCGTGGCGGCCGGCGCCGCGGATCCCGCCTCACCGGAGGAGCGGCACGAGCTGGGCCGCCAGCTCCTCACGCTGGGCCGGGCGGACCGCGCCGTGCCCTACCTGCTGGCCGCGGTGCAGCACCGCGGCGATGACGCCGCGCTGTGGCACGACCTGGCTCGGGCGTTCCAGGCGACGCAGCAGTTGCCGCAGGCGCTGCAGGCCGCGGAGGCCTGCCTGAAACTGGACGCGGGCAACGTCGAGGGCTGGCTGTTCGTCGCCGAGCTGGCCGCGGCGGCCGGCCATGCGGAATTTTACGCCGAGGCCCGGGCCACGCTCCGCGAGCTGGCACCCGGCGACCCGCGGGTCGAGGCGCTGGACCGGCGGCCGACGGACGCGTCCGCGCCCACGGTTCCGCCCCCGGCGGCACCGCCGCACATCCTGCTTTACACCGACGACCCGGAATTCGGGGGCGTCGCCCAGTACAACCACAACCTCCTGCTCGCGCTGGCCCGCCAGGGCTACCGCGTCTCCTGCGTGCAGTCGCGCAGCGACAGCCCCCTGATCCGCGAGCAGCAGGCGCAGGGCATCCGCCATCACTGGCTCGACTACCACACCGGCCGCGACTTCGCGCGGACCGTGACGGACACGGCGGACGCCGAACGCATTTTCCGCGCGGAGCATCCGGACCTCATCGTGTTCAGCGACTGCTGCCCCGTGTCAAACCTCGCGGCGCGGCAGGTGGCGCTGGCGCGCGGGCTGCCCTACGTCGTCGTGGTCGGCTTCGTGGGCGCGTACCTGGCGAAGAACTTTGCGGCGCGGCTTCCGCAGCTGGCGGCCCAGTATGCGCACGCCCGGCAGGTGGTCGCCGTCTCGCAGGAAAACCTGGCGCTGCTCCACCGGAGCTTCGGCCTCGGGTCGAATCGCGGCGAGGTGATCCACTACGGCCGGCCGGAGCGCTTCTTTGCACCCCGCGACCCGGCGGTGCGGGCGCGGCTGCGCGCCGAGCAGAATCTCCCGGACGACGCGGTGGTCTGCTTCACCGCCGCGCGCCTGACCGCCATCAAGGGCTTCGTGCACCAGCTGCAGGCCGCCCAGCAGCTGCGGGCGGCCCCGGCCGGCCCGCGCATCTGCTTCGTGTGGGCGGGCGAGGGCGACCAGCGTCCCGAGCTCGAGCGCGAGATCGCCCGCCTGCGCCTCGGGGCCGACGTGCGGCTCCTCGGGCAGCGGTGGGACATCGCCGACTGGTACGACGCCGCGGACATCTTTGTGCTGCCCTCGCACCTCGAGGGCATGCCGCTCGCGATCATGGAGGCCATGGCCAAGGGCCTGCCGGTGATCGCCACGGCCGTCAGCGGCATTCCCGAGGAGCTCGGCGACACGGGCCAGCTGCTGCCCGACCCGGCGACCGATGCGCCCGGCGTGGTGCGCGGGCTCGTCACCACGATCGCGGCCTGGGCCGCGGATCCCGGGCTGCGGCTCGAGGCCGGCCGCCGCGGCCAGGAGCGCGCCCGCGAACTTTTCCGGGAGGAACGGATGCTCGCGCGCTCGCTCGCGCTGCTGCAGCGCTGCCTGCCGGCTCCCGCCCTCCGCGGCTGACCATGGACGCGGCCGCCCCCATCATCGTCCTCGCGGACAACCCGCAGCACCCGCTGTTCAGCAGCTGGCTCGGCGGAATGAGCCGGCCCGTGACCGGCCTGACCCACGCGGCGATCGACCATGCCTTTGCCCCGGAGACGGGCCTCGTCGTCACGGCCGACTGCTACCACGAGCCGCGGGTCACGCTCCTGCGCCGCGCGGTGGAGCAGGGCATCCCGACGCTCGTGCTCGCGGACGGCATCCTGGAGTACCGCAACACCTGGGAGCATCCGCAGCTGCCGCCGGGCTCGCTGTTCCAGCCGGTGCTGGGACACAAGCTCGCGTGCCTGGGGCGCTCGCAGGCCCGCGTGCTCGAGTCGTGGCACAACGCCGGTCGCTGCGAGGTCACGGGCTCGCCGCGCTTCGACCGCTACGCCGGCCGCCAGCGCCGCCGGCGCCCCGCGGGGGCGCCGTGCCGCATCCTCATCATGACGGCGCTCACGCCGTATTTCACGCCGGAGCACGAGGCGAAGGTGAAGCGCTCGCTGGCCGACCTGAAGGCGGCGCTGGCGCGCAAGCCGGCCCCGGGCGCGGCGCCGATCGAGCCCGTGTGGCGGCTCACGCAGGGGCTCGACCGCGAGCTTGGCGTCGCGGCCCGCCAGGCGGAGTGGGCCGGGCGCGACCTGGCCGACGTGCTCCAGGAAGTGGACGCGGTCATCACCACGCCCTCGACCACCATGCTCGAGGCCATGCTGCTCGGCCTGCCGGTGGCCTCGCTCGACTACAGCAATTCGCCGCCCTACGTGACCCCCGCGTGGCGGATCACCGCGGCGGAGCACCTCGCGCCGACGCTCGCCGAGCTGGCGAGCCCGCCCGCGCCCAAGCTCCTGTTCCAGGACGCCGTGCTGCACGATGCGCTCGAGTGCGCGACGCCGGCCGCGCCGCGCCTGCAGGCGCTCGCGGAGGAGATGATCCGCCTCGGGCAGGACGCCCGCCGGGCGGGCCAGCCTTTGCAGCTGCCCGGCCGCATGGTCGGCGGCACCGGTCCCGCCGTGGCGGAGGAGAATTTTCGGCTCGCGGAGCTTTATCCCGGCCACCCGCAGTTCGCGATGCACGACGTCCGCGCGCTGCAGGTCGAGGTCGGCCACCTGCGCCACCATGCGGCGGAGATGGAGCGCCGGGCCGCGGCGATCCGCGCCGCCAGCCTGCAGCACGCGCAGCTGGCGGTGGCGTGGCGGGCCCCGTTCGAGGCCGCGCGGATTTTGCGCGGCCTGGGGCAGGGGGCGGCGGCGCGGCAGCAGCTGCTCGCCGGCGTGAAGGCGGTGGAGAGCTGCCAGAATCCCCCGGTGATCCTCGAGGCGCTGCTGGCGATCACGCCCGAGCTGGCGCGGCTCGACGTGGGCCGCGCGCGTTATCTCCTCGACGTGGCCGTGCAGCTGGCCACCGGCCTGCGGAACGCGCCCGCGCGCGCGCAGGCGGAGCGGCTGCTCGCGGAGATTTCGTCGCCCGTCGCCGGCGTCGCGTGAGGCGCGCGCCGGGCGCCGCGCCCGGTGGCTGCACGTTCCGGAAATTCTGAAGGGGAAATTTTCGGTTGGGGAAAAATTTCGCCGCCACTTTCGCATCAAGCTTTTCGCCGGGCGGGCCGATAGCTCCCCACGTCAAGGCAAGTGCCGAGACCGGCGCGATCCAGAGCCGATTCCACTGGATCCGACTGCGACCCGGACGTCGCGCTTAGCATCAAGGAAGATCCCATGTCTGTTGTCATTAATACCAATTACGCGGCGACTGTCGCCGCGAACAACCTCGCCCGCTCCAACGAAATGTTGCAGAAGAGCCTCAACCGGCTCTCCAGCGGTTCCAAGATTGTCAGCCCCGCCGACGACGCGGGTGGCCTGGCCGTCTCCATGAAGCTGTCCGCCTCGGCCCGTCGCCAGGGTGCGGTCTCCCAGAACATCGGCAACTCGGTCTCGTTCCTGCAGACGCAGGACGGCGTGCTCGCGGTCACCGGCAAGGTGCTCGACCGCATGGGCGAGCTGAAGACGCTCTACACCGACCCGACCAAGAACACGAACGACCAGGCGAACTATAACGCCGAGTTCACCGAGCTGAAGAACCAGCTCACCTCCCTCACCGGCGAGAAGTTCAACGGCGTCGACCTGTTCGGCACGACCGGCATGACGGTCTCCGCGACCGAGGACGGCAGCACGTCCACGGCCATCAGCATCGCGGGCCGCGACCTCTCGAGCACCGCCACGGGTGTCGGCACGCTGACCGGCACGAGCGCGACCGATCTCGGCGTGGTCTCGCTGGCCAACATCACGGATGCGATCCAGCACGTTGCGACGTTCCGCGCCAGCAACGGTGCGGAGCAGAGCCGCCTCGGCTTCGCTTCGGAGCTGCTCACGGTCAACAAGGCCAACCTCGAGGCCGCCTCGAGCCGTATCACCGATGTGGACGTGGCCTCGGAGTCCACGCAGCTCGCCCGTTGGAACATCCTGGTTCAGTCCGGTACCGCCATGCTCGCTCAGGCCAACCAGAGCGCGCAGAGCGCCCTCAAGCTGCTCCAGTAAGCCATAGGCTCCTGCTCCCCCCGCGCGGGGCCGGGCTAGTCCCCCGGTCCCGCGCCCCGACTCTCGCGGTTGTCTGTCTCGGGTGGGGCCGGGTTCCTTAACATCCTCCCTTTCCGCCGCTCACCCGGCGGATTCCCTTTGAGGCTCTCGCCTCAGACGGTGCGGTCCGGCGCCGATTTCCCGGACACGTGGCGACGACGGATAGTCGCATAAGATCAAGGATAGAACCATGTCAGTCGTGATTAACACTAACTACTCGGCGACGATTGCTGCAAACAATCTCGCCGCTTCGAACACCATGCTCCAGAGAAGCCTGAACCGCCTCTCGAGCGGGTCCAAGATCGTCGGCCCTGCGGATGACGCGGGTGGCCTGGCGGTCTCGATGAAACTGTCCGCCGCGGCCAAGCGCCAAGGTGCGGTTTCGAGCAACATCGGCAACGCCGTTTCGTTCCTGCAGACGCAGGACGGCGCCCTGCAGGTGGCGGGCAAGGTCCTCGACCGCATCAGCGAGTTGAAGACCCTGTACACGGACCCGACCAAGAACAGCAACGACAAGGCCAACTACGATGCCGAGTTCACCGAACTCAAGTCGCAGCTGACCTCCGTCTCCGGTGAGAAGTTCAACGGCGTCAGCCTCTTCGGCTCCAGCGGCCTCACGGTCGCCGTGACTGAGGATGGCAGCACGTCGTCCGCCGTGACCATCGCTGGTCGCGACCTGAACGGCACCACCGCCGGCGTTGCGGCGTTGACCAGCACGAGCGCGACCGATCTCGGCGTGGTCTCGCTGGCCAACATCACGGATGCGATTCAGAACGTCGCGACGTTCCGCGCCAGCAACGGTGCGGAGCAGAGCCGGCTCGGCTTCGCTTCGGAGCTGCTCACGGTCAACAAGGCCAACCTCGAGGCCGCCTCGAGCCGCATCACCGATGTGGACGTGGCCTCGGAGTCCACGCAGCTCGCCCGTTGGAACATCCTGGTTCAGTCCGGTACCGCCATGCTCGCTCAGGCCAACCAGAGCGCGCAGAGCGCCCTCAAGCTGATCCAGTAACCACCACGCACGAGATTGTCATGATTCGCCCAGTCCTGGCCGCCGCGTGAGCGGCG
>Ga0265327_10003504_pt1 | contig 14907 bp, 10 predicted proteins | sample 41621metaG_FD_202089 | JGI IMG/M metagenome (GOLD analysis project Ga0265327, IMG submission 202089) | Rhizosphere microbial communities from Carex aquatilis grown in University of Washington, Seatle, WA, United States - 4-16-21 metaG | ecosystem: Host-associated > Plants > Roots > Rhizosphere... | reverse complement strand
GACCTTCGGGACGCCCGGGGGCATCTGGACGGTCTTGGCGAGGCGGGACCACTGACAGAGGTAGCGGGCGGCGTCGAAGTTCGCCATGCGCGTCGTGTGCTGCGAGTAGGCGGTGCGCTCGTCGTCGCGCAGGTCGAGGAAACCCTGCTCCTGGTCGAGGTAGGTTTCGTAGAAGAACATGAACAGCCGGCGCAGGATGTCGTAGTACTTGACCTTCTGGTCGTCGGCGATCCAGCCGTCGCGCAGGCCCTGCAGGATGAGGCTGATGCAGTGCATCTGGCCGTAGGCGCCGGCGGCACGGCCGAAGGCCCAGCCCAGGCCGTCGGCGCGGACGAGGTCGGGCATCATCTTGATGTACTTCTCCGCGTAGGTGCGGAGCGTCGGGAGCTTGCGGTCGCGCACGCCGCTGTTGGCGTGGAGCTGGAGCGCGGAGCGGATGAACACGAAGTTCATCACGCCATAGAGGTTGAAGTTGCCGCCGAAGCCGTGCGTGGCGTCGTCAAAGAACCCGGCCGAGCTCGTGTTGTTGATGCGCTCGACCATGCGCTCGATCAGGCGCGAGGTCTCGTCCTTCTTGGACAGGCCGAGGCTGAAGCGGGCGACGGCCTTGGCGACGTTGAAGGCCTGCCAGTGGTTGTCGTAGTCGCTGCGGTGCAGCAGCTGCTTGTCGATGCGCTCGCGGGTCTCCTCGACGAGCCGCTCCCAGACGGGGTTGCGCTCCTTGGAGGGGCCGAAGGCGAGGAGGCCGAGGGCGGCGTAGGCCAGGCCGTTCTCGGCGGCCGGCTCGGTGAACATCTGCGCGGTGATGCTGCGGGCGGCGAGGTCGATCAGGTCCACGCCCTTGAGCGTGGTGTCGCCGGTGGCGCGATAGAATTCGCCGAGCGCGAAGGCGACGTGGCCGGGTTCATCCGTGCGGGCTTGCTCCCCGTTCGCCGGCAGGATGGTGCCGTCAGGTTGGATGGAATCCAGGTTGTGGGCCAGCATCGAGCGGGCCATGTCGAGACATTGCTCGGAAAAACTGTGCATGCGGTGGTGTTCGGTCGTGGTGGGAGGCGCGGCGAAAGGGAGCTAAAATTTTGTCGTGCGCGGGGCGGCCGCGGCAAGAGTGAAGTTACCGGGCGATGAGCTTGAGGAACTCGGCGTTGGTCTTGGTTTTGGACAGCCGCGCGATCATCGTCTCGGTGGCCTCCTCGATCTTCTGCTGCACCAGCGCGCGCCGGAAGAAATGGATCCCCTCGAGCGTCTTCGCGTCGATGAGCAGCTCCTCCTTGCGGGTGCCGGACGACGCCACGTTGATGGCGGGCCAGAGGCGCATCTCGGCGCACTTGCGGTCGAGGACGAGCTCCATGTTGCCCGTGCCCTTGAACTCCTGAAAGATCACGTCGTCCATCCGGCTGCCCGTCTCCACGAGCACGGAGGCGATGATGGTGAGCGAGCCGGCCTCCTCGGTCTTGCGCGCGGTGGCGAAGAGCTGGCGGGGCTTCTCCAGCGCGCGGACGTCGAGGCCGCCGGAACCGGTGCGGCCGGAGTTCCGCGCGGTGTTGTGCGCGCGGGACAGGCGGGTGATGGAGTCGACGAACAGCACGACGTCGCGGCCCACCTCGACCAGGCGTTTGGCGCGCTCGATGCAGAGGTCGGCGATCCGGATGTGGTTCTCGATCTGCTCGTCGTTGGACGAGGCCCAGATCTCGGCCGGCACGCTGCGGCGGAAGTCGGTGACCTCCTCGGGCCGCTCGTCCACCAGCAGGATCATGACGTGGCACTCGGGATTGTTCTCGAGCACGCCCAGCGCCATGTCGCGGAGAAGGGTGGTCTTGCCGGTACGCGGCGGCGCGACGATGAGGCCGCGGGTGCCCTTGCCGATCGGGCAGAACAGGTCGACGGCGCGCGTGGTCATGCGGCCGTCCTTCATTTCCATCTTCAGAAACTGGTTGGGCGAGATGGTGGTGAGCGCGGTGAACTCGAAGCGCGCGCGGCGGTCCTCGAGCGGGACCCCGTCCACGGTCTCAATGAACCGCATCTTGGGATTCGGGAAGCGGCCGTCGGGCGGGAAGGCGGTGCCGCCGATCATGGACCCCGAGCGCAGCTTGAAGCGCCGGATCAGCTCCTTCGGCACGAAGGGGTCGGTCGGCCGGCGCTTGCCGCCGCGGCTGAGGTCCAGCAGCTGGCCGTTGCCGCCGCGCTGGATGTCGATGTCCAGGATGCCCTCGACGCGGATGGTCTCCACCGGCGCGGGAGCAGGGGCGGCGTTTTCAGTGCTGACAGGGGCCGCGGCCGGGGCGGGCGCGGGAGTGTCCGCCGGGGCGGACGCAGGTTTCTTTTCCATACAAAAGGTGTGACGTTCACGCCCGCGCTTGACGCTTGAAACTCGTGGCGGGATAAGGAGCCGCTGTTTGCGTCCCTAACCCCTAAAATCCGCCACTAACGTGACAGACCAGACGATTACCTCAGTATCCCGGGAACACCGGAAATTCAGGCCCTCGGCCGAGTTCAAAGCCCAAGCCAATCTTGGGAGCGAAGCTGTCTATAAGAAGCTCTATGCCGAGTCTGTCAACTCCCCAGAAAAATTCTGGGCTCGTCAGGCCAACGAGCACCTGGTCTGGCGCAAACCGTTCAAGAAGGTCCTGGACTGGAAAGTCCCCCACGCTAAGTGGTTTGTGGGTGGCAAGTTAAATATCTCCGAGAACTGTCTCGACCGCCATCTGGGCACGTATCGGGAAAACAAGGCGGCGCTGATTTTCGAGGGCGAGCCGGGCGATGTCCGGACAATCACCTATAAGCAGCTGCATTTCCACGTCTGCCGCCTCGCCCACATTTTCGAGAACATGGGCATCGGCGCCGGCGACCGCGTGGCCATCTACCTGCCGATGATTCCCGAGGCCGTGATCTCGATGCTGGCGTGCGCCCGCGTCGGCGCCGTGCACACCGTGATCTTCGGCGGCTTTAGCGCCGAGGCGATCAAGGACCGTGTCAATGACTGCAAGGCCAAGCTGATCATCACCGCCGACGGCGGCTGGCGGCGCGGCAAGGTCATCGAGCTCAAGGCGAACGTCGACAAGGCCGTGGAGGGCACGCCGACCGTGCAGACCGTCATCGTCGTGAAGCGCTGCGGCAATCCCATCACGATGGTCGAGGGCCGCGACGTCTGGTGGCGCGAGGCCTGGGAGGGCGCGCCGAACACGCATCACGCGAAGGCGTTCGATTCCGAGCACCCGCTCTTCATCCTCTACACCAGCGGCTCCACCGGCAAACCCAAGGGCGTGCTGCACACGAGCGCCGGCTACCTGCTCGGCACCAAGCTCAGCGCCCAGTACGTCTTCGACCTGAAGGAGAATGACCGCTACTTCTGCTCGGCCGACATCGGCTGGATCACCGGCCACAGCTACGTCGTCTACGGCCTGATGGCCAACGGCGCCACGATCTTCATGTACGAGGGCGCGCCGAACCAGCCCGAGCCCGACCGGTTTTGGCAGATGATCGACCGGCACGGCCTGACCATCCTCTACACCGCGCCCACCGCCATCCGCGCGTTCATGCGCTGGGGCGACAACTACGTGCTGCGCCACCATCTCACCTCGCTCCGCCTGCTGGGCTCGGTCGGCGAGCCCATCAACCCCGAGGCGTGGATGTGGTACTACACCATGATCGGCAAGCGCCGCTGCCCGATTGTGGACACGTGGTGGCAGACCGAGACCGGCGCCATCATGATCACGCCCATGCCGGGCATCACCTCGCTCAAGCCCGGCTCGGGCTGCTGGCCGTTCTTCGGCGTCGTGCCGAAGGTCGTCGACGAGAAGGGCAAGGAGGTCCCGCGCAACAGCGGCGGCAAGCTCGTCATCACCAAGCCGTGGCCCTCCATGCTGCGCACGCTCTGGGGCGACGATGACCGCTACCACAAGGCCTACTGGAGCGAGTTCCCCGGGATTTACTTCACGGGCGACGGCGCGCGCCAGGACAAGGACGGCTACTTCTGGATCGTCGGCCGCATTGACGATGTGCTCAACGTCTCCGGCCACCGCATCGGCACGGCCGAGATCGAGAGCGCCCTGGTGTCGCATCCGGCCGTGGCCGAGGCCGCGGCCGTGGGCCGCCCGGACGAGCTCAAGGGTCAGTCGCTCGTCGTCTTCGTCACGCTCAAGTCCGGCCACCTGCCGAACGACGGGCTGAAGGAGGAACTGCGCAACCACGTGGGCAAGGAGATCGGCTCTCTCGCCAAGCCCGACCACATCCGCTTTGCCGCGGGCCTGCCCAAGACCCGCAGCGGAAAAATCATGCGCCGCATCCTGAAGGAAATCGCCGCTGGTGGCGCCGTGAAGGGCGACACCACGACGCTCGAGGACTTCAGCGTCGTCGCTAGCCTGCAGCAGGAAGAGTGAGCGGAAGCCTCGCGATCTCTTGCAAACAGTAGTAACATGCTGTTTGCAAGGGTATTGCGCACTTTTCTAATTGCGCGTTCTGATTAGGGCCGCTGACTGGGCGCCATGCCGCGCGTCCCAGTTGAGTTTCATGCAGCCCACGTTCGCCGGGCCGCGTTCACGCTGATCGAACTGCTGGCGGTCATGGCACTCATGGGCCTGCTCATGACGCTGGGCCTGGGTGCGATGCAGGGTGCCCGGAGTCAGGCGGCGGTGGCCCGGGCCCGGGCCGAACTCGCGGCCCTCAGCCTGATGCTGGAGCAGTATCGCCGAGACAACGGCGATTATCCCCAGGCGGTCACCACCCCACAGGAATTGTACCAGGCCTTGAACGGACACATGAATCCTGATGGTGGGGTCATCAACGCGCGCAATTGCGTGGGTTCCGCGCGCATCGCGCTCCGTGACGAGGCGCATCCGGGAAATGCCATGAACAGTTTCGTGGATCCGTGGGGGCATGACTACCAGTACGCCTACTTCTCGCGGACGAGGGGATCGTCCGAGCCGGAGCGGGGCTATGTCCTCTTTTCGTACGGCGCCCGCGCCGAGTCCGAGCTCCTGCCGAGCGTGGAAGCCGTGGTCCCAGAGCGCACAGGCGCGCGCGGCGGCATGATTGCGACGGCACCGAATACTGCCGCCAATCTCTACGCGAACCACTGAGCATGCGACGTGCGGCCTTCACGCTTCTCGAGTTGCTGACGGTGATTGCCATCGTTGGTTTGCTGGCCGGCATTCTGATTCCGACCACGGCCGCGGCGCGCATCACCGCGCAGCGGGCCCGCACCAAGGTGCGGTTCGGCCAGTGGGCCGCGGCCATGGAGTTGTTCCGGCAGGAGTACGGCTTTTTTCCCGCAGTGGATGCCGGCACCGGAAAACTGGTCGCCGCGCGATTCGCGGGTGCGCTCACCGGAAGGTCAGTGGATGGATCAACGCCGGCTCCGAGCGAAGCCTTGGGAGGGAATTTCCGTCAGGCCGTGTTCTACGCGATCGGGGAGGAGGAGCTGAATGCCGCTAAGGACTCACTGGTGGATGCATTCGGGAATGCGGACATCGCCGTGCTCTATGATCACGATGGCGACGGGAGAATCACCGAAACGGATGGACCGGCCCGACCGGTGCGCGCGGACGAGGGCGAGCCTTTGTCGCTGTCACCAGACGCGCTCGACCTGCACGCCGGGGTCAATGCCGGCGTCATCTTTTACTCGGCCGGACGTGGGTCTCAGCCTGAGGACCTGGTGTTGAGCTGGAGATGAAAACACATCCGGTTACCCAAGCCTTCACCCTGATCGAACTCCTGGTGGTGTTCGCGCTGCTCGCCGTGGTGGCCGTCGCCGGCGGCATTGCGCTTCGATCGGGTCCGACCTCCGCGATGCTTCGGTCCGGTCAATCCCTGGTTGCCAGCATGCTGGCAGCCGGCCGCGGATACGCCGCCCTGCATGCCACGCGGGTGGTGTTGCTGGTCGATGCTGAACCGACCAGCGAGGGATTTCTGCGCCGATTGCAGTTGGCCGCGGAAGGCGCACCGGATTCGGAGCTCTGGCAGCCATTGGACCTTGGCATCCTATTGCCCTCGGGCGTGTTCGTGGTGCCGGACACGGCAAGTGTCAAAGGTGTGAGCCTACAAAGCGACCGTGCGCCTTGGCCGACGGCGTGGGTGTCAACGTTGGTGTTGGCCGAGCCAGAGAGTCTGGTGGCGGATGACGCCGGTCCGCACGCTTGGCTACGCCTGAAGATTCCATTGGGACCAACCGACACGCCGGCGGTGGGAAGCGACGATCGAGTGGTGCTGGCTTCGGGACGGCGGACCTTGGCTGGGGTTGAACTCAGATTCCCGCTGTCCGCGCGTGGCGTCGTACTGAGCGACTATGGACTCGCGGTGCCGGTTGATGGGAACGCGAGCCTTGGATTCTGATCGGCAGTCGAACGCATGAGAGACTCAAATTCCAGGCGGAGGCATGGGTTTCGGCGGGCGGGCTTTACTCTGGTCGAGGTGTTGCTCGCGATCGGTATCGTGGCGCTGGCGTCGACAAGCCTGGTCATGCTCATGGTCGCGGCGAACCGGCTGGCGTCCGACGCGATGGCCCGCACGCGGGCCGTGCGTCTGGCCGAACCGATCGAAGTGGAGCTACAACGCTTGCTGCACGCGGCCCCAGGCGGCGATCCCTGGGAGAATCTGGCCTTGCTTGCGGCCAGGATGCCCTCGGAAGCCACCCAGGTGCCGCTGCGGTTGATCGGTGATGCGGATGGCCTCAGAGTCGTGCGCGAGGAAGATGCCGATGACCGCGCGCTGGGCATCGCGCCGGACGAGCGATTTTTCCTCGCCGAGGTGCGCGCGAATCCGCCGCTGTCCGGCGCGGCCCTCGAGGCGGGTTGTCTGGTGGCGACGGCCTGGGTTTGGTGGCCGTATCCTCACGGAACCCCATCGGGCGCAGTCACGTTCGATCCTTCGCAGATGTCATTCGTGGTGCTCACCCTGGCCGTAAATCCATGAGGGCAGCGGGAGCACCAAAATTAGGTCACGCGCTGACCGCGGCGTTCACGCTACTTGAATTGCTGGTCGCAGCCGCGATCAGCGTGGTGATCATGGCAGTGCTGGTGTTCATGCTGTCGCGGGTAATGTCGGGGTGGGATCGGACGCAGGGACGTCTCGCCGCCGAAACGCAGGCACTCCACGTGCTGGAATTGCTCACGCTCGACCTGCAGGGGGCAAGTGGACCCGATGGACCTGGCATCTGGCTGGCGGCCACGATCCAGGGCGCGGATGGTGCCAGTGGCACTTGGGTCGGTGGGGTTAAGCCCGAGGAGGGTTCGCTGCGACCGGAGGCAGAGCCGTTCCGCATCGCCCGATTTGGCCGGGCCGGAATGTGGCTGCGCTGTATCACGACACGGCGAGGCGGAGAGGTACGCTCCGCTGAGCCCACGGCGCCGGTGGCGGTGGCTTACCAACTCATTCGCCGAGCGCCCACGGCCGGCGGCACGCAGGGCCGCTACCTGTTGTATCGGTCCGAGGCGACGGCATCCGCGACGTTTGCCGCCGGCTATGACCTATCCGCTGCCGCCTACACGAATGCCTCGGATGCATCGGGGTCGGCGGGCAGTCTCGTGTCGCCGCCGCTGCGCGCCCTGCTGGCGGAGGATGTCGTGGATTTTGGCGTGCGGTTTGGTCGTGCCGCGCAGGTCCCTGGTGAGGATGGGGCTACACTGATTCCGCTGTTTCCCAAGGCGGGAGGGCCGCTCGATTATGCAGTGGACGGCGATGAGGGGGTAACTGCCCCACACGCCCCGCGGCCAAATGTCGCGGATGTTCTGGTGCGTATGCTTTCGCCCGAGGGCGCGCGCCGGATCGCGGCGCTGGAATCGGGACAAATCACGGGGGACTGGTGGCAGATTGCGGAAGCGGAGTCGTATGTCTTCACGCGCCGGATCCTGCTGCCGCTGGGCGGCCGGTGACGCATGCCTGGGGTGCAACGAGTGTCCGCAGCTGTCGGAGGGGCGTCGCGCACGAACGGGTTCGTGGTCGTTGTCACGCTGGTCGTCGTGGCCTCGCTGGTCCTGCTGCTAGGGTCGCTGGCGGTGTATGCGAGGATTGAAACCGTCGTGGCGGATCAGGCGGTGGCTCGCACCCAAGCGCGGCAAAATGCCCGCGTTGCCCTGGCCCTCGCGCTCGGGCGGCTGCAGGAATCTGCGGGGCCCGACACGCGCGTGACCACGACGACAGGAGCATGGCCCGGAACGACCGGGACCCAGCGCTACACGGGTGTGTGGGATACCGCGGTAGCTGGAGTCACGCCGCTGACCTGGCTGGTGAGTGGTGCCCAGACCGGAATCATGGAGGAGTTGAATCTACAGAATCGACCGACGATTGAATTAGTCAGCGCCAACTCCACGTCGGCGGCGGGTGGGACCCTGGCGCCGTTGCAGTCAATTGAGGCAGCCTGGCCATCGGGCAGCGCAGTGCATAGGACGGTCGGGCGCCTGGCCTGGTGGGTTGGCGACGAGGGGGTAAAGGCTTCGGTGGCGCTCAGCGGGGACACTTCCGGTGTCACGTATGCCCCCTTTGACTCCGACGAGACACGGCGGCGGGTACGTCAGCAACTCGCACTGGGGGCCGGACCCTCCGATGAAGCCGGTAATCTCGTTTTTGAACCCCGTGCGGGGGAAAATCTGCCGCTGCTGCCCAAGGTCTGGATGCTTGGGCAGCTGGCGTGGCTGCGAAGTGCCGCGGGCTCGGATCCCGTGGGCCGTGAGGCGGTGCGCGCGAGCTTCGACCATTGGACCGTCAATCATCGGGCAGTCCTCGCGGACCCACGGCGCGGCGGCCTGCGGCGGGATCTCTCCCTGAAGCCGGATTGTCTGGGCGACGGTTTCGCGGCGTGGACGCGGTACTCAACCTATGCTCAGCCGGTGGGCGCGACGGACGCATCGTTGCGGCGCCGATGCGTCATCACACCGCCGCGAACATCGGCAGGGGTCACGCACGGGATCACGCCCGTGCTCTCATACCTGCTCCTGACATTTAACGTTCGCACGGACCAGTCCGTGAGCGGGAGCACGCGCCCGCTGGAGGTAAGGGCACGCTGGCTGGTATCGCTCTGGAATCCCTTCACCAGCGCACTGGCGCCCGAGGACCTCCAGCTCGAGGTGGAGCACCTCCCGTCCCTGCAAGTGAGCGATGACTCTGGAGGCACGGGGTCAACGGTGGTGGCATTGGATGCGCTTTATGGGTCGCCGCTGCGCATCAGCCTGCCCTGGGTGGCGGACATCCGGCCAGATCGTCAAACTTGGCTCCCGGGCCGCGTGCATACATGGGCATCCGGGGAGGACCTGAACAAGCAGGGACTGCCGCCGGCCGCGGGATTCGGCAGTGTGTTCTACACCCGCACGCTGAGCTCGGCCGCCGGGCAGGGGGTGCAGCGGGCAATTCCCGGCTCCGCGCTGGCCAATTCGGCCATGGCTCACGTGTCGGGAAATTCGACGCAGCTTCAGCTGCGCTTGTACCGGGTCGCGCCCATGGTCGGCCGAGAATTGCTCCGCACTTTTCTGAGTCCGGTGTTTTCTGCGTTTGTCACCACGCCTGCGCCCATCAATGCCGCCACCTACCAGATAACCTACCTCTTTCATCTTGCCGAAAGCACCGACACGCCAGGAGCCCCCGACATCTGGCTTGGCACCACGGGACAGGATCCGCGTGAAAGCACCTTGCCGGCTAGCGCCTACTCGCCGGGGGCGAATGGGCCCAGGCCGGAGTTGTATCCCAACTACACCGCGATCGCTTTTTCTGATCGCCTGCTGGATCGGGCGCTGCCGGCCAGCGCGTCAAGCGTCACGGGGCAGTCGTATAACGAGGATACGCCCGTCTTCGAGCTGCCACGTGGGCCGTTGCTCTCGGTCGGTGCCCTGCAGCAGCTGCCCGTGACTGGCTCCCGGCCATTTGCCATCGGAAATTCCTGGGGTGCGGCCGGAGGCTGGAACGCCTGCTTCGACCAATATTTCTTTTCCGGACTGACTCCGGAGATCAGCGCCGCGATGGGCACGTCGGAAACGCTGCTGCCCAATCCGTTCCTCCGGCTGGTGCGTCCAGCTGCAGAATCGGGCTTGAGCGTGGATGACCTCCTCGCCGAAGCCGCGACGGGCTATTCCTCAAAGTTCCTGCTGCAGGACGGAGCCTTCAATATTAACTCCACCGACGCGACGGCATGGCTGACGGTCCTGCGCAGCGGCCGCATCAATCCTGACGCTGGGTTCACCTATCTGAACGCCTCCGTCTCGACCGGCACCGCCGACGACATCGCCGCCGTGGCACCGATGGCGGCCGACACAGTATTCTATCGATTTCCGATGTCGGCCCAGGAAACGTACAAGGCCGATGCGGGTTATGCCGCCAGCACGACCGTGCCCCCGGTGGCGCCGAATACGCCGTCGGTCGCCAACACTCACCTGTACCGCCGTGGCGTGCGGAGCCTCACTGCCGGGCAGACTCTCGCGCTGGCCCAGGCAGTGGCTCGAATGGTGCGAACTCGGTTCGCGAGTGTGGGGCCGTTTCGGAGTGTCGAGGAATTTCTCGCCCCGATGGACGAATCTGGAGGACAAAACCTGCTCGAGCAGGCGATTGCCCAGACCAACCTCAATGATCCGGTCGTGGTGCCGGAATTCAGCTCACAGTGGCTGACCTCCGGTGATGTCATGTCCGGTCTGGCGCCGCTGATGGCGGTGCGGTCGGACACCTTCCGGCTCCGCGTGTACGGGGAGGCGCTGAATCCGGCCACAGGCGAAACGACGGGGCGAGCCTGGGCCGAGGCGATGGTGCAGCGCTTTCCCGCCTACTGGGACGACCGACAGGATGCCGCGACACTTTCGACGGAATTGAACCCGCCAAACCGGCGCTTCGGCCGCCGCTTCCGCATGGTCGCCTTTCGTTGGCTGCACAATTCGGACCTATGAAACTCTGCCTCGTCATGCTCTTTCTGTTTCCCGCCTGTGGTATGGCAACGGATCACCCCATCGTGTTCACCGTGTTCTCGCCGGAGCCACTGACGGGCTTGAGCTATCGGCCGCGGCCCGATCAGGCGCCCGTGCCGCTCGTGTTTTACCCCACGGCGCGATCGCCCGATTTTGCGTACGTCGGGCCAAGCCGGCTCCAATTTTTCGTGGGCCAGGATGGGAAGTCCGCGGGAGAGGTGGTGCTGCCGAAGAGCGTCCGTCGTGTGCTGCTGATTGTCACCCCGCGACCCGGGCCACGCGGCGCCCGCCGGTTCCATGTGAGCTGGATCAGCGATGGCCCCACGAGCCATCCGGCGGGGACACTCCGGCTGATCAATGACAGCGGGCTGCGACTGACAGGCTTGCTCGGGCACCGTCCGACATCGATTGAGCATGGTGCGGACCGATTGATCCCGGCCGCCAGTGGGACCGAGATCAACCTGCGGGTGCAGGTGAAGGCACGAAGTTATCAGGCTTGCTCCATCGCAGTGCACGTACTGCCGGCGGAACGTGCGTTGTTGTTGCTGCTGCCGCCCTACCAACGTGGAGCAGTGGAGGTGCAGTGGCGGCTGCTGACGGACAAAATTAATCCAGCGCAGTCCATACGGTGACTACCTAGCATGGTTCGTTTCTTGCTGACGAACAGGCATTCCCCTAACAATCCATGTTCTCCGTCGGATGAAAATCGTGATTGTCGAGGACCACCTCATGTTCCGCGAGGTCTTGCGGAAGGTCTGCGTGCGCGAGTTGCGTCATACCATCGTGGGTGAGGCTGCGGATGGAAGGTCCGCCGTGGAACTGGTGATCAAGACGTTTCCCGATCTCGTGCTGCTGGACCTGCATCTGCCGAACCTGGATGGCTTCGGCGTAGTCGAGGCACTGAAGCGCGCGGTCCCGCTGGTGCGCGTGCTCGTGCTCTCGTCCCACTGCGACGACTACACCGTCTTCCGCGCGGAACGCGCGCATGTCCATGGCTTCGTGGACAAGAACACCAACACGATCCCGATCCTTAAGGCGGCCATCACGGCGGTCGGGCAGGGCAAGACGTATTTTTCTGAGACTTTCCAGCGCATCAAGTCGCAGCGTCATGATAATCCCAGTTCCTTCGACAAGCTGCTCACCGACCGTGAGCGGGAGGTGCTAGCGCTGATTGGCGAGCCGCTCACCGACGGGGAAATTGCGGAACGATTCGGGATCGCACCGGAGACGGTGGAGAAGCATCGCTTCAACATTCTCCGGAAACTCGGCCTGCAGACGACCGCCGAGCTCGGGCGTTATGCCCGGGACCACGGCTTCACGCTGTCTGCGCCGCCGGGCGGTGCCGGCGCATTGCTGCCGTGACGGCCTGCACCTCGCGGTGCACGCGCTGTTCCATCTCGCCGAAGGCAAAGGCGTCGTGGGCCCGAGCCGCGCGCTCGAGCGAGCAGGCGGCATCCTCCAGCGCCGCGCTGCCCACCAGCTTGGCCTGCGAAAGCACGTAATGCGCGGCATCGCCCAGCGTCGCGTAATCACGCGTGCGCGAGGCCTGGGCCAGCCGGGCCTCGCCCTCCGCCAGCGCCGCCAGGAAGCGCTCGATCTGGTCGCCCAGCCCCTGCTCGGTGCCATCGGAGATATAATCCAGCAATGACAGGTCGACCAGGTCGGCCGCCTTGGGCGCCACGTGCATCGTGGCGGTGGTCAGCAGGCGGCGGCCCGCGGCGATGAGGATCTTGCGGAGCTTCGCAGGTGTGAGCGGCTTGCCAACAAATGCGTCCATGCCCGCCTGCAGGCAGAGCGCACGGTCCTCGGGCGTGCAATAGGCCGTCACGGCGAGGACCACGGCGCGGGGGCCGTCCTCCTCGAGGGCGCGCATCTGCCGGGACACCTCGCAGCCGTCCATGTCGGGCAGGTTGCGGTCGAGCAGCACGAGGTTGTAGCGCTTCGCGGCGAAAAGCTGCAACGCCTCCGCGCCCGTGCGGGCGCGCTCGCAGGTGAGGCCGAGCTTGGCCAGCACCGCGGTCGCGGCCCATGCATTGTACTCGGCGTCCTCGACGACAAGGACGGACGTGTCCGGCAGCACTCCGTCGGCCACCGGCGCGGGGGCGGTGGCGGCGGCCAGCGGCAGGCGCAGGTGGAACCGCGCCCCCTGGCCGGGGCGGCTCGCGACGCCCACGGATCCGCCCATGAGGTCGGCCAGCGCGCGGCAGGCCGCCAGGCCGAGACCCGAGCCCTTGACGGTGCCCTCGCGCGCACCGGCCAGGCGGTGAAACTTGGTGAACAGCGTGGATTGCTCCGCGGCGCTGATCCCGGCCCCCTCGTCGGTGACCGCGAACTCGACTTCACCGGGGGCATCCGCGGGTTCCGCGGCGGTGAGGCGGATCTGACCACCGGCGTATTTCAGCGCGTTGCTGACATAGTTGACGAGGATCTGCTGGATCCGCCCGGCGTCGCCGAGGAGCGTGCCCGGCAACTGGGGATCCGTTTCCACCAGCAGGGTCGCGCCGCGCCGGCCGGCGTCGGCCTGGAGCGTGGTGGCCACGGAGCGGAGCAGCTCGGCGGGTGAGAACGGCCCCGGCCGCAGCTCGACGCGGCCCGCCTCGATGCTGGCGAAATCCAGGACGTCGTCCACCAGCGTGGACAGGTATCCGGTGCACTCGCGCAGGGTCGAGACGAGCTCCCGCTGGCGGTCATCGAGCGGGGTTTCCTCCAGCGCGAGGGCGAGCCCGACAATGCCGTTGAGCGGATTACGGATGTCGTGGCTCATGTTGGCGACGAACTGGGTCTTGGCCGCACTGGCCAGCGCGAGTTGCTCGGTGCGCTGGCTGACGCGGGCCTCGAGCTCGGCGTTGTGCCGCTGCAGCGTCCGCACGCGCAGGCGATAGCTGCCATAGCCCAGCGGGGCGAGGGCGAGCAGGGCGCTCAGGAGCACCGGCGTGGTGCGCCACCAGGGCGGCAGGATCTCAAACTTGCTGCTGGTGACCTCGCTGACCACGCCGGTCGCGGAGACCGCGCGAACCTGGAACGTGTAGGTGCCGTCGCGCAGCGCCGTCAACTCCCGGCGGGAGTTGGCCTCGGCCGGAATCCAGCCGTCGTCGATGCCCTCGACGCGCGTCTCCAGCCGCAGCGAGGGCCGCAGCCCGTACTCGGGCGCGGCGAACTCGAAGACGAGCCCGCGGGTGGAGTAGGGCAGGGTCGGCGAGATTTCTTGCAGCGTCTGCTGGTCGGAACCCCGCACCAGCGCGCGTAGCAGCGGGGCCTGAGGCTGCGGGGCGAGCAGGCCGGACGAGACGTCATTGCGCAGGAGGCCATTCACGCCACCGATCCAGAGAACGCGGCCGTGGCCCGCTGTGAACTGGGGCACGATGCAGCTCAGGGCGCCGAGTCCTTCGAGGCCCTCGACATAATGCGGTTGGGCGATGGCGCGGGTTTCCTCCAGCGTGATGCGGATGACCGCGGCGCCAGTTCGGTCCGAGGCCGAAAAAGCGACCCACAAGTTGCCATCCTGGCCGACGCCCGAAGCCGCCGCGAACATGCGCTGAGGGTAATTCTCGATCGGGACGAGTGACTGGGCGCCCCGCGGCAGGATCCAGCCTCCGGTCGAACCCAGGAGAACCAGGGTGCCGTCGGGCGCCGCGGCGACCTGGCCCGATCCTTGGGCGTCCACCGCAGCATCGACCAACGGTGAGCGTTGCGCCTCCACCGGGCCGGTCGCATCAGGTCGGGCCACCAGGATGCCCCGCGAGGTGGTCCCCATCCACAGCTCGCCATTGGCGCCCTCGGCGATTGACGTCGCAATGTCGGGCAGGTTGCGAACCAGGACGCGCTCATGCGCCTGGGCATCCAGTTCCACGATGGAATGTCCCTGCGAGGTCAGCAGGTGGTCCGGCCGGAGCCGCGAATGGCTCAGGACAAAGACGTCCTGCTGGGCATGGCTGAAGGGCGTGACCGCATCGCCGTTCAGCGTGTCCACCGCGTGGAAACCAGCGACCAGCAGGCCCGTCGGCCCCGCGAGCAAATCAAAGTAAGTGTCCCG